>Ga0256847_1000965_pt1 | contig 15947 bp, 14 predicted proteins | sample TeddybearmetaG_FD_189099 | JGI IMG/M metagenome (GOLD analysis project Ga0256847, IMG submission 189099) | Hydrothermal vent microbial communities from East Pacific Rise, Pacific Ocean - Teddybear | ecosystem: Environmental > Aquatic > Marine > Hydrothermal vents | place: Pacific Ocean: East... | reverse complement strand
CACTGATCAAAAACCCTGTATACTGAAAAAGTAAATGAAAACAGGGGAATATAGTGGGACGCACTTTTAAAAGCATCTTGATATCAACTGCAGCACTGGGACTAACTTTGGCCGCTTCGGCTCAAGCTATTGGCAGTATCGATGCAATGTCATCAGAAACTGGATCAGTTATCGTGACGCGCGGCGGGTCGACCTATTCTCTTGCAGCGGGTGACCCCATTTTTGAGGGTGACCGGATTACCACGCGATCCAACGGAGCCATTACAATCACTGCGAATGGATGCACGGTATCTCTTGAGGCTGAGTCCTCTACCGTCGTGAACGATGCATTTTGCAATGTTGAAGTTGTTACTTTGTCAACTGAAGTAGGTGCCGGGTCATTCGAACTGGTTGAGGGCAACCGACAAACCCTCAATATAGTTGGCGGCTTCGCCTCTATTGGAATAATGGCAGTGGCTGCAAGCAGCGGATCCAAGCCTACCAGCCCATAAGTTTACAACATCTTTGACCTGTCCGGGACTTACTCGGAGCGTGATCGCTCTATCTCTATGCGCATAGTCTTACAGATTGCTCGCATAAGGCAGTGGTAGTGGTGACCCGATTTGTTTGTGAATAGCGCGAGATTATATCGCATCCAATACTAATAAAGTGTGGTTTGAACCGCTCTTTACCCCGTCAGATGACGCCGTTCAAACGCCAGCCATTTTAGACGGTTGAACCCAATTGACCCAACTGGCGTAATTCTTGCTTCTTGTATGCTTTGAAACTCACCGATTATTTCGGAACAAAGATGATGGGACTGGCAAAATGACTGCATCACATAATCAGGCACGGAAAAGTGGATATACTCTGGTTGTGAGCGTTGTTGCTCTACTGGGTGTATCGGCGTGTGAAACAGCCACGCTCGGCTCCAAATCTATTTATTCTCAATTAGAGAATACTCAAAGCCCAGCTCCGATAAGCGAACAAAACCTCAATCAAACACACCCAGCTACAGAGGCGCTTGATCAGATCACGCCGCCTCATATGCGTGTAGAGCCAGAGCGTATTGTTGGCACTGGTCAACTGTTCGCGCCATCCGCTATGGATGACAACCGATCACCAGCTCCTGGCGGTGACGTCGTACTTAACTTTGTGGATTCCGATATTCAGGAAGTGGCTCGCGCTGTTTTTGGGGACATTCTGTCTCTGAACTACGTGATTGATACGCAAGTCTCCGGTAAAGTCTCTCTGGCCACATCGAAACCGATCCATACCAATCAGGTCTTACCGCTCGTCGAGTCAGTGTTCCATCTGAACGGCGTCGCGATTGTGTACAAGGACGGCTTATATCATATCGTACGCGAGAGCGAAGCATTGGCTATTGGTGCGCCGCTATCCTACGGAACAACGGGTTCGGACAAGCCAGGGTTTAGTGTTCGCATTGTGCCATTGAAGTTCAGCAATGCTGACGAAATCTCAAAACTAATCGCCCCCATCATTCCGAGCAAAGCTATTGTAAGCGTCGACTCTTCGCGAAACTTGATCATTGTCGCAGGCGATTCAGCCACACTCGCTCGAGTAAGCAGGACCATTGCCTCATTCGATGTAGACTGGATGGAAGGAATGTCCTTCTCGCTCATCCCAGTTGAATCCCCAAATCCGAGCGACCTCACGCGTAGCCTTGAGGATATTTTTAAGCTTGGCACTGAGACTGAGGATACGGCTGTTCGCTTTCTGCCACTAAACAGCCTTGGCGCAATTCTTGTCGCCAGTCGGCAACCCTCTCATCTCGCGCGCGCCGAGCAGTGGGTTGTGCGCCTCGATCAAGCCCCCGCAATATCAGGGCGCCAATTGTGGGTCTATGACGTTCAATTTGGTCGCGCCTCAGAACTCGCCGGCTTGTTGTCGTCCCTATTCACAAGTGATGGGTCCAATAGTTTTGGCCTGAGTGGGCGCTCTATACTCGCACCAGAGGAGCAATTTGCTTTGCTCCAACAGGGCGCAAGCCTGGAAGATTTTATCCAAGATCCGGCAGCCGATTTTTCACCTAACTATGATAGCGGCACACTTGCGGGTCCTGGGCAATTCAACAGCAATCAAGAACAAACGGGTCTTCGCATATTCCCGTACGAAACCTCAAACTCCCTCGCCGTGCTTGCAACAGCAGCTGAATACCGGGCAGTTGAATCAGCATTGGGCCGTCTTGACGTTCGCCCCATGCAAGTGATGTTGGAAGTGACAATTGCTGATGTGACGCTGAATGATGACCTGCGCTTCGGTGTGCAATGGTTCTTTGAGAGTGGAGAATTCAATTTTGGCCTAACTCAATCCAAGACGAACTTTGGATCTGTCGGCGTCGTTGTTCCTGGGTTTGCGACAACATTCCAGGATGCTAATGCAAGTGTTGCGCTCAGTGCGCTGGAATCAATAACCGATGTGAAAATCCTGTCACGGCCACGTTTGCTGGTGTCAAACAATGAGAATGCCTCGTTACAGGTTGGTGATCAGGTTCCGATTGTAACCCGGACCTCGACTTCGACGCTTGATTCAGCTGCAACGATCATCTCGAACGTTGAGCTGCGTGACACAGGGGTCATTCTGAATGTAACGCCTCGCATCAATGCCAACGGCCTAGTTTCGCTAGAAATTGAGCAAGAAGTTAGTGATGTCGCCGCTACGACGACTTCAGGTATCGACTCTCCAACCATTCGCCAGCGCCGCTTGATGACCAATGTCACTGTCGATTCTGGCGCCACCATTGCGCTCGGCGGACTGATACGTGACGACACTACTGTTACGCGCTCCGGCATTCCTATTCTTGGTGACATCCCACTATTAGGAGCGCTATTCAGCACCCGAAATCACATCAACCGACGCAGCGAACTAATCGTTCTAATCACGCCGCATGTTGTTCAAGCCCCACAAGATTTGGAGATAATCACACGTGAGTTGATGGCCCAAATATCTATCTTGGGGCAATAAATGGCCCAGCGCTCTAAGCGAACAATAACGCACCGTCAGCACCTGCACGAAAAGCCCCCTCTCGACACAAGCGAGTCCGGTTTCGCCTTAATGACCACGATCTGGACCGTCGCCATAATTTCGGCAATCTCGTTGGGGATTTTGGCACTCGCACGCACTTATGCTGTCGATGTAACGCTGAACGAGCGAAATGCCCGCTTGGAAGCTGCTGCTGATGCCGGTCTTTTCCTGACCATTGACGCATTAATGCGAGACGATGCACGCCGTTCACGTAGTACCGTTGCAGCTGATGGTTCAGTTCAGACATCAGCTTTTGACGGCGCTGTATTGCATATTTCAGTTCAGGATGTCGGTGGTCGTATCGACTTGAACACTGCGCGGCCTGAACTACTCACCGCCCTATTTGAAGGTTTAGGCGCTCCGACTAAGACAGCAACGCGTATTTCTGATCAGATTCTTGACTGGCGAGACGCTGATCATCGTCCAACCGGATCTGGCGGTGAAGGCACCGCCTACGAGGCTGCGGGTCTTGATTTTGGCCCCAAGAACGCGCCCTTCGCTTCGCTCCGGGAAATTGCTCAGATCATTGATTTTGAAGTCAGGTGGTTACCAGCTCTGGAAGAGTTGACCACGGTACATTCCGGCCTAGCAGGCATCGACCCAGGCCGTGCAAGTCCAACATTGTTGGCCCTGCTCGGTTATTCGGATACCGCCTCATTGAACGAATTATCCGAGCAAGGAAATCGGCTATTCTTCACCTCCTCTAATGGCGGTGCCTTCATCATTCGGTCGCAGGCATCGCTGGATAGGTCAGTGTTCATGCGCCAAGCTGTCATTCGTCTGAACCCAACCGGTGCGCCTCCATATGACGTCCTCGAATGGCGTCGCGGTCGGGCGATCATTATGGCAGAGGAGCTTCAATGATATGAGCGACACTGCGCACAACAACAATCCTAGCCAAACTCAGGATGCGGCTAGCGATCCACTCGTGATCAACCTTATCGAGCGCCAGAAACTCGATCAACTGGGCGTAACCCGGGCTTCTGCTTTGGCGCGCAGTAGCGGAGAGCGCCTGTCGGTCGTATTGTCGCGACTCGGCCTAGTTTCCGAGCTGGAAGTTGCTCAGACAGCGGCCAAATTATCCGGACTTCCCATTGTCGAACTCGACACCTTGCGATCGGCGACGACACTTAATGGCCGGATCAGCGCGTCCTTCCTAAAAAAAGTCCACGCTGTTCCGATTGGCTCGCGCGAGAATGTGCTTCACGTCGCCATGGCCGATCCTTCTGACTCCTATACCATATCATCCTTGGAGTTACTCACAGGGTTCAAAGTTGCCGTCTGTGTGGGCGTACTGAGTGAAATAGATTCTGCAATCCTGTCTTTGATTGAATCAGAAACGCCAAGAGAAGAGGTCCAACGCCCAGTCGAAGTCCACACCGAGGATGTATCTAGGCTACGCGATATCGCGAGTGAAGCCCCGGTTGTACGCTACGTCACTCAAGTGCTTGAAATGGCAGTATCTCGACGGGCATCAGATATTCACTTTGAATCGCAAAAAACCAATCTGCGCGTTAGATTGCGCGTGGATGGCCATCTCGTTGATATTGAGCCGCCCCCAACTTCTATGCGTGCGGCCATTATTTCTCGCATCAAGATTCTCGCCAAGCTCGATATTGCTGAACAGCGCTTGCCGCAAGATGGTCGGATGACAGAAACAATACGCGGCGAAGATGTTGATTTTCGGATCGCGACATCACCCAGCCTCTTTGGTGAACGCGTCGTGCTGCGGGTCTTGGACCGCCGCCGCGTTCCACTAGAATTTGACAAGCTCGGCTTCTCACCTGATGTCTTGAAAGACTATCTTCCCATGCTGCAACAGCCTCATGGCATTCTTCTGGTAACCGGTCCAACCGGATCGGGGAAAACGACGACACTATATGCCTCTCTTGCTCATCTTAACCGACCTGAACTCAATATTCTGACCGTTGAAGACCCTGTTGAATACGAAATGCCCGGCCTCACACAAGTCAATGTGAAGCCAGATATCGGCCTGACATTTGCGCACGTGCTCCGGGCTTTCCTGCGCCAAGATCCAGACATCATGATGGTTGGCGAGATCCGAGATATTGAAACAGCAAGAATTGCAGTTCAAGCCGCCCTAACGGGGCACTTGGTTCTGGCCACCTTGCACACGAATGATGCAGTCAGCGCAGTCACCCGGCTAGTCGAAATGGGAGTTGAAGACTATCTACTCGCGGCAACACTCAATGGCGTCGTCGCGCAAAGGCTCGTGCGGACCTTATGTCCGGATTGCAGTCAACCCTACTCTCCAGACCCAGATATGATTGCTCGGATTGCAAGTTCAAACCAGCAGCTCGATCACAATTTCCGAAAGCCGGTTGGCTGCTCAAATTGCAATGACACAGGCTATCGCGGGCGAACCAGTATTCTTGAACTCCTTCCAATCGATGACGAGTTCAGACAAAATATTGTCACCCACAATGATGCCCCTGCTTTATCAAGAATGGCCATAGCTGCTGGCATGAAGCCCCTCGCGGCTTCCGGGCTTGAGCTGGCGTCTAAAGGACGAACCAGTATTGATGAAGTTCTACGAGTGGCCAAGGACTGATAGATGGCACGCATTCGATACAGAGCCGTCGACGTAAATGGCAAGATCATCAATGGTGTGATGGAAGCAGACTCGCGCGACGATGCAGTGCGAACGCTCATGACGCAGGGTCGCAAACCGCTTCGCGTCGTAGAAGAGGAACCGGGCCTGTGGGCCGAGTTAACCAAAGAACGTGGCATTAAGAAAATCTCAGAACGCGACCGTGTCCTGTTCGTGCGCAAAATGGCAACTCTCGTTTCAGCCGGCGTGACATTGGAAGACGCGCTCACGATCAACACAAAGACACGCCGCTTAACGCCCTCGTCTGCTCTGGCAGTCCGCCTACTTGCGCGTTTGCGTGATGGGGCAAGTCTTGCACGGGCCATGGAGCTCGATGGCGAAACATTCTCTGAACAATATATTGCGATGGTTCACGCCGGTGAAATTGGCGGGGCATTACCGAAAATTCTGACCCGACTTGCTGACATGCTCGAGCGCGCCATCGAAACCAGAGAAGCGGTAAGATCGGCCATGATCTATCCGGCAATCCTCGCATTGACCTCCACGATCGCGATTGCAACCATTTTCATTTTTGTTCTCCCCTCGTTTGAACCCATGTTCGACCAAGCCGGTACGGACATGCCCGCCCTGACGGCCGTAGTGATGGGTATGTCGCGGTTCATGAACAAGTATGGCCTATACTTATTGGCCGGTTTCGCGCTTCTCACACTATTGTTAGCCCGGCTCTATGCAATCGAGTCCATCCGCTTGCGATGGGATACAATGATCGCGCGCTCACCCTTGCTAGGCCCCTTTGTGCAGCGTGCAGATTTGGGGCAGGCATCTGCTGTTCTTGGTACACTCGTCGTCAACGGTGTGTCTCTTGATGCGGCGCTGAAGCTCGTCGAAAAACTGCCGACAAATCGGGCTTTCCGCCACGGCCTGAAAACCGTGCACGCAGAGGTCGTTGATGGCAAGCGATTGTCAGACTCACTAGAAAGCTGGACCATTTGCCCGGAAATCATCCCTCAACTCGTCCGAGCCGGTGAGAGCACCGGTAGTCTAGGTGAAATGTTGCAGCGTGCTTCAATTGTTATGGAAGACGACGCGCGCCGGAGTGTCGACCGGGGCATGTCCATGCTAACGCCGCTCCTGACATTAGTTCTGGGGGGATTTGTTGCCGTAATCGTCTTTTCGGTCCTGCTAGCGGTACTGAGTGTCAATGATCTTGCGCTCTGATCCCTCGGTCCGGCGGCAACCAGCCCGCGCACAGTCGGGCTATTCGCTATTGGAAATCCTGGTAGTGCTGACCATTCTCGCCTTGATCGCAGGAATTGCGCCGGTGGCTTACCGCACCATAACCCCCGCCTTGCAAACAAGAGAAGCTGCAACCGAACTAGCCGTTTACCTCCGCGAAGCTCAGGCGCGGGCCTTGCATGAGGGACGTGATGTGACGGTGTTCATTGACGTAGAAAACCAACGCGCTTGGTCTGAAGGGGAAGACACCGAAGCAACCTGGTCTGAGAAAATCAATGTTGTCGCCATTGTCGCTGCCTCAGAGCAACGTAGCAAAGCGCTAGGTGCGATCAGGTTCTTTAGCGACGGTGGATCAACCGGAGGGCGCTTGCGCTTTCTATCAAATGGGAGGGAGTACGATGTCGATGTGGACTGGTTGCTTGGCATTGTACAAGTGTCACGCCCGGACACCGCGTAAGGTGATCGACGAGCACTCCGACTTACAAGCCGGTTATACGCTCATCGAGACCCTTATTGCGTTCGTGATTCTGGCGATGAGCACTGCCGGGTTTTATCAGGCTTGGTCCATCTCGGCTCAGGCTTTGCACCGTGGTGGCCTCAAGCATGACGCACTGACCTTAACCTCATCCTTGTTCGAACGCATTGGCACCCCCGACCTACCTTTGCAATTGGGCGAGTATACAGCCGCCCCCGAAGAAGATCAGTACTGGCGCATAGTAATCAGGCCCTACAATGAAAACGCACGCACCCGCTTGCAGTTGATGAGCGTTGACATCTCAGTGTTCTCTGACGGTTTAGACGGGCCGGAACTTGTGCATATTCGTAGTTTAAGATTGGGGAGCAGAACTCCATGACCGCCTGTACTGACCCACATAATCGAACCAAAGAAGCCGGGTTCACACTTGTAGAGCTCTTAGTTTCATTGGCCATCATTGCGCTGATTTCACTGATGGCTGTAACCGCATTGCGCACCGGTCATCGCATCTGGGAGCGCACCTCTGCGCAAGTTAACACAACTGACCGGGAAGTTGGTGTGAGGCGTGTGCTTCGGCGTCAGATCGCATCCTTGCTGCCGCTGCAAGGACGCATCGGCAGATCACAGGAACAATTGCTTATCGAAGGTGATAATGACGCCCTTGCGTTTGTGGCTCCCCTACCCGCCTATTTCGGGCGGCATGGCCTTTATCGCATAGAATACAGACTACAAAATAATCAGTTGATCTTTGCGCGGTCTGTTTATCAGTTGCCGAGGGATTTTGAAACGCGCTTCGCCGACATGAGCCATGAAGTCCTGCTCGAGAATATCCAAAATATCCGGTTCTCCTATCTCATGCAGAATTCGGTGCAAGGAGACTGGATCGACTCGCTCAAACGCATGACCGACCCACCGGCGCTTGTTCGGCTTGAAATTCAGGAAGCCGACAATCCAGACGAATGGCGAACTTTTCTAGTCGCACGGCCCCGCATTACGTCAGTCTATTAGCGAAACTCTAGTCTGGCTGCTCGCCGCAATGTCTCGAATAGGTATAATATTGGCTGAGCTTCAGACACTGTTCTAATCCATCGGGACCGCGATCTATTGTTTCGCATTGAGCCCGCGCATTTATCGCTAGCTCGCAATTATAATCCTCTTTGAACTGCGCATATTCCTCTTCAGTATATGTGCCTGGCTCAGGTCGGGCTTGCCCCCCTGACCGCTCAAGTGTTGTCACGTCAGATCGGTTTGCATCTGGACCTGCAACGGCTCCCGTTTCCGCAGCTTCAACCGTACCAGAAGAGCTTGCCTCTTCGGTACCGTCATTCGCCTTTGGCCACATAATGAAGGCGGCCAGCGCCAGCACCACAACCAGTAATAATGCAATAACAACCTTCATGCGGAAAACCTTTTTGTAGAGGAGTAGCCCCTCGTTAAGCCTATTTCACCGTCAGTAGCGAAACCTGAGAAGTAACAGAATCATTCACTGTGACACTCACTGGCATCGAGCTCGACAAGGCTGACAATGATTTAACCGTACGCTGCCAACGACTACGTTTTACATCATAGCCAATCGTCAGGCCGTCTGCAAATGTCCCATCGGCAAAGTCTATCCTAAGACCAAGCGTACTGCCGGCACCCGGGCTTTCTACTTCACTTGCCGCACGTACTACCAAAAGATCATTGGCTGGGAAATGCCATGCCCGACTGATCTCGACACTGATATCTGAACCATTGCAATCCTGATCTATACCATCGCCGTAAATCTCAGTCGCAGCCGGGTTAATCGAGGGATCTGTATCATTGCAGTCGACGAATTCGCTGAACCCATCGCCGTCCTGATCCGTCGCAGGTACACCAATACCATCAAGCACACGGGTCACGGCACCTTCCGCGCCCCAAACAGTTATCGAGACCGGCGGTGACCAAGACAGACCAGATACATTCTTGACCGTTTTCTGCCAGCGGAGTTTGTTCTGACTGTAGCGTATCGGCCAGTCAGCAGACTGTGAGCCATCCATGAAATTGATATGAAACTTCAGATCAGTGGTGACGGTTGGGTCAGCAATATCGCTGAATGCCACAATGATGATCTTATCGACAGCGTAGCGATGGCTGGCGCGAGAAATAGTTATCGTGAGATCATAACCATTACAATCCTGATCGATACCATCCTGAATAATTTCAGCCGCATTTGGATGAATCGAGTCATCATAATCATTACAATCGACAGTCACATCATAACCATCTGCATCAATATCAAGTATCGTCGAACCACCCAGTGCAAGGTAAGCAGCTTCCACATCAATCACACCGGCGCCATACTCATTGTCAGGCCCAGCTGCGCCAAGATCGGTAGCATTGGTTCGCAGAGCCAGTTCAATCTCATCCAGTGACTTGTCCGGAAAGGCACCAATCAGGAGTGCAAGAGCACCGGCCGCCTGAGGCGCCGAAAAAGATGTCCCGCTCACAATGGCTGAGGCTTGCGGGTTAAACCCAAAGGTAAGATCTGCAGTCTTCACGTTGCGCCCGGGTGCAACCACAATTGGAAAAACCTCACCGGGCGTACAGGCACCGGGGCCACGTGCCGAAAAACTTGAAATGGTGAGGTTTGGATCGTCATCTACCGACCCAACCGAAAATGCCCCAGGAGTATTTCCCGGGCTGATACTTGTCGCGGCAGCTGGGCCGGTATTACCTGCCGAAAAGACGACCGCGACCCCAGCAGCACGCAAGGCGTCAAAATGCTCCTGAAATATCGGGTGGCACTGGTTCAGTAGGTTAGCATACCCCCAGGAATTGTTCACCACACTAGGCGCATCATCCGTTTGCGGATCATTGTCGGGGTCGAGTAACCATTGAAATGAAAGCTCAACATCAGAGACCGAAGCCACACCCTGATCGTTAAAGAGTTTAGCTGCGATCCAACGTGCACCGGGCGCAACACCGATCCGAGTGCCAGTGCCCGCTCCTCCGACCATAAGACCAATCGTCTGGGTGCCATGCCCATCCGGGTCATAAGGCTGAGCATACACACCATGTGGGTCATACCAACCGCCCGGACCGCCGCGCCAAGTGGCCGCTAGGTCAACATGGGTGGCATCCGCGCCAGTATCCATGCTTGCCACTGTTACGCCTTTGCCAATTACACCATAATTCCAAATCTCTGGTGCGCCAATAACTTGTAAATTCCACTCAGGCTCTGTTGATCCCGAATAAGTTGTATGGCTTGAAAACAGTTTCGCATCAAAATCGATCCGACGAATACCGCGTCTGGCTGCAAGTCGAGATATTGCAGCTTGTGGGAGCTCAACAGCGATGGCATTGCGCACCCACAATGACTTTATCTGGCGGCCACCTTCTGAAGTTAGCGCATTGCGCCATCGCATATCTGAATTATGGGATTCCATTTTTAGCGCTTCAACCAGACGTGCGCGGCGTTTGCCACGTTTTGCATGTTTGAAATTCGCGGGTCGCACGGCGCGATCAAAAGAAATGATCACAGGGATGCGATCGGCAGTGCTACGGCCCGCCATCTCTGCCTCAAGCTCTAGAGAAACAACTGTGCCGGACTGTTTTTTGCCTTGCGCTGTGGCGACATCACAAAACCCAAACAGTAGGCTGATGGCGATAACCGCGCGAAGAGTAAATGCAACTGTAGCCATGAACGAACTTATTCGACGCGTAGTCCCGATACGGTCAGATCAGACTGCAAGATCGAAATTAGATCACCATGCTGAATTGAGCGTCCCGGATTGGCAAAAAGGATAACATATGTCCGGTCCTGAACAGGCGCTTTTGACGTTTGCCGAAGCGAACCGACTTTAGCCGCAAAAGGAACTTGGAATTTCTTCTGGGTCGCATCATGAATCAACTGTGTCTTGACATGCTGTCCGTGCAAAGGCGCCGCGGCCTCTGCATCCACAACGCGATACCTATAGTCAAGCATGGTTTGGTCAGCGGTCAGCCGCAAGGACACAATTTCAATGCCATACTTCTCAACAAGATCAGAATTGATCGAGTGAATATCACCACCCAGTGCCATTAGCGGCACCGATTTGATGACAGTCTCGCCATGCGCCGCCTGTACTGGATGCATGCCTTTGTGTTGATCATGTGATTGATCCGCACCAGCCCCCAGAGCCAGCAGTAAAGTACTACTTAAACATACCGCAAATCTCATGGCAAAACCTTCGAGGCTTGAGCCGAACCACCTGAGACCGAGACGACAGAGACTGAGACCTGAACAGATGGAGCAGGTGCCTGCGGACAGAACGGTGCAGATTCTGCTAGAGACAAAACCTGACGGAATTGCTGCAGTCCTGTAGGCAACACTTTCTGAAACGGCAGGGCTGCTATTTCAAGATCCTCAGCCGTATTACCATTGCTGATACGTGCAGAGATAACCTGTTGGTCTGCGAAGCCCGAATTCGTCCGAGCCCGCACTAAAAGTTTACGACCTGCCGAGACGCACTTTGGCGCCAAAGTCGTGACATTGTCAGGCAACACAATAAAGGCGTTCATTCCACCTGATGCTGAACCGCCCAATGCGCGATCAACGATCAGGTTAGCTCCCTCTTGTCCACCTTCGATAAGCGCATCGAAAGTAGTCAGGGCGGGAAGTAAAACCGCTGAGTGGCGACGTGCCGCAACAGTAGTTTGCTGGCCCGGAGGCGTGTAATAAGGCCGGGCCGTCTCTGCAACGACAGCAAGCGTAGCGCCATTTGTCGTCATCGGAATATGGCTTTTCAAGGCCGCCGAGCGGAACCGTACCAATGTAGTTTGGTCAAATGTGCCGCCCAAAACTCCGCCCGATAAAGGAACATCAAGTGTCGGTGCGAACACGTTCTCTTGGACGGATTCTCCGTTCACAAAATAATGAGTAGGCGCGTAGTCAATTGCGCTCGTTCGGGTTGGACTTGGTTGCCCGTTTGGTGGTTGAGGATTATAGCCCGACAGGCCAGCATCCACATCTGCGTGAAAATTCGCATCCACTTCGCTATAGAAGATATCTGCAGTTTCATCAGCCAACACACCCGGATAGATTTCACCAGCAACTGCCGATGTAATTGTGAGCGGCCCGTATAGGCCCATCTGCACCTGAACCGCTTGGTGCGTTGCAGAATGGTAAATGTAAGTTCCAGGCTTCATGTCACCTTGATTGGCGCGCCAGCGATAGCGCCGCCACATGGCAATTGAAGTTTCATGTGTAAAAGAGCGCACACGCCGAGGCTGAGCTTGGTCACCAACAGGATCGAAAGTGTGGTCAGGCCAGAAGGCTGGACCAAAGTTATCGCGAAGCCGAAGCCCTGAAACGGAAAACGACGTCTTGCCACCGTCAATCGCAACAGGACTGCCATCGCCGTAAGTCAGGTCATTATACAACCAGATCTCAAGGTTCTTGTCTTCCGCAACCGTTATTGCCGGCCCCGGCACGGTCGCAACACCACACGTATTAGGATCCTTCGCTGTGCAAGATGCATAGCCCCACATCGGGATTGTTGTTGTTATCGGTGCGCCTGTCGCATCGAAATCATCAACTTGAATCTCAACTCGCTCGGCCTTCAGATAGAAAGTATCAGCGTGCGCGGCGCCACTAACAACCATTCCAATGGCACTGGCGGTAGTCAATAATCTCACGAGGCGTTGGAACAGCATATCGTGTCTCCCTATTCATTTAAGCCCTTACAGGCCAAGCTAGTTTACCGGTGTTTCAAATTGTGAACCGCGCGGAATTACAAGTAGTTCACCCGCGTCATCCAGGAACGGCTCGACAATAAGCATTGTCATCAAACCACCAGGAAAAATATCATTGTTGACCAGCTCTTTTTCATTGTGGGAGTGCCACATGAAGAAGTAACCGCCATTCAGGTTCAAACCGCCCTCACCCGGAGGTAATTGTCCGAACGCTCCAAGATATGGGCTGCCGGACCAGAAACCACCAAAAGTTAGGTCTGGCGTTGCAGGTAAAGCGACGGGAACAGCACCGCCATGCGATCCGTCAATACGGGCGCTTGGCTCATGCCACTCAACAGGATGTACGGTCGAGTTATCAAAAACGTCCCACCCCATGCCGAGATCGGTCCATTCGAAAAGACCATCCCAAGACTGTCCGGGCACAGAGGTAACCGTATAATCAGAAAATGCGAGATCAGGTATGCCGCTACCAGGAACTGATGACAGCATGTTACCATCGACTGCGATTACGCGTACATTGTTTCCGTGCAGGTGGAATGGATGCAAATCACGACCAATACTCAGTGTACGAACTAACGTCTTTTGACCAGGCTGCATGCGAGTCATTGAGCCATATGGTTGCGTAGGCAACCATGGAACAAAATTGTCGAAGAAGGTGTCAGGCGCAGCACGACCATTGATAAACCAATAGACTGGTTTTGGCGTGAGAGCTTTGGCACCAACGATATCACCAAGCCGAACCATTTCGTGAATTTCAGGGTCAATGTCTGAGAGCACGAAGAGATATTCGTGATCATACTCGGTACCTGCGCCATAAGCCGTCTGGCCAGCGCTTGGTGTAAAATTGAACGGGTCAGCGAGCGCTACGGAAGGATCGCCCACAGATGGCCGCGCATCCGGAATATCCGCATCAGCACGGTGCGTGAAACCAGAAGGCCTCACAATGATTGTGCCCGCAAGGCCCATCTCGGATTGAATGTCGATATTCGTGCCGCTCTGGTAAAGGAATGTTCCAGGACGGTCCGCCGTGAATGTGTAAGCGACACGATCAGCTGGAGCGCAAGTCGGCGGCGCTTCATTGGTCGCAGCACCAGCTACTCCACCAGTCGCCACCACCTGAAAGCCCGGGATAATGATCGATGTATTTTCTGCAGCCGCTTCGCCATCAAGACAATTGGTCAACCCTATGGTGACATTATCACCTTCATTTACGATCAACGTAGGCCCAGGATACTGCATCACAGGACTGTCGGATGTGTGATATCCCCACATATAGATTACGCCGCCATCTGCAGCTGTAATAAATCCGGAATCAGCCTCTAATTCGAAGCTGGCACTTCCTGCGGTTGGATCGACATATCCCGGCACACCGGCATGTGCGGCGCCATAAGCAACCCAAGACGCAGTCGTAGCGATTGTCGCAATTTTTAAGAACGAAATTGACTTCATTTCACTCGGGCTCCTTTAATATTCATCTTAACCAGACACCTGGATTTCGGTCATCATGCCACCGTAATCTTGGTGATCATTTGAAAGTTGGTCCAGATTCGACGAGTAGACAAAAAATGTTTCGCCAGCAGCATTTGCTGGGATGTCCACAAGCACATCATATGCTTGACCACCTCCAAGTGTGACTTGGTGTGTGTCATAATAGATCTGTGCTGACCCCGTACTCTGAGGGCCGGTGCGATGCTCACCGCCTTGACCAATGACCTGCATCGGCAGATCAGGCGAAACGAGCGTATAGAAATCAATAGTTGACAAGCTCGAGATGCGTAGCAGGACCTTCTCGCCCGGTGCGGCTGTGATGAGCGACGATTCCGGTTGCGCTTCTGTCTCCAGACCACCACCAGTTGTTCCAGGAAAGTCTGGATTCCCGTTTAGGAAAAGATCAGATCTGATTGTGTCTGGATATCCCCGCCCGTTCAGCATGGGGTATCGGTCTTCCATGTCCGCGAAAGGCAAAGGCTGCACGTCATGGCTAGCATTGTGGAAGGTCGGGTCAAAACTATGAATCTGTAGCGGGACCTCGACATCATAAAACGTCGATCCATCGCCATCATTGTAGGCATACTTATCACCGAACTGATGAGTGACGCCTCCTAGAATTGTTCCGGCTGGAAGGTAACTCTGAGCGGGCTCGACATAAAGGTTACCCAGCATGCCCATTTGCATATGCTCGGACGCTTCCACATGGCAGTGCCACATATAGGTTCCGGGCCGCACCACATTATAGAAGTATGTCATACTCGATAGCGGGTTGTTGGAAACTGAATTGTCCGGCACGCCATCAAAGATAGCTGATGCATTTGGAAATCCGTGCCAGTGAACCGAATGCGGATCAAACAAATCTGGACGAATGACGAATGGAACATTCGACATTGTCAAATACAGCTTTTGCCCCTCGATCACACGGATGAGCGGTGCCGGTAGATTTGATTTCATTGCCCTGGTTGATGGATGATCAATTGGGTCACCGTCGGCAGTAGTTTGATCGATGGGTGAGAAGCCGAACGAATAGAGCGGCGTTCCATCTGCCATGCGGATAAAACCGTCTGAACCAGCAACATGATAGCACAGCGTTTCAGCCGGAGAATTTGGATTACCAGGATCCAGCCGGATCACATCGCCGTTTATATCGACGACTTCGCTGAGTTCATTTACCGGCCCCGGGCACTGCACGTTGAACTCGGCGTGTGCCGTAGATCCAATTCCGAAACATGCAGTCGCTGCCATAGCTGCCGATGATAGGAGGGCAAGTTTGATCTTCATTTTCTTCACTCCGTCACGGTGACTCTTCGTGTTCATCCTTGCCTCCCTCATGGCGCGCTTACCGTTGCAATTGCTGTGCCTTCAGCGCCCTGTACTGTGACTGTGTAAGGGAACGTGAACTTGGTAGTCTTCACTGCTCGCAATCGCTGCCAGTCACTCGTCAATGATTTC
>Ga0256847_1000964_pt1 | contig 15982 bp, 11 predicted proteins | sample TeddybearmetaG_FD_189099 | JGI IMG/M metagenome (GOLD analysis project Ga0256847, IMG submission 189099) | Hydrothermal vent microbial communities from East Pacific Rise, Pacific Ocean - Teddybear | ecosystem: Environmental > Aquatic > Marine > Hydrothermal vents | place: Pacific Ocean: East... | reverse complement strand
TTAGCACAAGCTTGGAAACCCGAATTAGCCAAATTTGAAAAAGAATCAGACCATTTGGCTATGAGTGATATTCATGCTTCGATTGAAGAATTGAAATATTATCGTGAACATTTTTTGAATTTATAGATGTTTATTAATGTTAAATTAATCATAGTCATCCCATTTATCATCATCGGTATTGGATAATGGTTTCTTTTCATTTAACCACTTAAATCCTAAAAATAAACCTGTGGCTATTATCATAAATAATATGATTAAAATTAATCTCTTGGATGAGGCTGTTGTTTTTGATACAGAATTATCTTCATTTATAAATTGATGGCTTGAGGCTTGAGCTGATGATTGTTTTAGAGCTGATATTGGTAATATTTGAGCTTGGGTATTTTTATAATTATTTGGTGCATCTCCGATTTTCCATCCTAAACCCGTAGTTTCAGCAACGTAATATTTTTTGCCCTTATAAGGTAAAAATACGCCTGAAAAATTGCCTGTTACTGCGGTAAACATGTGGCTAGGTATGATTACTAAAGCATTTTGAATTCCTAAGCCTGATAATATACTACTGTATAAAATAGAACTATCTTCACAGTCAATTTCACGATCAACTAATGTTTGTAGCGGCGCACGCCAAGCATCATCATATGGAGTAGTTAAGGCATCGAATTTATAAGGTAAAGATTGTACGAAAGCTAAAGCAAATTTTGCTAATGTTTCAGTATCTAGATTTGGAGCCGCTGCTCTTAAAGAGGCTATTAGCGGCGCGATTATTTTACTGCCTTTTTGAGCAAATTTTAAACGAGCATCTAAGTTAGTAGGGCGTGGCTTACTTGCCATTTGTTTGCTATAGCGATTATATTCTTTACTATTAATTTGCATACGCGCTGTATAGCTATTACCTTGAAATTCAAAGACAATACTAACTGGCAACCAGCCTGGGCGCACAGAAGTTTGAGATACTATACCTTGATTAACTTGAGCTATTAAAAATAGCTCACTGCTTTGTACATTGCCACTAAAAACTGCTATAAAAAATAATGTCTTTATGAAATCAATACTTGTTGTTATTATTTTTGGCATTATTTATTCCCCATAATTATATATACTAATCAATAAAATCAAACATTCTGAATAACCTCAGCCTTACGTTTAATAACACCATCACATTTCACACCGGGGCGGATAAAAACACCTACTACATTCAATTTCCCCTTATTAACTATTTGTTGCCCCATAATATTATGTTCTTTTGCACTAATATCGTCTCCAACATTAGGAATCAATAAACTAATTTTGTTATTAGTAATATTTTTAATAGCTTCATTAATATTATGAGAATAGTTTAGTGGCTGATTAAATTTTAAACAATTTCCAACTAGATTAATGACAAATGTGCAAGGATCAACATTGGTATCTAAGCTATTTAATGCTGCTTCATCATTTAGTAATTTATTACTTAATAGAAGAGTTTTTATTTGAGTAATTGTGTTATCGGTTGGTTTTTGTGGTGGTTTTGGAGTTGTTGTTGGTGTTGTATATGCTTGTATATCATTGATTTTATCAGGCAAGGTTTGAGCTGATGTTGGTTCATTTTTAATATACGGTTCTAAATATGACTTCAAATAAGTATTTAAATTTTTATTTAAATATTTTCTGACTTCTGTTTCTATGAATTGAGATAATTGATTGTAATCAATCTCTGCTGGAACTAATTGCGCTAATTCATTATTAATTTGTGGTTGTAATTCCTTTTTTAGCAGATGAAAATAATTACCGAAATTTTTATCTAAATTTGTTTTTATCTCTGTTTCAACTAATTGAGATAATTTATTATCATCAATATCTAGGGGAGCTAGTTTTATTAACTGATTATTAATTTGTAGTAATTCCTTTTTTAGATTGTCAAATTCAGATTTTGATACATAATTTTTCTTATATTTTAATAAAAACCCCTTTAATTTATCCTTAAAATAAAATATAATGCTAATTATTACAATTACTACAAACAAAATGGCTAAAATAATTGATACCCAATTACTATCATTTTCTTCTTCACTCATACTTTCCGAATTAGGCTTATTAATATGATTGTAATAATACCTTTTATTAAACCATGCCTTAAATTTTTTGTAAAAATTAACGTGTCTATTATCTGGTTTACCTAAATATTCTGCTAATTTGAAATTTTCATTATCATCTACCCATTTTTTGAGTTCATTTATGTCAGTTGCAGGAGGTTGGTTTGGGTTGATAAAACGTGAAATTATTTCAGTTTGTTTTTCTTGGCGAAGTTGATCCTTTAAGTAATGTAACCGGTAGATATGGTATGGTTTACCATTATAAGTCCATTTATCTTCTACTCCGTTTGTTTGTCTAATTAGAAAACGTATGAAATTGGGAATAGAATCACCACTACGCCTAAGCTTATTCATTTTATCAATTAAAGGTTTACTCGATTGTGATATTGCATTTTTTAATTTGTTTTCTGTGAATTGTGGATTTAAATTTAATGTATATGTATTTTTTAGCTTAACTCCTCCTTCTCTAGTATCCTTTTCAAACTCAAATTCTCCCCGTAACGCTATCCATTGCAAATTATTATCTTCATGTGGATTCATATACACAATTTGAAACCGATAAGAGCCAGCTTTTATTGGATAACTAGGTAATTCCCATTGTGAATCATTAGGAGCTTTATACATCACAAATGTATAATATGTAGCAATTTGCTCTTCATCTGCATAGTTAGGCAAGCAACTTAGCAACAACAAGCTTGCTACTAAATAAATAGTTGTTTTTATGAGTTTTGACATGACTTATCCTCCATAATTATATATTAATAGTACAACGGATTAACGAAATAAACGGATTTTTGTGATTCCAGCTTAAATATAATAATCCGTTTATTCCGAAAATCCGTTGTACTAATCAATAAAATCAAACATTCTGAACAACCTCAGCCTTACGTTTAATAACACCATCAGATTTCACACCGGGGCGAATTAAGCTAGCCACGACATTCAATTTACCCTTACTAACAGTTTGTTGCCCAACAACATTATGTTCTACAGTATTAACATCATCTCCAACACTAGGAATCAATAAGGAAACTTTGTTATTAGTAAGATTTTTAATCGCATCATTAAGACGCTGATAATGGGTAAGCGGCTGATTCAATTTCAAACAATTCCCAACTACACTAGTTATAAACATGAAAGGATCAACATTAGTATTTAAACTATTTAATGCTGCTTCATCATCCACCGATTTATTACTTAATAGAAGAGTTTTAATTTGAGTAATTGTGTTATCGGTTGGTTTTTGTGGTGGTTTTGAAGTTGTTGTTGTATATGCTTGTATATCATTGATTTTATTATGCAAAGTTTTATCTGATGTTGGTTTATTTTTAATATACGGTTCTAAATATGACTTCAAATAAGTATTTAAATTTTTATTTAAATATTTTTTTACTTCTATTTCGACTAATTGAGTGTAATCAATCTCTGGAGTGGCAACTTGTGTATTATATGAATTTTTTTGAAGCTCTTTTTTAGCAGTGACTAATTCATTACTAATTTCTTGTTGTAATTCCTTTTTTAGCTCATCAAATTCATATTTTGAATTATCAATGGCTGATTCTCTATTATCTTGATCTCTTTTTGGATCAGCGGCTGGTTGTGTCTGTTCATTATCAGAATACTTATCATCAGGTTTGTAATTAGTTTTTTTAGATTTTATTAGCAACTTCAATTCTTTTTCAAAATAAACTGCTATACTGATTATAGCTATTATAAGTACGAACAAAATGGCTAAAAGAATTGATAGCCAATCAGTATTATCCGTAATTACCTTATTCTGATTATTAGTTTCTGTTGTTAAAGAAGAAGGTTGTACTGACTGAGTTAGATTAAACTTTTTATAAAAAATTTTTTTAAAATCCTGAAAAAAATTTTGGTGTTTATCATCTGGTTTGCCTAGATAAAAGGCTGATGTAAATCCACTTTTTTGTTGATCTACCCATCCTTTTAATCTAGTTATATCATTTATAGGAGTTTGACTTGGCTGAATAAAACGTGAAATTATTTCAATTTTTTTTTCTTGGCTAAGTTGATCCTTTAAATAATGCAGCCGGTAGATATGGTATTGTTTATTTTTATAATTCCAAATATCTTCTAGTTTTTTTTGTCTTATTAGGAATCGTATGAAATTGGGATTTTGGGTACCACCTGCTTTTCCTGCATCTTTTCTTAGTTTATTCATTTGAACAATTAAAGGTTGCACCCATTTTGGTCCCTCTTTTTTCCAAGAATTTATTGACCATAAGCTAAAAGCTGTATTTGGTTCGGGATTATTAGCATCTGCTGTCTGTTGATCTAATGTATATTTATTTATCGCCTTAACTCCCTGAATTTTGTTATTAACATCCTCATATACAAACTCAAATTCTCCCCGTAACGCTATCCATGGCAAATTATGATCTTCATCATGCGGATTCATATACACAATTTGAAACCGATAAGAACCAGGTTTTATTGGATAACTAGGTAATTGCCATTTTGACTTATTAGGAGCTTTATACATAACAAATGTATAATATGTAGCTTTTTCTTCATCTGCATAGCTAGACAAGCAACTTAGCAACAACAAGCTTGCTACTAAATAAATAGTTGTTTTTATCAAATTTTGCATAATTTGTTCTCCATAGTTTTTTTAACTACAAACCACCTGTGCTTTAAATAACACTTTGCCATCACAACATAAACCAACACGTTTAATTTCCAACACTCGATTGGCACGCCCTTTTACTGCGCGGTGTTCTACTAGTTCATGTACTTTATTATCATACTCGGCATCTATCTTAGGAATAATTAATTCCACTATATTTTCTGACACTGTTGCTAATCTAGCCGCTATTCCATCATAAATTTCAGTTTCACAACTTTCTAGCGGCGGATATTTAGTTAAAAAACGTTCAGCAAAATCACAAGGATTTGGATTTTGCAACCATAAAGCCAACCAAAATTGTTCCTGAAAAAGACTATTATTTTCCAAATATACTCGCAATTCATTAGCAAATTCTACCGTAAAATTATTTACAAATTTGCCTTTAGAAGCAGCAGGAATAGTAACTTGTTTACTAGGTTTAGCAGCAACATTAAGCTGCTCTAATAACAAATGTGATTGATGTACCTCTGTTTGTAAAGTATTTAATACATTCACTACTTCAACTGAAAGTTTTGAACTTGAATCAAGTTTCACTAGAGGTGGAGATAGTGTTTTTAAAACATTAAGCTTTGCGGCTTTTTGTTCTGAATATTTAGCCACTTTAGGCATCCATAAAGCCATTTTACTCCAAAAAAACTTGTTCGCACGACTGACTTGTTTTAAACTAAAATCTTTAGCAGATATTAACCAATCTTTAACTTTTTGTTGTGAAATCATATTTATCGCCCCATAATTATTTCTAATAATGTCCACTTATATTCTTTATCATCACTGCGAATTCGACAAATATTAGGTGGCTCAAATTCCAAAATATTAGTCTGACTTGGCAACGAAATTGGCTTTAAAGCCCATTGCCACATATTAACACCAAAACCCCAAGCCCAAACTAAACCAAATCCAACTTCCCAACTGCCCCCCATAACGAACCAAAGTATCCTCAAAACCCAAATGAATCCAAGGAAGGTAATAGTTGATCTCCATAAATTATCCTAATTCGTTTAGTAAGCTGACGTGCATTTTACTAGCTTGCATGGATTTCAACAAATTCACTAGTAGATAATGGTCTAGGTATTAACTTCCCATCTTCACGTAATCCTTCTAAATGAAATTCAATAGCTTCAGTGATTAATTCCAACACTTCAACTTTAGTTTCAGCAACTGCAACACAACCCGGTAAATCCGGTACATAAGCACCAAAACTCTTTTCACCTTCTTCTATAATGATAACATAACGCATATTTCAATCCTTCTACTTTAAACCAGCCTGTTTCAATATATTGTTAAGTGTACCGGGGTACCGGGTGGTACCTCTATATTAAGTTTACCAGCAACCGTTACACAAGCTTGCTTGAATGGATGTTTAAACTGTCGGTGACTACCTTTAGTTCTAACTAACTCCCAAGTATCGTCTTCTAATAATTTGATTACTTCTTTAACTCTGGAGTTCAAAGCGCAGCTTTGCTTTGAATCCCAGTTGAGTATAATTAACTAAATGTTAATTCCCCAACAAGCTCTCTTTCCCAATCCTCATAATCCTTGCCATGAATCTGATCTTCAGTTGGAAAACCAATATAAACTTCAATAGCATTATCTTTCTTGGCTTTTATCATAATATGAGCTGATGCAGTTTGTGTGGAATCAATATTAATATTGCCGCTTACTGTACCAAAATGTTCATCATTATCAGTTATAGTATTCTTGTTGTCGGCACTAAAGTAGAAATAAAAGCTTTGTGAATTAGAAGCTCGTAGCGGATAAGCGGCGACTTGCCAACCATCGGCTGATCTTGGAATACCAGCACATAAAGGTATAAACTGAGGCATACCAGTATCTGGATCAAGATCACCTTGTACTCCAAATGATGGCATTGTACGTGGTATAAATACAATTCCTTGTGCAATTTGCGGTAAGCTTGCAAGATGACATGCTCCTAGAGAAACAATAGTTTTTGCATAACCTCTATCTACACGTACTTGTTCTATTTTCTGAGATTGATTGTTGCTATTAATACGCGCTTGATGTGCAAATAACATACTACCCACCAATGGAAAAAACGAACCGCGCCCAGTTGCTAATAAATAAATATTTAAATCATTTAGTTGTGAATCTTGCAGTAAATGTTGTAAACGTTCAAACATTGGAATTGAACAACTCTTAATAAAGTCATTAATAAAACTGATAAAATCCAAATAAACACCATCAGTTCCACCGGGAACCTCAACATCTTCCCCAAATAAACTCTGTAATTTCAACTTCGCTTGCGCAACACTTGAATTACATGTATCTTGTAATTCATCTTGTAAATTCTCTAATTCTTCATTATCTGGACGATCCCAATCACTAATATTTCTAAAAGTGAGATTCATATTCTCAAATGGACCCTCGCTAGATTGAAAATATTCAAGTACAAAATCAGCGCAGCGTCGTCCATTTTCACGCGCTATTTTTTGCTCAGCTCCAATATGTACCGGTTGCCAAGGCAGACTAATAGGAAATTGTTTAATATCATAGCCTTGTCGGCTTAACCACCTTTCACACGATGGCCATATATATTTAAACAACAAATCTGAGAAACCATTACCAAAGAAATAATCATCTATACCAGTACCATCAGTAGCAAGTTCTGTAATTTGCATCTTGGCAAAATTTTCAATGTCCAATAAAAACAAAGAAATATCAGTACTACCACCACCAACATCATAAGTTATAACCGCATGTTTACCAAGAAATTGATCTCCTTCGCCTAACATTTGATAACCAACAGCTTTATCTTGAAAATCTTTAAGATTAGGTAAAGGTAAACTACTAAGTAAAGGTGGCCAACTTTCAGCTAAAGAAGTATAATCTTGATTATTACCCAGTGATATTGCTAAAGTTTCCAGACCCGCCTGTTTATAAACACTATGTAAAGCTTCTGTCAGCAAAGGATGAAACCTAGAAGGTTTAGTAATAACCACTGTCTTGACATTAGAAACTATATTCATATCATCTTCAATCAGATTTTTGATTTGTTTCAAATAGTCAACCGCGATCTCTTGCCAACTGTGTTCAGTTCCATCTGGTAATAAAATCGGTTCTGGATTGGTTAATCGCCATTTAAGATTATCTAAATAAACTATATCAGAACTATGTTCAGTATCTAACATAGCCAAAGCATCATGACCAATACAATATTGTAATTGATCTTGTTCATCCAGATAATAAGCTATAGCTGTAGGAATATAATCATCTTGTGAAGATAATTGTAAAGAATTTGGACTTTGCCGATTACCTTTATGATAATAAGCAACTGCACTAGCACTAGTACCAAAATCAATAGCAATAATGCCTTGATAGTCTTGTTCAGAAGAACGAATTTCTAATTCTATAGTTTCAGTTGGATATTCTAATTCTTCATCGACCAATATTTGCTTTACTGTGCAATGATAAAGTCCTGAATCTAAAGGTTGTTCTTGCTCATCAATTAATGGATGCTCAATACTTGTACTATAAACTTCACCACCTTCTAAATTATAAGAATGTGCTAATTTATGATTATAACTACAAATCTCCTTACGCCCCAAGCGAATGTCAACTTGCATTGCTGAAAGTTGACAACTATTTCCACCCAAGTTTTCAATTTTAAAAGGTAAACGTAAGACACGCCCTTGCAAAGTCCGCACACGCTCAGGTAATTTTAATATTGGACGTGCTGGAATAGGTAAACCTAGTTTGAGCGGCAATATAATCGCTGACGATATATATTTAACCTGTATTTCCAGAGAAACACTAAGCCCTTGTGCATGACCCTGAAGTACTCGCCATAACTCCTCAGTCATAGGCAAACTAAGTTGCTGTTCTTCACCTTGTGATAGCGTCAAAGGAAACAAAGTTTGATCAACTACTGGCAAATTCAGAGCAGTAGCCTCTTCATGAGCAGTAACAATGATATTTTCAATTACTGCTGGACCACCGCTTTGATGTTTCAAAACTAATTCAATAGCTTGCGGTTCATCAAGGCTTGGAAACTTAATTTCAGACTTATCAAGCACCAAACTAGGCGTAGGCAAACCGCAAGATAAAGTGGCCCTACATATTTCTTTCTCAGGTGCGACTCGATGTATAATCGACCATTCCATTGGCAGCATAGGCTCAAGTGCCAAATCAGAACTGCTAGTAACATAAGTTTGCTGTTCATTATGCTGATTAAGCTCTTGTTTCTCCAAATGAACAATTGGCACCTCAGTGCCAGCAGCATTACGCCAAAAAAAGCTAGTACCACCTAAACCGCCTCGCGCATTACGAATGACAGTTTCAACTCTATCAGGCACCACACTACCTTGATAAATATTAGACATAGGCTGAATCAGAATAGCGGCATCTAACAAATTTTCGCCACAATGACCACAAAAACGATCTTTAGGATGACACCGCCAAACATGACAATGTGAACAAATATTCATAACTCATCGCCTCCAACTTTCCAATATAAACAATCCAGAACCTTGAGGTCGTTCTACCGCCCAAATTTGTTGCCCCGTTGGACGTTCTAAAGCCCATCTCTTTAAATTTTCCATTTCAGTTTGAGCCGCTTGTTTCATTCGATCTCCATTCTGAGTAATCAAACTTTGAGCTTCTTGACGGAAAATCGCGCGTACTACATGATTTCTTGGAAAACGACTGTAATAAGAAGCTTTTTCTCCACCACCGGCATGGAAAGATAATAGTGCAGTCCATTTTCGTAGATTTTCCTCATTCATATCATTAATAGCATTTATAACATCAGATTGAATTCGTCTGAGTAAATCCTGCTCTCTGGAACGTGATAAGCGAGAGATAGCTACCGAAAATGCACCTAAATCTATAGTTTCAGGAAATATTTGAGATTTATCAATATAACTATATTCCATCAAAGAACCCGGTTCATCTGCATTGCTTTGATTAGCATTAATAATACCTAACAAACTAGCGCGAAGAAAGCTATTTAGGGTTTCAATATAAGACTGAATTTCTTCCGGTCTTTTGATTAATAAATCTTGAAATTTTTCAAAAGCTAAATCAGTATGTAAGACTTCGTTTTTTTCTAAATAGGGTAAATAAGCATCATTACGATAACGATCCAAATTATTAATTAGCATCAGTGGGAAACCAGCGACTTCCGCAGCGGCATAAATGCGATCTGCGCTACTATCCACAAACTTGTAATCTTGATCTAACTGTTTTACTTTTTGATTAAAAGACTGATGTGCTTCTGATCCCGAACTATTATAACGTGCTACCCAATGTGCATATTTTCTGCTTGTTAAAGCAGTATCTACAAAATGGCTAGGTTCTGATAGCCAAGGTTGGGCATAATTTAATAATCGAGCCACTACAGCATGATATTGAGCTGAATCTGCCCTATGAGTGTTATTTAAACGTTCAATGGTATCTACTTGCTTATCTTTGATATGAGACATAGTTTCATTAGAAAATGCAAGTAATGTTTCTAGTAATTTATTTTCACCTCTTTCTAAGTTATGACGCATTTCCCATAAATTTTCAATTCCCGGTGAGTTTTCAAAAAAGCGTCTTTCCCAATCAGTTAAGGTGTTTTCACCAATCGGGCGATTATTTTGATCTACATAAAAAAGATCAATTTCCTCAGTTCCTTGACTTAACTCCTGATAAATTGGCGAATTTTCAATTTTATTAAAGGCGTGAATACGCTCCTTTAAACGAGCTAATAACTTATCTCTTAAAGCTTTGTTATAATCAGTTAATTGTTTAATTAAACCTTTCTCAACAGTGATTTCTTCACCTTGAGCATTAAGCTCTTTAACACCTAGCCCAATATAATTAGCAAGTTGATTAGCCAATCCAGCCGCAGCACCGGATATTTGTGCCTGTAATTCTCGTTTGGATTGCCGCTCAATATCTTCTAATGCTACTTCAATTATAGTTTTACGACTAAAATTACCTTTAACATCATCTAACCATTGCAAGATTTTTTGTACTTGTTTAGCGTGATTCTGACTAGCACGACGATTTTTTTCTTCCATCTTTTGAAATCGCTCGGCATCCTTAATCAAACTATCACGCATACGGCGTAATACTTCACGCGCTACCTCAAATCTATATCTTGGTTCTGTAAGTAAATCAGTTACTAGTTCTTGTAGTTTTTTGGATACTCTTTCATAGTGTTGATCGCGATTTTGAATCACACTTTTACTGATGGTACCCCAATTATCTTCTACCACATCACCACGATACAATTGTTCTTTTAATAAATCAGTATTCTGCCACTGTGTGATTCTTTGACGAACTTGAGCTGAATTCGCCATATTGAGGAATTGACCTCGTTTTTCATGAATTATAGCTTCTAAACGTTGTCCAAGACGTTTTCCAGCATTATTACCAGCTTCTAAGGCACGAATAAAATCACGATAATTGCTACGATTATTAATTCCTACTTTGCGATAATAACCACTTTCACCCTCTAACAATTCATCTAAATTAGTAGGAATAGGACGATTAACAGTCCAAAATTCAATAAATTCTTTAACTAAACGATATTCTACTAAGGTTTCAATTCTATCAACCGGAATATAAATTTTGGACAATCCAAAGCTTAAATAGCGACATGAAAATTCTTCGGTAAATTTTAATCCTTGAGAATCATAAGTATAAGAGTATGGTTGATTAAGTGCCGTACTAAAATTGACTTCCTTCATACGACGTTCAGCACCTAAACCACTAACATCATTACCAGTACCATATTCAATATATAACCATTCAGCCAGCATACGACATAAAGCATTTTTATCTTCGATGGCAAGACTACCAGCTTTGCTTGCAGGTGAATTATCAATCAAAAAAGCATGATCAAATACCGGACCTTGTAAGCTTTTATCTTGCTCATACATCTCTCTGGTCCAAGCTATAGGAAAGCGATTACCAGACTGATAATATTCTAATTCCATTAAGGCGGAATAGGAATTGGCATAATAGCGATTTTTTTGATCATTGGAAAACACAGAAGGTAATAATATAATACTACGTATCTGAACATTAGGCCATTTATCGCGTAGTGCAAAAGCCATATCTAAAAACATACCAGCACCAGTACCACCAGCAACGGAGAAAATTAACCAGACATCCAGCGCACCTCCTTCCAACATTACATCTTGTTCTTGTAAAGCTTGATTATGAGTATCTACATTGCTGATTTTACCGTGCATAACACGCACTGTTTTCATAATTTCATCATAATAACGAAAAAATGCTAAACGACCAAAACTACGAATTCCACCAGCACCATTCAGTATATGACCATGTTGTGTTAAACGTTTATCAAACCAAGAAAATATATGAGGATAATTATGTGGTTGATCATAAAAATTTTGTAAATCGGCTTTGTTGAGTTCAACATCAACTTTTTCATCCTCATCAAAATCGACTTCTTTCATTAAAAAGTCCATTTCTTTACCATCTAGTAGCACATTACGAGGATCAGTATCAATCCAAATATGTCCTACATAAGAAGGATGTTTCTTAGCATAACGTTCATAATACATACGACGGAAATTGAGTAAAACTTGTTTACCAGTACCGCCTAAACCTATCATTAGTGCTGGGCGTTGTGTTTGTACACCAGTATCTTCTGCCATGATTTGATCCCCCCTTAAACATTAACTAAACGAAAGGCAATGATTGCAGCCATTATCACTAAAAAGAAGATCAATGGGCGCAAAGCTTTACCTACTACAATAAATATTAATAAGAAAAATGTATAAATACCAGCTAATACACCAAACCAAGCCAATCCAATATCTCTATCAAGAGATAAAAATGAAACCAGTAAAAATCCACCTACACACAATAATACTAAGGTATTAGATAATATATGTGGATGTACAGATTGACGAATTTGATTCTTTAAAAGAACTCTATATAAAGAAAAATATAACATCATAAATCCAAGTAACCACATAAATAGTACAACTAAACTATTATTATTAGGTAATGCAAATATCCAAATATTGTTGTTTTCCATGTTTATCCCCTTATTGTTTATTACCAATCATCATTGTTATCATAATTATCTGCTGTAACATCTTCTTTAACTTCACCTAATTGCCAACTATATTCATCATCATTATCAACATCAAAGAATCTGATATTCTGTCCGCTACCAATAAAACGCGAACTACCTAACTTAAAGGGCGTACTCACCCAAAAACCAATACCATAATAACTAAGCGCAAACATCAAATTTCCCTCACTTGAATAATGTCGAAAAACTTGAGCAAATCCTAAAGCAATATCAATTTTATCTCCCATATCATCTTCTAAAAAATACTCTTTTGGCTGTCTAGTACTAATCCAATATATAAAAGCAATAAGGGAGAAGAATGCTAAAATTATTACTAAAATTGGCCATAAAGGATAACGTAATTCTAAAGTAACAGGGACACTATAAAGTTTTTGAATATTATTATCAGGCATCATACGCCTGACTAAATCTCCAAGTTTAAAGACTTTTCCTTGCACCGAGGCTTGTGGCTTACCGACATTTCTGACATTACCTTCATAACTCCAAGTCTTGATAATATTTTCTGATAAATTGATATTTTCACGATTAGCCTTAAATTCTATATCCAGATTACCGGGAATTTCCAAACTATTTTTCATAGTGAAGGCTAATTTTTCAAAAAAATCTAATTCACTAAAGCGAAAGGGTTTATTTGCAAAGCCAATACTAATATCTTTAATACTTTTCGGAGAAATAGTAGCAAATCTAGGATTGACTGTGGTGGAGAAATTTTCTGCCATTGTGATATGTTCCATATTCTCGCCCTGAGTTAAATGCAGTTTAGCAGTTAATTCCACATTCTCTAATTCAAAACTATTAGTTGACTGAATTTTAACTTTAAAGGAAAAATTCATGGCACTACCTAAATCTAAACCACTCACGACTAAACGTCCATTTTCAAATTTCACATTACCACTAGAACTAGGATCAATTTCAATATCTCCCACTAAACCAGACACTGTTTGATTATCAAAGGGCTTAATTTGAATGTAATGATATTCAAACTGTGCTAACTTAGCCTCAATATCTTGACGTAAGTTTTTAAAGTCCTTATTAGAAAAATATCTAGCAATTGCATATAGGGATAGAGCGCGTTTACCTCGATAAAACCTTCTACCGGGATAAACTCTACCCTTAAAATCCAATTTCATTGGAAAAATAGCTATATGTGAAAAAGCAGAATCAGGCTTACTTAACAAGTCATATAATAATTTTTGAGATTTTGAAGAATTTCCAGTGTCAGCCACATTATCAGTAATAATAACTACCACATCTTTAGGTTTTGATTGTGATAACCAATCCCGTAAAGCTTGCCCTAAATAAGTATTTTGATCTCTTAATCTAACATTTAATAAAGAACTTTTAACACGCATAAAATTATTTTTATTACCAAATTGATATTTATGCCGCGCTGAAGATTCCATACTAGTTATTAATTTCTTCCAAGTTTCAGGCTTTTTTTGAAAACCTAACATAGAACCAGAAGCATCTAACATAAGATCATAACTAACTGCCCAAACTGGGCAATTACTGATCATAAATAACACCAACAATAATTTAATTTGCAATTTGCATCGTATAAACAGTAACAGGCGATGTTTCATTATGATTCTCCCGTAAAGCAATAAATAAGCGTCCATTTGATTGTATTGGAGGCATTCCGGCAACTTTAGTTCCCTGAATAGATAATTGGGTGCGACATTCAAGACTAATACTGTAACGATCTTCATGTTTTGTAGTAGAAAAAAATAGAAGTTCAGTACTATTATCTTGTGCAACAAACCAATAAGGCGTTAATAAAGGAATGACACCGGCAAAATTTCCCCCTTCTTCATGCCACGATGCTTGATGCCCCTCATAATGTTCTATGATTTTAGTTGACCATACTGTAAATCCCATACCCCAAGGATCAGGTAATGTCCATGTATTAAAAGGAAAGTCATTAGTTTTAGTAGGTGTAGCATTAATATCATCAAATCTAACAACCCCAGCTTTTAATGGTTTTTGAGAATTATTAGTTGTTACAGGGATAATAGCGCGTAATGAATTATTAGTACCAATGAGAAATGGTTCAAAATAAGAAGAATTTTTTAAACGTTCGTGAAATAAAACTGCTGCTTGCACAGTATCAGATAAATCCTGTATGTTTTTTACAACATTTTTCTGATTTAGATCAATTAACTCTAATTTATGATCACCATAAACAGCACAAAAATTTGGTGCCGCCTTAGCAACCGCGATAGCATAACCACCATCACTAACGGCATTTTCTAAATCAACTGTCTTATCACCGAATATTAATTGTAAATGATTATTACTAACCAAGATTAAAGGATGCCCATCTTCACCAATTGCAATTGCTAGTATTTTAGAACCAGCGTCTGGTTTCCAGATTTGTGGAACAAAAATTTGCTCATAACCATGAGTGGGAAAATAATGTAATTCTTGTTGAGTGGCGATAAACAAACCTTGCTGACTAATTAAGGGTTGTTCTATCCAAGTGGTATGAGATGGAATAGATTCACTCAACAAAATAGCACCAGTTTGAATATCCAACTGATAAGCTGGGATAAAATGCAATAACAATGGCAAGCTCATTGAAGTCTGATTTTGACTAAGCACCAATAAACCTTCAGCAGCCGAAAACCACATAAAAGGCCGGTATTTTTCTGGCAATTGCAAAATACCATCCAGCGAATAATGACTAGGTGCTTGCGCTGCTTGGCGAATTTCACCGGGGCGCAATAACTGACTAGGAATTAAATTTGGTAAATTTAATTTATGCCCACATTCAACACAAAAATGGGCAACCAAACGATTAGCACGACTACAAACTTGACAAAACTGTATCAGACCATAACATTCATGGCATTGTTGAAAAACAATATTTTCTTGCTCAGTAAATACATGTTCAGACTGATGTGTGTGAGGACAAATAATAGACACAGCCCACCTCCATAATATAATATTTGATATACTTATGTTAATTTATAATTTGTATTATGTCTATTATTATATAAATGGGATAAGCTAAAAATTATTCGATATTTATGTAAAAAATTTTATGCAAGCTATCTAATGACACACGCGATCATATTTCATATTAGCATCTTCGGCTCTTTCAACTTGAATAGTAGCGTGTTCAATATCAAAATGATCGTGTAAATGCTTTTGAATTTGTTGCAATGATACATTATCACTTACCAC
>Ga0256847_1000963_pt1 | contig 15995 bp, 15 predicted proteins | sample TeddybearmetaG_FD_189099 | JGI IMG/M metagenome (GOLD analysis project Ga0256847, IMG submission 189099) | Hydrothermal vent microbial communities from East Pacific Rise, Pacific Ocean - Teddybear | ecosystem: Environmental > Aquatic > Marine > Hydrothermal vents | place: Pacific Ocean: East... | reverse complement strand
CTAGATACGTTACAGGTTGCAATTTATAACATATTAGTATCAGGCACATTCGCACTGATACTCCTAAGTATTCACAGACAAATCAGGCATATTTGACAGGATAATAGTATCCTGACTTTTTGCCCTGTTTCTCTGCCATATTGGCCTGTTAATCAGGCATTTTTGCTTGCTATCCAACTTATCCTTTCAAAATGACTCTAATATTAGCTACTAAGCTGAAAATCAGGCGATAATAAATTTAACTGATAAGCTAATTCTTTTTTGATTTTATGTCAACAAAAAATGCTAAAACTACACTGCAGGAAAATATCAGGCCCCCGAAGTCAGCTCTAATATTCATACATTTGTCATAAAGTTTACCTGCAGTGTGGATGTGTACCGACTCAGATTTTATTTTTAACCATCATCAATGCATATGTACCTCACGTGCTTTTATGGTATCGCTTCTGCGCAGAGCATATTTGTCCTTGTCTTGACCCGTTTTCATGTGTGGTCCTTCAGAGGTAAGCAAGATAAGTGTTCCTTCATCTTTAATATGAAGTTTTCGTATGCTGGAATCCTTACGTGCTGTTAAAGTAACAGTGCGAGATTTATCATCCCAGCTATATTTACCTTTCTCATAAAACTCCCTGACGGAGGCTTGTGTATACTGGGTCACCAACAAATAATTCTTTTTATTTTTTAACGACAAAGTCATTTTAATACCCGCACAGTCTTTGCATGGGAGGTAACCATAATAAACTCCACGAAATTGTTGGCTATCGTCAACTGGTTTTCTATGTTTTGAATGATCTCCCTTTTGCCGAGCCATTTCCCTTGCCCTTTGAACATCCCCCATCGCATCCTTGTCCGACTTAGCCATAGCCGGGTTAAAGGAAATAATAAATATGCTGAGTAATATTAAAGTCAGCTTTTGTTTTAAAGGTATTGTTAATGCTTTCATTATTTTTTACCTGATAACTAAAACGGGTTATTGAGTTTAAATTTGTACTGGCTCTACAAAAAGCAGCACAAAATGCCCCCCTATTTCTGTAAGAATCTGCTCAATATTTACTTAACTACTGCCATTTGCAGTTGGGCGGCGCTCGAAATCATCATTTACTCCAGTAAACTCCAATTTCTGTGCTCCGTACGCCCACAACTGGCCGTCGCTCGTAACAATCTTGAACAAGTTCTAAATCAATTTACCAAACCATAACTGATACTCTATATAATATTGAGAACGATTGTCAATTACTGGCTACTTAAAATCCTCTCAGCCAGGCTAACCCAATAACTCGCACCTACAGTCAAAATTTCATCATTAAAATCATAATGTGGATTGTGTAGTAAACATCCACCGTCTGAGGAACCATTCCCCAGCCAGACATAACAGCCTGGTTTTTCCTGCAACATAAAAGCAAAATCCTCTGATCCCATACTGGATACGGGTTGTAAATCTACATTATCAATACCAACCAGCTCTTGTGCCACTTCTATGGCTATAGCAGTCTCAGCCTCTGTATTACTTGTGATTGGATACCCAGGGTTTTCAGGATTAATTAAAATTTCAGCATTTAACTCAAAACATTGTGCAGATGCTTCAACTATCTGTTTAATCCTGTTATTGATAAGTTGTTGGGTTGTCTGATTAAAACAACGATAGGTTCCTCTTAATACCACAGACTCAGGAATTGCATTCCAGGTATTCCCTCCATGTACTTGAGTAATACTCAACACTGCAGAATCAGCCGGATTTACATTTCGACTAACAACCGTCTGTAATGCACTTATAATTTGAGCTGCTGCAACAAAAACATCATTGCCTAAATGTGGCATTGCCGCATGTGTCGCCTGCCCGGATAAAACAATCTCAAAACAGTCAAATGACGCCATCATTGCACCCGTTTTGATTGCAAAATGTCCAACAGGAACATCAGGAAAATTATGTAAGCCAAATATACAGTCCGCCGGAAACAATTCAAATAAGCCGTCGTCAATCATTTGTTTAGCACCTGCCCGCCCTTCTTCTGCGGGTTGAAACACAAAATAAACTGTGCCATTAAAATCCCGATGATTCGCTAAATATTTTGCTGCGCCCAATAACATGGCAGAGTGTCCATCGTGTCCACAGGCATGCATTTTTCCATTATGCTGAGACTTATAAGCAAACTCATTTTTCTCTTGAATGAACAAGGCATCCATATCTGCACGTAAAGCAATTTTTTTAGCACTGTCACCGGCAGACAAACTCGCAACAACCCCTGTTTTCCCTAGTCCCTGATGAATATCTAAACCAAACCCCGTTAATTTTGAAGCAATAAAAGCAGAGGTCTTCGTTTCTTCGAAAGCAGTTTCAGGATATTGATGTAAATGTTGCCGCCATCTACACATTTCATTAAACAGCGCGTCAATTTCTTTATAATTTTTCATAAATCAATACCTTAAAGTATATTCCTAGCAAGGAATATAAAAAAAACCAATAAACACTTGTTCTCCTTTTGTTCTTGCGCTACTATTAAAGAAAACGAAAGGAGAACAGATGTGTCTAGCAGTTATAATGTAACAAGAAAACAACAGGAAGTTTTAGATTTTCTTATTACTAATCAAGATTGTTTTAGCAGCCCACCAACACTGGATGAACTTTGCTTTGCAATGGGTCTAAAATCACGAGGGTCTTTGCATAAACATATTCAGGGGCTGATTAATGCTGGTTTGGTTGAAGCTCCTAACCGTAAGCAACGAGGGGTTCGTTTAACCCAACAGACACTGTTAAATATCACTGCCCAGGAATCAACAAATTCTGTTGAAGAACAGGGAACTCCTTTTATCGGAGCTATTGCTGCCGGTACTCCAATTGAAGCTCTGCCAAATATCAGCTACATGACTATTCCTGATGAAATTAAAACAGATAAACCCTGCTACATCCTTCAGGTAAAAGGGGATTCCATGATAGATGATGGTATTTTTGATGGGGACTGGGTCATCATTGAACAACGTAGTCATGCACGCAATGGAGAGTGCGTCGTTGCTTTAATTGATAATACCAATGCAACGCTTAAATATATAGACCAGTATCCTCACGAAACCATTTTAATTCCAGCTAATAAGGATATGCAGGCTATGCACTTTTTACCTCAGCAAGTACAAATTCAAGGGGTATTAGTTGGACAGATGAGAAGTTACAAATAATCAAACAACAATAAAAATATTACCGAGGAAAATATTATGATGACACGTATCCATATGCAAGACCAGATTCAAAACAGAATCGAAGAGTTAATGAATGAAAAAAACAATCATGATTGGGATGAAATTTTTCAAAATGCAGCTACCTTCTCACTGATTATTATTTTTATGACTTTAGGATTAAGTTGGTAATGAAGTTTTAATGCTAAGGATAGAACTAGGTTGATATAATTAATACAAATTTGAAATTGCTTTGCAATCTTCTTTTCTATTCCGTAACCAGCAAAAAACCAATATGATCAAATTAATTCATCTTATTATTATTGTGACTTCTTTTGCCAGCTTTAATGCTCGCATTGCATTTTCCGTCTTTAAACCCGGTATTTTACATAACAAAATAATTAAAATTGCGCCTCATGTTATTGATACTCTCTTACTGCTCAGTGGTATTACTTTGATTTTTCAGGGTAACTGGCTGGCAGGTGAGTATGGTTGGATTATATCTAAATTTATTTTACTACTTGGTTATATAGCTTTTGGGGTCATGGCTATGCGAATGGAAGGTGCTAAACGCTGGCTAGCTTATACAGCAGCAATTGCTTGCTTCGTATATATCTTTGTAATTGCAATAACTAAGCATGGTTTTATCTAGCTTAGGAACGTACAAGAAATAACTTCGACAACTAGAACTTTGTTATTGTTGTATTGACGGGTTGTTTCTTGTTAATAGCTTTCCCTTGCTAGGGAGGGTTGGGTGGGGAGAAATCAAACCATTCTCTTTTTTAAACGTGGTGGACTGCTAGGCTAGGAGGCTGGTTGCGGCCGTATCTTGCTATGCGCTTGTTGCCACGCCTTGAATACAAACATTAATTCTGCGCCAGTTGCCAAACATATTCCGTGCGCGTTCCTTACAAAAATATTTGTCTATAAAAACTATAGTATTTGCTTATCTTCTTTTACTAAAACAAAAAAAAACCTCGCTTTCCAGCGAGGTTTTTTTTCAAATCAATAACTCTGATTGTTTATTATTGAGGCTGAACTTCTGCAGCTTGCAGGCCTTTAGGGCCATTCTCCACTTCATAAACTACAGTTTGACCTTCAGCCAAAGTTTTAAAGCCATCACCAGTGATTGCTCTAAAATGTACAAATACATCATCTCCACCTTCTTCTGGGGTGATGAAACCAAAACCTTTAGATTCGTTAAACCATTTAACAGTACCAGTTGCCATTTTTTGAAATCCTCAAAAATATATTAATAAAAAAACTGCTTGCAGAAGACATGATTAAGGATTCATAGATGAGCCAATTACAGGATGTTCTTAGAAAACCAGGCTTGAGCCTAACGCAGGCGTACACACTATATCCCACAAACAAAAAAAATACAATTTTTATCTAACGTGTAAATGAGAGAATTATATAAACAAACCATTTGTAATGCTATAAATGCATAGCTACAGCATCAACATCGCTCTCCAACCGCCTTAATAGCTCCTTCCCTGAGTTAAAACATATTTCATCATGTACTGACCAATTGCCAACGGTTAATACTTGCCACCGCTTTAACAAAGCCTTTAATTTAATTTTCCCGGTAACCGTAAAATGCCATTTTTTAATAATTTCATTGTATTCTTTCAGCTCAATGCCGGCAATTGATTCACGCAAATTAACCAGCTGCCCAATTAATCGCTCAATCTCAGTCATTTGACCATCTACCCATTCTGTAACTGATTTAGGCTGAATTTTATCTATTGCAGAATGTTCATTATCTGATACTATTTTTAGGCAATGTATAAGCTCACTACTACTAAATCTGACTGCCGTTTCGTAGAATGCAGTCGCCTCCATGTCATATAAACAATGTTGACTATAACCCTCACAAGGCACAGAGCTGGTTATAATTTCACTGCATTCAGGCCATTGACCACCAATCATCTGAGGGTAAAATTTTTTACCCGACTCATTATCAACAATTTTTGATGTTATAAAAAGACGACCTAAATCTTCGGTTTTATGTCCGGCAATACCTAAATTTAATATTATTGGGTAATGCACCCTTGGGAACAAAGCCAGTGTATAAGCCACAGCTCCTGCCATTGCAACCTTACCCACTCCTGTCACTGTTAATACGCAGTTTTGGTTTTTATATATTGGAAAAGCATGATTAACATGCTCTTTTTTTAAATCATAGAATCTCAATAACGGCTTTGCTTCACAATCAAGAGCAATAAAAATAAATATTTGGGGAGCAATCTGATTTGTCATACTGATAAAAACTGTTCTGCTATTTGTTGATAATGCAGAGCTTCATCTGCTTTCCCTCTTTTAAAGGCACCTTGTTGAAATATTCTGCATTTTTTTTGCAACATGGCAATAGCCAGTAACCGATAATCTTCAGTTAAACAATTTGCAGAAATAATTTTTTGTAATGCCTGTATTCTAAACCTATCCATACCCCAATATTTTTTTGATAACTGATCTTCATGTCCTCCATATTTTATAATCTGAGGTTCTTCAATATATAAAACAGGGTACTTAGCAGTTATTCTCAACCATAAATCATAATCTTCACAAGCAGGCAATTGGGCATCAAAATTACCGATATCATCAAATACCGACTGATTAATCAAAATAGATGAAGGAGACATAGCACATAAAGGCAAGCATTGCGGAAAAATCCAGCCTCCGGCTTTCTTATGTTTTTTCATTTGATTGACGCGAATTCCATTACGCACCCACAACTCTTCTGTATGACAAATTTTATAATCAGCCATAGACTTTAATTCATCCAATTGTTTTTCCAGCTTTTGAGGCAACCACTCATCATCTGAATCTAAAAAAGCCAGCCATTCACCTTTTGCCTGCTCTAACCCCTTATTTCTAGCGGTACTAACTCCACTATTAGACTGGTATATATAATTAACATCTGCAAACAATTCACTGATCATTTCAGCCGTTTTGTCGGTTGAACCATCATCAATAACTATAATTTCATATTCTGAATATGACTGTTTATAAATTGATTCCAAAGCCCGTTTTAATACCTTACTGCGATTAAATGTTGGAATAATAATGGATACCAAACTCATAAAAAACCCTTATTTTTTAAATAATTGTTGAATTATCTTAATACATAACCTAAATTTAAATCACATGCTTATAAAAAGGGGGTCCTTATGTCTGCTGTTATGCAATTTAATCCGGAAAGACGTCAATATAACCAACACCTTGTTACTGAATTACAAGAAGAAAGACATCAGGTATGGTCTTTGTACTGCAAAATTGGCGAACACAAACCATTCACATGCTCATCTAATACTCAATCATTATTGAACCAGTTGTCTCAATTGTTAATTGATTATGTATCGCTAGGGCACTTTGGTATTTATGAGCATTTATTATCCGGCTCTGAACGTAGAGATGCCGTTTTAACAGCTGCTAAAGATATATATCCTGAATTTTCAACAACCACTGAATACGTTATTGCCTTCAATGATAAGTATGATGACAACAAACACTTACTGAACGTTGACTGTCTTGAATCTGATTTATCTTCTTTGGGAGAAAACCTGGCAAAAAGGATAGAACTTGAAGACAAACTCTGTCGTCTGATTTTAGGTGATTTGATGGAATAAAGTTACCAAGATTGCACAGTCAGACTACCTTAGAGTAATGCCAATTGCCCTTAAGCCATAGAGTAAAACCTGCAATAGCACAAATATCCACAAAGAGGCGTGATACCTACCCTATGGATTTTGTGCTGTTTCATGAACTAAGGAAGATGCACAGAATAACTTGAACAATTGGCTTTGTATTTTGTCCGTCTTGTTCGTTGTAGAGATGGTTACGTAGCTTGCTACGCGCCCATTTCCACGCCTTGTATACGAACAAACTACTTCGTCAATTACCAAATTAATCTGTGCGCGTTCCTAACTTTCAATATCGCCAATCGTAGTTCCTGTTCCCGGGTCTTTAGCTCCCTTAATAAACCTCTCTTTCAAACGTTTAAACGCAGACCATAATGTTTTATCCATTATTACTTCATTTCCTATAGAAACAATGACTCTGGTAAGTTCAGGTATTTTGGTCTTTGTAGAAATCATGTAAATGGGCTGCACATAGAGTATTGAATGGTCCATAGGTAGTATAATCATGCGTCCTTTTTGAACTCTCGAGCCGTGTTGGTCCCACAAAGTAAATTGTTCAGAAATTTCAGGGTTCTGGTCTATTAAAGCTTCAACCTGAGCCGGGCCATTCACCTGTATGTCTTTAAGAAATTTATAGATAGTAATACCTGGCTTATAATCAGCATTACACTTTTCATGATCGACAGTACCTGCCAAAGCGACCATACTCAAATTATCACGATTTACCGGTGTCATGGTATTAATCATGACAAACTCTTCTCGGTTATTGCAATGATTAAAATCCATGGTGATAAAGTAAGGTAGTAGCTGTTTATCATCCACTTTGGCAAACTGCCATGTTTCCGCCTGTTCATAAAATAACGCGGCCTTTTGCTGATGATATTTTGCATAAACCTTCATTTGCAAAAAATACAAATCTCGCGGATAACGTAAATGCTTTCGTAAATCCAGCGGCATTTCCTCTAATTTTAGGAAAACCCCAGGATAAGCACGGTTATAGGCTTGAATAATAGGATCTGATGGATTGGAAATATAATACTTGGTTGCTCCGTTATAAGCATCTACCACAATCTTAACGGAATTACGGATATAGTTAAATTTATGTTTCCCATCGAGAAAATCATCAGCTGCCGGCTTTGAAACCGGGTAATTATTAGATAAGGTATAAGCATCCTGCACCCAGTAAAATCTATTTTTTGTAATAACCAGATAAGGGTCTTTATCAAGATGTAAAAAAGGAGTCAATGTATTAATACGATCAATTATATTTCTACGTAACAAAACCTTACTATGCTTTGTAATATTACTAGAAAAGAATATTTTTTCGTCCTTGAAATAGAAAGCGAATAAAGCCTTTCTAAAATAGGAGGGAATTGGAACGCCTCCACTCCCTTCATACTCACCGCCTAAACCCGGGTCAGCACTCGAAAGCCCCAATAAATCTAATTTATTGGGAACAATCGCATATTTATACTTTTCCTGTCCATAATAAATATCAGGATATTTGACACTAAACCCAGTATCCGAAGACATATTAAGATCACGTAAATACCAGATAATCGGTTTGGCAGCATCTTGGGCAGCGGGTGTCACAACAGCACCAAAACCATGTGTATAGCGTAAATGGGTATTCTCCCAATTTTGAGCCTCTATCGGTAATTTCTTTATATTCATTTCCCTGGCTGCCAGATTTACTTGCTGCAAATGATTATTTAGAAAATAACGATCTTCATCGACTGACAAAAACCGGTAATAAGGCCGGATACCTTGTAACTGCATATAGCCATCTGTTAGAAACTCTCTATCCCAGACAGGAATATTTTCAAAATGTTTTTGGGTGCTCCACTCTTCAATATCCTTACTTGCATCCAGCTTAACCGAAAACTCAACCGTATTAATATTGTTAAGATCATAGGCATCCAGTGTTGCTTTTATGTTATTTTGCATAAAAAACTTTTCAGTGCTTACCGGGCTTGGTTTTACAATAAAAGTTTCAATCAAATCTGGAATTACTTCAACTTTTTGCAAACCCACAACTGTCAAAAAAGCAATTGCAGAAATAAAAAAAGGAGCTTTAACTCTATGTTTTTCAGAAAATATATAAATTATTGCAGTAACCGCTGTTGCAATAAACGTGACTATAGACATCCATATCAATGGCAGTTGATATCGAATTTCAACAAACCCGGGCCCAAAGAATACTGGCTCATGACTATCTGTGTACAACAATGAAAATCGATCAAGCAAAAAGCCCCAAACTACAAAAAGGACAATAAAAGCTATTAATATTGTTAAATGTATTTTAGCGCCAACAGGAAACTCTTGATTTTGGTTAGGAACAAAAATATGTTCCAGCCAATACAAACACCCCACCATAAAGAACAACAAAATAGCTGTTATTAGCAGTTCTTGTTGAATCAGCATAAAAATAGGATAGGAAAACAGGTAGAAACTGATATCATTTCCATAAACCGGTTCGGTTACTCCTGCAGTACTACCAAAGAAAAAAAGAATTGCAGATTCCCACTGATCATAAAATGGAAAAGCAATAATAACGGCTAATAAAAATGACAAGGGCGTGTATATTTTAGCCGAACCATCCATAAAAACATCTGCAAATCGTTGAAATCGCTGTCTCTTATCTGCATCCAGTAGTACATCATCTGGAGGGTTCAAGCCTAGATAGCGTGTTGCTATCCAGAAATGGAAATAGAAAATTGCAAAGAAAACTAAAGTAACGCCACCCGAAAGAATAAATCGATAAAGTAATCTTAACCAAAAATATGCTTCCAGCTCCAGTGACCTGAACCACCACAGATCAACCAATAATTCCAGAAAAACAAAGTAAAAAGCTACATACAAGATAATGGCAATAGCAAGCGTTGCACCTGCCAGAGCCGGTAACATTTTCCAGTTACGCATAAATTCCTCTTCTCAATAGAAAGATGTCATATATTTAGCAGAGTCTGCCTTTACTTAGCACTCCATTCATAGCGTTTGGAATATGCTAACAGTATACTATTTAATCCCACATGGAAATCAAAGCTATTTTAACACTCAACGCTTACATTTTGCCTTATATCCTTTTTGTCTAATCGCAATACGTGCCTTTATTACGGTACATAAAGAACCATCTTTACCATACAAGCCATATTCAAACTCGGGTGTGCTTCGACCTTTTTGTTTTAATTCCAGTTGAATCTGTTGTTCCTGCTCGGGCAGCATAACAAAACGCAACTCTAAATCTGTCAAACCTTCAACTCTAAAGTCAAGATGTAATGACCGGGTCCAGATCGAATAACCAGGAAAAACTTTTATACATGACATTGCTGCAATCGGATCAGCCAGGCATGCTTGAAACCCTCCAAACAAGCTCCCTCCTAAATTTGTAGCAACCCAGTTATGTGGCAATAAAATTTTAATTTGTCGCCAGCAAGGTGATAATTCCAGCACTTTAGGTCTCATCAGCCAAAATGGAGGATACCATTCAATTCGCTGTTTATCCGTTAACCAGCTTGCATTCCAGATTAAACGACGTAGGTTCAAAGCAGGCTTTTACTTGCCACTTCATAGACATCTTTAGATATATCTGCAGTATCGATAATTCGCTGCAGTGACTTTTTCATCAGTGCTTGCCGGTTTTCATCAAAACGTCTCCAATGTGTCAATGCAGAAACCATTCTTGAAGCCACCTGGGGATTAATGCTGTTTAACGCTATCACATGATTTGCTAAAAATTGATACCCCTGCCCATTAGCCGCATGAAAATGCAGCTGATTAGCCTGACTAAAAGCGCCAATTAACGATCTCACTCTATTAGGGTTAGTCAATTCAAAGGCCGGATGCTGTAGCAGTGCCTGCACGGTTAAAAACGTATCTTCAGCACTGCCAATAGCTTGTAAAGTGAACCATTTATCAATAACTAATGCTTCATTTTTCCATTGCTGGTAAAAACTTTGCAGACAAGCTTGCTTAGCCTGACTTTTACTTTCTACAATAACCGAAAGTGCAGCCATTTGATCCGTCATATTGCCTGCAACTTCAAATTGTTTTTCAGCTAAGTGATAACTTTCTGCTGTTTCCATCTTAGTTAAATAACTTAAACAAATATTTTTGATCCGTCTTCGTCCAATTGCCCCTGCATCAAATTGGCCTGACTCGTCCTTGTGATATGTTTGATATAGCGCTTGAAATTGATTTTGTAGCTGTTCTGCTAACGACTTTTTAACAAACTCTCTGCACAGATGTATGGCATCAACATCTATAACATCCATCTGTCCTGCTATATAGTTTTCTTCCGGCAAACTCAGCAACAGAGAAAAATAGGATAAATCAGCCCATGATTGCTGCAGTACATTTTGAAAAGCCTCTACCAACAACGGCTTCAAATACAATTCTCTACCTTGCTGCAAATCTTCAATTAAGCCTAAAATAATTTGTCCGCTCATTTTTTGACCGGCTTCCCAGCGATTAAAAGTATCCTTATCGTAGCTTAATAAAAATGCCAGCTGTTCCAGACTTTGTTGCGCCTTTAAAATCACGGGTGCAGAGAAGCCCCTCAATAATGAAACAACAGGCTGCTCATCCAGGTTTTCAAAAACAAAAGTCTGTTGTTCCTGTTTCAGCTCCACAATAACTTCATCGCAGGATTCCCTCCCATTTATACAAATACTGGCCACCGAGCCATCAGATGATAACAAACCCAATTTAACAGGAATATGCAGGGCTTCCTTTTGTTGCTGCCCTGGAGTCGCTGCACTGCTTTGTTTAATAGTTAAACTGAGTGTTTTATGTTGTTGATTATATTCCTCCGTCACTTCTAAAACAGGCGTGCCCGCTTGTGAATACCAATTTCTAAATTGACCTAAATCAAAATCATTTGCCGCTTCCATTGCCTTAACAAAATCATCACAAGTCACTGCCTGACCATCATGACGCTGAAAATACAAATCACTGCCTTTTCGAAAGCCTTCTTCTCCCAGCAAAGTGCGAATCATGCGAACCACTTCTGCACCCTTTTCATACACAGTTAAAGTATAGAAATTATTCACCTCAATATAAGAATCAGGTCGAATAGGGTGGGATAAAGGACCTGCATCCTCTGCAAACTGCCTGGTACGTAATAACTTAACATCTTCTATCCGTTTTACTGCTTTAGAAGTTTGGTCAGCGGTAAATTCCTGATCACGAAATACCGTAAAACCTTCTTTTAAACTCAGCTGGAACCAGTCCCTGCAAGTAATTCTATTTCCTGTCCAATTATGAAAATATTCATGCCCAATGACACCTTCAATATGTTCATAGTCACTATCTGTTGCAGTGTCTGGACGCGCCAAAACAAATTTTGTATTGAAAACATTAAGCCCCTTGTTTTCCATAGCGCCCATATTAAAGTGGCCTACCGCAACAATCATATACAAATCTAAATCATATTCGCGCCCATAAACTTGTTCATCCCAACGCATTGAATTTTTAAGTGATTGCATGGCATGGTCACATTTATCAGTATCATGTGATTCAACAAAAATCTGTAATAAAATCTCTCTACCACTCATGGTAGTAAATGAATCTGCAATACATTCCAGTTGACCGGCAACCAAGGCAAATAAGTAGCAAGGTTTTTTAAAAGGGTCTTCCCAGGTAACCCAATGCCTATTATTTTGTAATTCCCCTTCAGCAACTTTATTACCATTCGATAATAAAACCGGGTATTTATCCTTATCACCAACTAATGTCGTTTTAAATGTACACATCACATCAGGACGATCAAGAAAATAGGTGATTTTTCTAAACCCTTCTGCTTCACACTGCGTACACATCATGGTGCTGGATAGATATAATCCTTCCAAGGCAGTATTGGCTTTTGGGTTGATGGTATTTTCTATGGCCACAATAAATATTCTATCTTGCGGAACATTTTCAATGGTTAAAGTTTCAGTACTTTGCTGATACAGAATTTCATCCAAAGCAACCCCGTCAATAGCAATACTCACTAATACCAGGTTTTCCCCTTGCAAAACCAAAGCCTGATTTTGCATCTGGCTGAGAGGATTTTTTTGCAGCGTTAATTTTGAAACCACACGCGTTTGTTCTTCATCCAGAACAACGGTGAGTTCAGTATTTTCAATTAAGTATTCCGGAACGGTATAATCTTTTAAATAAATTGTTTGTGGATTGGCATCACGCATTTTTTTTAGTCCTAATTCTTTACCTAAAATTCAGGCAGATTAATTTTGTTTTGTTGATTGAACCTAGAATTCGTGCTCAACTGATTTTTCTTGGTTGAAAGGCAAAAACCGCAACAAATATCCAGGCCAGAATAAAAGACAATCCACCTAGAGGTGTAATCATACCCAGCCATTTTATATTAAGAATGGCCAACAAATATAAACTGCCCGAAAATAACACGATACCGCTAAACATCAACCATCCGGCCCACTTTAACAGCTCTGATTCGGTTGCCTGTTGTCTTAACACAGCAATGAGTCCTAAACCCAGAGCATGCCACATTTGATAGTCCACTCCGGTTTTGTAAACAGCTAACATTTCCGGGCTCAGAATTGCTTTTAAACCGTGCGCTCCAAATGCGCCCACAGCAACTCCAACAACCCCACATGCAGCACTTAAAAACAAGAAAACAGATCGCATTATTTTTCCTTCAATCTCGGCATTAACTGTACCAGGTTACAGGGTTTGGTACGAATATCCAGCTGATCTTTAATCAAATCGTCCCAAGCGGTTCTACACGCTCCCGATGAACCCGGCAAACAAAATATATAAGTCCCATTAGCTACGCCAGCAATTGCTCTTGATTGCATGGTAGAAGTTTTTATCTCCTGATAAGATAACATTCTAAATATCTCACCAAACCCATCGAGGACTTTATCCAATAATGGCATAACTGCTTCAGGCGTTCCATCTCTACCTGTTACACCTGTTCCACCGGTTGTTATCACGGCATTAACATCATTCTCTATAATCCAGTTAGAAATAACGGCTCTGATATGATAAATATCATCAATTACTATTTTTTTTTCATAAACCTGATGCCCCGCCTGCTCTATTCGTTCTACCAGCTTTTTTCCTGACACATCATCCGCTTCAGTCCTGGAATCAGAGATTGTCAATACCGCGATTTTTAATGCTAAAAACTGTATTTCTGCTTTCAAGATAGTCTAACCCCTTATTTTAAGACCAGAAAAAAAGCTTCCGATCCACGCTGAATATTAATTAACAAGGCACTTCGTGGATCTACAATTTGTTTTAACTCATCCAACTTACGTACTCTATATCGGTTAGCAGAGATAATAATATCACCGGGCCTTAAGCCTACACTCCAGGCATAAGAGTTTTTCTTGATTGCTGCAAATAATACACCTTCTATCTGCTCTCTGTGAGTCGCAGTTAAAATCGTGCCCTCTAGGGTTCTATGCAATTTACCCCCCATTAACTGGATTTGCTGAGGCTTCCCTATCACGGCGACTACTGATTTTCGTTCATTATCCCGGACCAACTCAATACTTACCTGATCTCCTATCGCTAGCAAGCCAATAACGTTTCTAATCTGATGACTACTTTTAATCTGCCGCCCATTCACCGACACAATAATGTCGCCCGGCTCTAAACCCGCTCTGTCGGCTGCTGAATTCCCTTCCACTTTACTGACCACAGCGCCGCGCATAGTTTTCAAGTCAAATGCGTTAATCAGTTCAGTCGTTAAGTCCTGTGTTGTTATTCCCAGCTTGCCTCTACGTACTACACCATGTTTAACTAATGTCTTTTTAAGTGTCAGCACCATGTTGGATGGAATCGCAAATCCAATACCGACATTTCCACCGCTAGGCGCAAGAATTGCCGTATTCATACCAATAAATTCACCTCGCAAATTAACTAAAGCACCGCCTGAGTTACCCGGGTTAATAGAAGCATCGGTCTGAATAAAGTCCTCATAACCCTCTATCCCTAGCCCACTACGTCCCAACGCACTAATAATACCTGAAGTTACTGTTTGTCCCAAACCGAACGGATTTCCTATCGCTACTACAAAATCTCCAACCTTTAAATTATTCGAATCGGCAATAGCTAATTCCGTCAAGTTCTCAGCGGGTATTTGAATAACCGCAACGTCGGCTTCTGGGTCTGTGCCCAGTAAAGTGGCATTAAAGTGACGCCCATCACTCAGCGTCACCATAATTTTATCGGCTTTATCTATTACATGGTTATTAGTCAGCACATAGCCTTTTTCGCTATCAATAATAACGCCGGAACCAAGACTATTTTTTTGCTGCCTTCTTTGTTGTTGCTGGGGTAATTGAAAAAAATGCCTAAAAAAAGGATCTTGTAATAAAGGGTTTTCCCTAATCTGGATATTTTTTGTTGTTGAAATATTAACCACTGCAGGCATGCTTTTTTCCAGCATAGGAGCCAGCGAAGGTAAAGCCTTTCCATCCACATAACCTGGGAAACCGGCTAAAGACGTATTGGCAAAAAAAGAGTAGAGTAAAACCAGTAAAAATACATTTAAATAGTGCCGGTTCTTTTTATTCATATTATTTCCATAATTATGTGATTGCCCCATAGACAACACAAGTTGAAAAATGTTTAATGTTACAATTATTCAGTTTATACCAAATAATCCTAGAAAAATCGGTTGGACATGAAGTTTGTGGAAAATCTGGGCGAAAAAGACAAATAATCACTCGCAGATAATGGCCATAGTCCTTATCAAGAGTGATTCTGCAGGATTTTTCGTCCTGATTTCTTCACAAAATCATGGAGCGGCTCACTCTCATCAAACGGGTGGGTCGCAGTAATCTTGACTACCCATATCATTCAATCGATTTGGTAAATTTTCAGCGGTCAACTGATTTTTCTAGGATAATCAAACGAACGTTCTATTCCTTTGCCATAAATGACCATAGACATTCACTCTAAAGAAGGCCAGATTATCCGTCAGTTGATTCCACTATCAACGATGCCGATCTGTCAATTTACCACTCTTTGTCAAAACATTTCTATCGAAGATGCCTCCGAAAATTCATTTTTATTTAAAAAAAATGACACGGAAAATGACTTAATTTACTTGATAGATGGTTCAATCACGCTACAATCAAAGGAGCTTAAAGTTGAAATAGTTAAATCTGGAACTGAATCTTCCCGTTTTGCATTAGCCCATCAAATTCC
>Ga0256847_1000962_pt1 | contig 16001 bp, 13 predicted proteins | sample TeddybearmetaG_FD_189099 | JGI IMG/M metagenome (GOLD analysis project Ga0256847, IMG submission 189099) | Hydrothermal vent microbial communities from East Pacific Rise, Pacific Ocean - Teddybear | ecosystem: Environmental > Aquatic > Marine > Hydrothermal vents | place: Pacific Ocean: East... | reverse complement strand
ATCAACAATATCCATATCTAATGCGTCAAAAGCAGTATTAGAGAACCTACACTTTCGGATTTCTCCCTTACTATATGCTATATGAACAGCGTCATCTCCAATGGTATTATTTTGAACTACGCAATTTGCAATAACGAAGTCATCAACATCATGGATATTTAGCATCCCAGGGTAATCGATCAATTGATGTGTGGTAATTGATCCTCCGCTTATTCTTATGTATTCAAAATGACTGTGGGATGCTGATTTGCCTTGCACAATAATACTACCCCATGCTTCGTCAATCACTAGACGGGAAAAAATAATCGGGCTTTGTAACGAGCCTATCGCAGTGACTTTTCCAAAAAAAACAATTGAAGCCCTTGGTGCTAACAATATGTTGGTTCCAGGCTCAATTATTACATCAACATTTTCCCTATAAATGGTATCAGAGGTAATTGTTACATCACCCCGAAGAACAACTGTCTCCCTAGTTGTTGATTCCAATTGCTCTAGATGCCAAGGATGCGCCGAATCAGTTTTAGTAGTATCAACAATGTCCAAAACTCGAGTTGATTTTACGTTCCTTCCTGTTATGGCATTACTGAATTTTAGATAGTTCGAGAAATCAATGTCTAAATCACTTTCTACGCGAACCAAATATTTATAATTAAGTGGAGAAGCTTCCAAGTGTTCTCTTCCGAAAGCTATGACCGGTAACGACCTCATTCTTGTAGTATCTGCGTTACTAACAAGCTTACGCCCCGGATATAACGTATCAGGGCTACTACTAATTGTTTTCTTGACTCGTGCTTGATTTGTCACACGATGATTTCGGATCACCTCGATATTTTTGGTCATGTTTAGACTATTATCCATTTCAAATAAGACTGGGCTAGTTCCATCAATAGAAATTACTAGTTCGTAAATTGACGGGGTTATTCGATTGAAAACAAACTGAACCTTAGTGTCATTGAATGAGCGACTAATAAGCTCGTGTCGTTTAGAATACTTTGTTTTCAGATCGCTAATTGATTGTTCAAACTGGTTCATATTGTATGGCAAGACTTTATCAAACATAAAATTTTCGTATCCAACAAATGGACTTTGCCTATACGGATCCATTGACAATTCCTCACGCACTTTTTCGGAATATGTATTTATTCGTTTGAAAACATTTTCAACCTCAAATGTTCTTAGCAATTCGTATACTGTTTTGTCTTTTTCATACTCTAAAACAGGGTTTAGTCCAACGTTTCTCATCAGTGGAGTAAGAGGAATTGGAACATTTATAGCCCAAAACCGTAGATCCCATTGTATAGGCTCGAAACGTCCCTTATAAGGATCAAAATACATTTTTTGATTATGATATAGGTCATGATGAAAACTTCCGGTAATTGTATCCAACCCCCAAAAATAATAGTATTTTTTCTTATCAAAAAACTCATTGAATTGTTGATGAAAACTCAGTGGATCTTCCTCATTAACCGTATTAATGAATTGCTTAATATCTCTTCTATCCTCCGTTGACTCTGCATTTCTAAAAGCGTCTTTTTGCCAAAGCCTTTCATCTACCCAAATCTTAGAAATACCATTTTTGTCATTATAAGTCCTCTCATTCATACCTCTACCAGTAAATGGACTATTTTGGTATAAAGTATCACCTGAATAAATACTACCAGGCATTACGTTATTTTTTCGCAAGAAAGATTCGTCCACTTGACTTAAAAAAAAGTGTAACCCATTATATTGAGCATTAAAAAACACGCGAGCTGGGTAATAATCAGGTGTTAGTAAACCGAGTTCTTTAGACATATCGTAACTTATCCAATCGATGATTGTTTCGATCTGGCTCGGATTTACTAAGTTGAATTCTATTCCGTTCTCAAAAGTCACGAATGTCGGCAACTTCACTCTAACTGACTTTTTATCATACAACCAATGAAGCGGTAAACCGCCTCGATACCGAAAATCAACCTTGCTTGAAAATTCATTATTTATTAATAAATTAGCCGGTATGTATTGAGTTTTTCCGCTGGAAGGCAAGTCTGAATTTAGTGATTGTAGGTCTGCTTCATCGACAAAAAATCGAAATGAACTGATTGCAGAGCTAGATGAAATAGGTTTTGCTGTATATTTGTTATAGCTACGTTTTATGAGCTCTTTCGTAAAAAAACGTAAATTTGTGGAACCCGCGGGTAAGTTTGGTTGCATCGCATGCTTGTAAGCCAACAGTCTTTCAAATCCACCATTAATAACCCCTACTAATATCGATAATATTAACGTCGAGAAAAGAACTAATATGATATTAATTGTAGAGCGTTTCATCTATCTTTACCGCTCAGGTCAAAGCCAATTGTTCTGTATTTGCGTTTTCGCTTGTATCTCGCAAGTGGAAAATACAAAAGCAAGAAACCAATCACCATTAATATTATTATCTGCCCGGAAGTATAAATCCATGGATGAACTCGAAATAGACCTCGGAGAGGTAAAACGCTATTCGCTAATTGATCTAATTCCTTATATCCAAACCGGTTCATCGAAACAGAATTCGGAAATCGTCTCTCTAATGTGGAACTAATCTCGCATATTATATTTGTATAGAAATGTCTTTCATCAGAATTTAGCGTTTTGAAGCCAACACTGTCAAACTCCAGCTTAAGAACAACATAGATATTTGGAATGCCGTAATTAGCTATTCGTATCCGAGTCAAATTCAAAGAACCGATAGTTCTACCATAATGTAGATAAATTTGACTCAAATCCAACTGTGTAGCTTCAATTTGTTTTAAAAGAGAGACTGCCCGCGATGTCAAGTGAGATTCGATTTTAGAAACAAACGCATCTCTTTTTTTTCTTTGGATCTTACCTAGCAATTTGTGCTTGTCAATTCTCGTTATTTTTTTTTTATACTTTTTTACTTTAAAATTCTCAATCGCACCATCTGGAGAAATCAGAGAAATCATCTCTCGTCTCTTGCTGTAACTCTCTTCATTGAGATTCACGATATGAACGAGTTCAACCCCAGCGGATAATAAATCCTGGTTTTTATTGTCAAAATATTCTGAAATGATTGTGCGTTGTCCCGTAAGGCCTAAGAACATATTTTTGTCGGTAAAGTATTTGTCGGGAATGTTTCGAAAGTAGACAGAGACTGGAGCCACATCTTCTAGCTGGATGAAGTAATATTTACTTCTCGCCATGTCCAAATTACAATTTTCCTGTTGGCTAATTCCTGCCAATGAAAAATCTATATTAGAAAACAAAACGAGGACAAAGGTTAGAAACGAGCTGATTTTAAAATTTGGCAACATCCCAATCTTATACGGCTGATAGATCTTGATCATAGGCAACCAACGTCAACCGATTCACTCCATCCATCGCTTTTATATGGTTCAAAAACTCAGTAGCATTGTTAGAAATTCTTACTTCAAGAGTTACTTCGGTAAATTCTTTCGATAAAACCTTAGACTTCAGGGAGTATTTGTCGACACCAGATCTTATTTTATTCAATATCTCACTGTCGCTAATAGCACTATTTATTTGAACAACAACCAAAAAAGCATCCGATGATTTTGATTTTGTTCCCGTGAGAATAATTAAAAACAAAGAAATTAGAATAGATCCCACGAGCGAAATATTAAAATATCCAACACCATTAGCGATACCGGTAGATATTGCCCAGAATAAAAATATTAGGTCCATGGAATCTTTTACAGGAGTCCTGAACCTAACAATAGATAATGCCCCGACCATGCCTAACGACAAAATCAAGTTACCACTAATCGTCATAATAACCAAAGATGTAACTACACTCGCAAGCACAAGTGAAATATTAAAACTTCTCTGATACAGAACGCCTTGGTACGTTCTTTTATATATGAAAAAAATGAACATTCCAATTAAAAACGACATCGTCACATTGATGAGAATGTTTATTGTAGTCACACGGTCAGTAGCCCCCATAGACATAGCAATAAAACTCTTTTGTAAAACGTCTGCAAAACTTATTTGATCCACTGGCTAATTATCCTCCCATTTGTGTGTTTTCTGATATCGCCTAGATAGAGTATATTTGCTTATTGCTGCACGCTCTACATACACGCTAGACAAAACTCTTTTTATGTAGTTTGGTACGAATTTCTCGAACTTAACTTCCATAATCTGTTTACCTTCAATTATAACAGGCATACTATTTTCAACCTTAGAAAAAAGGTCGGTATGATTTATGTTTGATCTTAGATCCATATCAAACGTTACTCTCAAATTAGATACAGGGAGAACAAACGCGAGCCGTTGGTATTCTACTATAACCTTTGGCTTATATAACTTGGTAGTGAACGTTGAATATATCCAATCTGCAGTTGGAGACTGGATATCTAACAAACCGGAATAATGACCATCACCTATCTTTATTGCTTGCTCACGGCTAATGACCACTGACTCCTTTTGTACAAATTGATCGTATTTTTTTTTAATTTCTAACTTCGCATTACTCGCACGAGCATCGCCGTAGGTCCGCAACCTTATTTTGTTCCTAACTAATAACCCTGATTGTTTCTGATATAGACATTCATCGTTTATGGAGTCAAAGTACAAGCTTCGAACACGGTATCCATTTAATCCGTCACAATTCTTGTCTAGATCCATCAAGTTAGACAACTTACCTATAAGTCCTTCCATTTGAACATTATTTAGGTAGTATTTTAACTCGTAGCGTTTAAACTGCATGAAAATTCGATTTAATATATTACGGACAATATTGTCTGGTTAACCACTTTAGTCGAACTAAGAACAAGCCATCGGCCTAGAGTGTGATGATTAAATTGGACTATACAGGAATCAATATCAAATGAGTATACTCAAAATTCGATCATCCATAGGGTCGAAAGCCAAGAGTACAAGTTTGATCGTGTCCTAGGTTACACAGTACCTACACCAATATATTGAAAAATTAAGTACTTTTATCCGATTTTTTCATAACTTCTTGTTTTTTTTGGATATCATTGACTAAAATCAGTCTATAATTATAGCTGTGTAGGTAATTTACGAGGCTAGTTCATAGAAGCTTAGCATCTTGTGGCCTATTATTAATAGCGCATATAACGAGACATAATAAAATATGGCAGCGTCAACGCAATCAAACGTAATTCTGAGTGGACTAGCCAGAAAACTCATCCAGGATGGTTTCCTGGATGAACCTACGGCACTAGATGCAATAGCGAATGCCCAAAATAGTAAAACAAATTTAGTTTCTTATTTGGTAGAAAATAATTTTGCAGATTCAATATCAATAGCGATTTCCGCCTCTGCAGAATTTGGGGTACCGCTATTTGATGTCAATGCTATAGATTTTGAACAAATCGCTACCATCACCATCAGCGAAAAGTTAATTAAGAAACATCATGCTATCCCTCTGTTTAAGAGAGGCAAACGCCTCTATGTGGGCGTCTCAGATCCTACCAATCTTGCAGCTTTAGATGAATTCAAATTCCACTCGGGTCTAACTACAGAGGCTGTGCTACTTGAAGAATCGAAATTAACCTCTCTTATCGACAAGATTCTCGAAGAAAAGGAAAACGAAGAGATAGGTAACTTTGGTGATGATGATTTTGAAGATCTCGATTTAGAAACCATTGATGAAGACTCGCACAAAGAAGAAGATGATTCAGGAGCAGATGAAGCGCCCATAGTGCGATTTGTTAATAAAATTTTACTGGATGCGATTAAGAAAGGTGCATCCGACTTACATTTTGAACCCTACGAAAAACGTTATCGCGTTCGCTTTCGAATAGATGGCATATTATCGGAAGCCGCCAGCCCTCCGGTTAATTTAGCAGTAAGAATTGCCGCTAGACTGAAAGTTATGTCTAAATTGGACATTTCAGAAAAACGAGTACCCCAGGATGGGCGAATAAAGCTCAAGTTATCCAAGACAAAATCCATTGATTTTCGTGTGAGTACACTACCCACGCTGTTTGGTGAAAAAATAGTGATGCGGATATTGGATTCAGCTGCTGCGCAATTGGGTATTGATGTATTGGGGTATGAACCAGAACAAAAAGACCTATTTATGGAAGCTATTCATAAGCCACAGGGGATGGTACTGGTCACAGGACCCACCGGTAGTGGTAAAACAGTTTCACTTTACACGGCAGTCAATATTATTAATACCGTTGAGACCAATATTTCAACGGCAGAAGACCCTGTAGAAATTAACTTAGAAGGTGTTAATCAGGTAAATGTTAACGTCAAACAAGGTCTAACCTTCGCGTCTGCATTACGTTCCTTCCTAAGACAAGATCCTGACATTGTATTGGTTGGTGAGATTAGAGATTTAGAAACAGCCGAAATCGCCATAAAGGCAGCACAAACTGGACATTTGGTATTATCAACTTTACATACAAACAGTGCACCGGAAACGATTACCAGAATGATCAATATGGGCGTACCCGCCTTTAATATTGCGACCAGCGTCAACCTTGTAATTGCACAACGACTGGCTCGTCGGCTCTGTGAAATTTGTAAAAATGAAGTTAAACTTCCTGAAGATGTCTATCTAGAGGCAGGATTCAAGAAGGATGAAATTGGAAAATTCAAGAACTTTGAACCCGTCGGTTGTGATAAATGCACAAACGGTTATAAAGGACGAGTAGGTGTTTACCAAGTGATGAAATTTTCCAAGGAAATGGGGCAAATATTAATGGAAGGAGGAAATGCACTTGATATTGCCAATCAGGCCGAAAAAGAAGGGGTTGATGATCTCCATCGTTCGGCGCTAAGAAAAGTGATGCAAGGCGTGACCTCACTTGAAGAGGTTAGTCGAGTTACTCAGCATTAGTGCGAGTTTTTTGTCATTTTGAAGTAGCTTTACCGTTATTCTGAGGCAAGTTTCCGTCATTCCGAGGTCAGTTTTCTGTCATTCCGAAGCATTGAGGAATCCTAAACAATGTAAGATCCCTCCATTGACGGGATAAAGCAGGAATAACAGGAAAGATCAGAATGACGGAAAAGGCTAATGACAGGATTAGACGAACAATATTGTCATCCTGACAAAGGAAGGATCTGTCTACATTAGCTTGAGATCCTTCACTATCGTTCAGGAGGACAGGAAATATCTGGATAAGCGGAAATGTCATGATGACTGATGAGTTCATCGTTCAGGATGATAAAGAAATAGATTGAATGAATGGTTCGTTTATTATGAACTAGTTCATAATAATCATAGATTTAAGCAAAAATGCTAATTTTAGACTAAAATTGTAAGATACATGAATTTCGAGGCTCCATTCTCGAAACTTTATTTTCTAAGGAATTCAAATATGGCTGTCCAAGCGATAAAAAAAGACAGAAGAACAAGTACCAAGCGATCGAAAGCAGCCAAAGCACCTAAATTGTCTAATTTTAAGTGGGAAGGCGCTGATAGAAAAGGGCAGAAAATAAAGGGGGAAATGACTGGTGGAACGCCTGCGATAATTAAGGCGCAACTGAGAAAACAGGGTATTAGCCCTCTCAAAGTTAGTAAGATAGCTAAACCTCTCTTTGGAGGAGGTAAAGGAAAACCAGTTGATGCGGCTGACGTATCAATGTTTTCAAGACAAATCGCTACCATGATGAAAGCCGGTGTTCCTCTAGTTCAATCATTTGACATAATCGCGACCGGTAATGAAAAACGATCAGTACAAGATTTACTGTTAAGCGTAAAAGCGGATATCGAATCTGGTCAAACGATGGCTGATTCATTAAGAAAACATCCAAGAGAATTTGATGATTTGTTTTGTGATTTAGTTGACGCTGGTGAACAATCTGGTTCACTTGAAGGGATGCTAGACAGGATAGCCTCCTATAAAGAAAAAACTGAAGCGTTAAAGTCTAAAATTAAAAAAGCGATGAACTACCCGATTGCAGTTGTACTTATCGCTTTAGTAGTGACTTCGATTTTGCTGGTAAAGGTAGTCCCGCAATTCGAGACAATATTTTCAGGTTTTGGCGCCCAATTACCAGCATTCACTTTATTCGTTATAGGTATATCGGATTTTATGGTTGCTTATTGGTGGATAATTTTGATTGGCATTGTGGCGGGTGGATATATCTATAAGTCAATGCTGCGTAAATCAAAATCAATGCGGGATAGCCAAGATAAAATACTCTTAAAGGCGCCCATAATAGGTGAGATTCTACATAAAGGAGCAATAGCACGGTTCACACGCACTCTGGCAACTACTTTTGCTGCCGGAGTTCCACTCGTGGAAGCTCTAGAATCCGCGGCAGGTGCATCGGGGAATGCACTATACAGAGACGCAATTATACAAATTAGAAATGATGTTACTACCGGAATGCAAATGAATATGGCAATGCAGTCTACTGGCGTTTTTCCAAATATGGTTGTACAAATGATTGCGATTGGAGAAGAATCTGGCTCTATCGAAACAATGCTAAGTAAGGTCGCTGACATTTATGAACAACAAGTCGACGATGCGGTTGACGGATTAAGTGCACTACTAGAACCTCTAATCATGTCTGTTTTGGGTGTGCTTGTGGGTGGTCTTATTATCGCTATGTATCTTCCCATATTCCAACTTGGAAATGTTGTTTAGCAATATCTACAACCAGAATATGAGTTATGAGAGCGTTATAACGGAACTTAGACATTAGCACTCATATTGGAAATTCAAAGCTATTCGACGGTTTTCTGCGTGGCATACTATTTTTATTACTCATGCATCTAGTACAATACGTTTTTTCGTATTTTGAAAATGGCTGTGGCTTTATGGGTTTTCCCCTCCCTTTTTATAGAGACTGCTTTTGGGCTGGAGGTTCGGCTATAGCCTACCGCGCTCTTTATATTGATATTGCTGCTTGTTCAAGTTTTGCTTTTGGATTAGGGATATTCTGGCGCTATAATAGTAATATTGAAAATTCGCAGAAATCTGAGTAAAACAGCGGTAATGCAACATAGGTTATTCATACTGTATAGGACTAACATCCCTTGTAATTTAAAAATAAACTAGTGAACTCTATGATTTTCAACGCAGCATCTAAAAACCACGATTCCTTTATTCACATAGGCGTTTTGTAGTTTTTGACTATCAGTCAGACTAATCATGCAATATGGAGACTTAGATGAGTGAGTTGATCGCACCTGTTATTTTAATTTGTGCTGTTATAGTATTTTTCTACCTTCGATCGAATTTATCCAGTGATGCAGCAAAAGAAAACATCCGGATAGGAGAAGAGTTTTTGAAGTTAAATAAACTCAATGACGGCGTAGTAGAGACAAAAACAGGATTACAGTACAAGATATTGAGTACAGGAAATGGGCAAATTCATCCCAATTCTAGTGGCCGAATCCAGGTGAATTTTCAAGGTAGATTGCTTGATGATACAGTGTTTGATAGCTGTATCAATGGCGAAGAGACCACAGGTCTCGGTTTGAAACAGCTTATAGCAGGCTGGAGAGAAGGCCTTCAACTAATGGTCGTTGGAGAAAAAACCAGATTCTTTGTCCCATCAAAACTGGCGTATGGAAATCAGTCTCATGGTAAAATAAAAGCAGGCTCATTGCTCATTTTTGATATTGAATTGTTGAGCATCAATGACAAGACTTAATATCGAGCATAATTTACTTATCAACACTAAGAACTACTATGACCAACTTGATTCCTAAGACCTCGCCCGTTTTATTAGAACCTACAATAATGTCCATATTAGTAGTCTTAATCGGTGGACTGAGTATCGCAATGTACCTCCCGATTTTCCGAATGGGTCAGGTTGTTTAAATCCTAAAACAAGAACCAAAGGGCTGGATTATTCTAGCCTTTTTTTATATCCGCAGAGAAAGTTGCGAGTTGCGAGTTTGACATTCCATACTTTATCGTCATTTATCGCGCGTGATGTCATTCCGCTATGCATCTAGTCCCGCAATTTACTATGAAAAAATTTACGATTTTTTTGCTATTTTCAGCGGAAAATCAGATGGTTAGATGCACTGTGTAGGTCGGGGACCCTTTCCCCACCAAATTATGGATGCTGAAAGCTCTGTCGGGAAAGGGTTCCCGACCTACTATTGAAGAAATTAGTGAGAAATATTTATTTTGTACTCTCTAAATGTTTGATATTTATTGAGTGCACTGCTTCATTGAGAATTACTGGCGTCTAACTGCTCTAACTTACTCAAAGCATCTAACCCTCTAGCAGCAGAACCTCTCGATGCTCTTAGTTCAAAATGAGTTCTTATATCAAATTCACTTAATGCCTGAGTTGATAACTCACCAAATAGTTTATTGATACTTATTTGCCTCGAAGCGGATAAGCTCTTCAGGCGACTGTATTTGTCATCTGAGATCCTGATCGATAAAGTACTCATTTATAATCTCTCCAATATTTGTGCAGGCGTCAATATTTATAATTCTGGTTTTCTTTTTCAGACAACAGAGACTTACTAATATTCTGACTTCTAGAAAAAACAGCTAAATACTCCCAAAAAAAGAGAATTAGATATTTGAGGCGCTAATGTTGCATTGAAATAATATTTAATGATCGCCCTATTAACGCGATGCCCACTGAGCAAAAGCCCAATTAGTACATCAGTGTCTATCACTACCTTCATTATACAGTGATCTTGTGGGGTATCATTATTCAATTATCGCTAGTAAAACCTGCGAATACGACCTAAAAGATCATAAACTCTAAATATCTCGCGGTTCAGGCATGAGACTACCTAAACAAGAATCTTGTTCTGCAAATAACGAAACTAAGTGCTATTATTTTAGGGTATAAATACGAAATCACTGAGACCTATTCATGCAAGACATAATCCAAGCCCTACAAGCCAACTCAACCATCCTAATATTCGTTTGCCTAATCTTTGGTCTCCTTCTAGGAAGCTTCCTAAATGTAGTAATCTTCCGCTACCCCATCATGCTATTTCGAGAATGGGAAAACATGGCAATAGACATCCTTAGCGAACGAGGTTTTAATCTAACCGCTCCCAAGGAGCCAGTTGATAAACAACCTGAAAAATTCAACATGGTAGTGCCCCGCTCCGCTTGTCCAAAATGTGGGCATAAGATTACTAGCCTAGAGAATATCCCACTAATCAGTTATCTTGTTCTTGGTGGAAAATGTAGCGGTTGCAAGACATCAATTTCAATTCGATACCCATTTGTTGAGCTACTAACTGGCGTCTGTTTCGCTCTTTTAGCCTCACATTTCGGCTTTGGCTGGCCTTTGGTTGCTGCCTTAATCATTACCGCTTATTTTGTTGCTATGAGTTTTATTGATATTGACCATCAAATTCTACCAGATACCATGACGCTACCTCTCATGTGGTTTGCGTTATTTTGCGCCTTTCACTCGGTTTATATTCCGCTTGAAGATGCGGTTATTGGTGCGATGGCTGGTTATTTAGTGCTTTGGTCCATCTATTGGCTGTTTAAGCTCATAACCGGTAAAGAAGGTATGGGTTATGGTGATTTCAAGCTATTAGCTGTTATCGGCGCGATGGTTGGTTGGCAACAAATTGGTCTTGTGGTTATTTTATCGGCTGGCGTGGGAGCAATTATTGGTGGACTTTTACTAGCCATTCAAGGAAAGGGAAAAGAGACAAAAATCCCTTTTGGTCCTTATTTAGCGGTCGCAGGATGGATAGCTTTTCTTTGGGGCGATGTGCTTATCGCTAAATATATTGCGTTTTCAGGTTTGTAACATAGCCTGAAAAACCTTTTGAATAGCCTAGTGTGGACTATATTTCTAGTAGATTTCCTCTGGATTCGATAACTGCTTTTGCTAACTTTTTGTCCAAAGTTGCCAAACAGCAATCCAATTGGTCGGCAAGGTACAAATAAGTCGCATCATAACTACTTAAATTATATTTGACTGCAATTTGAGTCAGTGCTGTTAAGTCTGGTTTAAATTCGACAATATTACATACATCAAATGGCATCATTAATCTTTTCAAACCGATCGATTCTTCTAATTGATTTCGTTTCACATAAGCTGCAATAACGTTGCTCGCCTCATAGATCCATAAACCTGGAACTACCGGATACAATTCTTTACGGGAGATTGAGCAAAGAATTGAATTAGCTATTTTTATGTCACTTTCAGATCCGTCACCAATTAACCAACGAACGATTATGCTATTGTCGATAACTAGAATATTTTTCTTGGAGGAAACCGCGTTGAGTGATTTATATCCCACGATTCTTACCTTCGGCAATAACTTCATCAATAGATGTAGTCACTTTCAGAGGCGGATTGTTTAATAAATATTCAATTGCATCTTCCCTCACTTTATTTTCATTAATTGACGAAATCTCAGCGACCGCTTTGCCATGTTTATAAACAGTAACACTTACACCAGATTCCACCACTTCATTGATGATGGCATTGGCACGTTTATTAAGCTCCGCCATTGAGACTCTGCTAGACATGATAAAATCCTCCTTTAACCCTATATCCGTGATAATCATGGATTGTAGATAAGTAATGTACGTAGTATAGTACGTACAAATGATATTTCATAGTGATAGTTAATTGTATAAATGCTAAAAATAGGTCTTACAGGCGGTATAGCCAGCGGTAAATCATTGGCTAGTCGGTATTTCTCTGAACTGGGAATTGACTTAGTTGATGCAGATAAAATAGCGAAAGACCTGTTTGAGACGGCTTCTCCTCACTTAATTTCCCTTAAAACTCATTTCGGCGAAGCTATTTTCGATCAACAGGGTGAATTAAAGCGAAAAGCTCTCGGTAAAATCGTATTTTCCAACCCTGATGAACTGCAATGGTTAAACGAGTTTACCCACCCTTTGATCCGTGCACAAATGATGCAACAAATTGATCAAGTTGCAAAAACGAATGCACGCTATTTGATTTTAGATATTCCGCTACTCGTTAGAACAAACGGGGAAATACCACCACATCTCAACTCACTAATCGATCGGGTACTAGTAATAACCACTGATTTGCCCACTCAACTCTCTCGACTAATGGCTAGAGATAAAATTAAGGAGCCGGAAGCCATGAAGATTATTAATAGTCAGTCTACTTGGGAGCAAAAATTAGCCTGTGCAGATGATGTTATTAATAACAACGGCAATCGAAAAACTCTGAAGCAACAAGTAACCTCCATGCATCATAAGTATCTGGCCTAGCCTGAACCGGTGGAGATTGCCGCGTCGTTCCTCCTCGCAAAGACAATGATGCTGCCATTGTTAGTTCCCTTTGCGTAAATCATCATAATCTTGGATAATAAGCCTAATTAGCCATTTTGTTGGATAGGGTTTGTGTCAGCATCTAACCAGTTATCGCAAAATTCAGATAGCATCATTTTTGAGTACCCGCTACAGGAAAATGTCCGTAGCTTCTTGAAACTCGAATCTTTGTTTGCCCAAATGAGAAGAAATGTCCAAACGGATAGCTGCGATAACCATTTGCATGCCCTCAAACTATTGTTTGAGATCTTAGAAATTCTAGAGCGAGGCGATACTCGCTCAGAGCTGACTAAAGAGTTGTCCCGACTACTGCAATATTTCCAAGAATTAGAATCCTACCCAGACGTAGACACCTCTAAGTTAGAACAATTTCTCAAACAGATTAACCAACTCCATCAATGGGTACATTCTTATGAGGGAAAATTTGGTGAGTCGATCCGTAGAGATCCTTTTATTGAAAGTGTCAAATACCGTTGCGCGATCCCAGGCGGAAACTGTCAATTTGATTGCCCCGATTTATTCCTTTTTATGCAACAAAACAGCCAATACCGTCAAGCACAACTTAACGGTTGGTTAACCAAAATTAAAGGCGTTGAAACTAGCGTAGAAGTTATATTGCGACTAATAAGGGATAAAGGAGAATGGCTTTCTCAAAAGGCTCCTTTCGGTAGTTTTATGATTGAAACAACCGACAGGACTTATAGAATATTGCGGATTAGAAGGATCAGTAACGATGTTTTTTTTCCAGAGCTCAGCACGGGTAAACATCGAAGTAATATTCATTTTATGCGATACAACCAAGAACACAGAAAAACGCCAGCGAATGCAGAAGTAACATTTGAACTGGCGTGTTGTTGTTAGTTTTAAGGTTCTTGCAAATCTGATAATTCGGCAAGAGAGTTATTGCCGTTTACGTCCAAACCCTAACAATCCCAACAGAACGACCCCCCATCCAAACGATCCGCTATGAATCACGACATCTATTTCATCGACTTCAAACGAATCAAAACGATTATCCTTTTCAATCGATTCAATAGGTAATGCTCTTAGAGAGGAAAATTCCCGCGCCGCATCTGCAATAACTTCACTAGTGAATACGTTGATTAGGTTAATTTGTATATCATACCAACCTGCCGGGTAACCCGCGTTAAAGGTCAAATCAATAAACTCCGTTTGGTTTCCCAAAACAAAATTATCGGAATTTAAAAACTGTCGTGATCCATCCAACGTATCAGTAATTATTATTTCTGCATACACTGTGTCGCCTGAGTAATCCGTCGCAATGTCATACTCGAGTGTAAGCTGCGTATAGAAACCATCTCCATCGAAATCATCAGATAAGGTACTAGCCACAAAGCTAATTTCACTAATGTTTGTGCTCAGATCATGTTCTGCATCTTCCAAAGGTATGGCAAAAAGATCAGCATCTGAACTTGAATCAATGGTTGCTACAATACCGGCAACGCCATTTTCATACAGATCGATCAATATGTCGTAGTCACCCGTCGGAAAACCGAAATTAAGTCCGGTGGTGATACTTTGTGTATCTTCTACGTCGTCAAGGGTTATAATAAATACATCAGTGACAAATAGCTCTTGCCACGCTCCACCGTTTTCACTGGTGTAAATAATCGCAAAAACTTCGGCCGTTCCCTCATCATAATCAGCATCAAACTCTAGAGTGAAATCGCTGTGGTGTCCATCTCCGTCACCATCAAAGTTTAAAAATACATTCGCATCAAAAATAGAAAATCCGAAGGCTTGTGAAGAGGATTGTGGTGAACTAGAACGAAGGTTGGCGTTTCTGTTTCTTGATGGCTTAGCATCTTGCTTTTCCCCTGATTCAATATTCCCAATAAAAAGATTGCCTGTTGCACGCTCTTTTTTTTCGGAGGTTCTTCTAGACAGAGAGATCTTATCTGCCGCAGATTGTTTGGCTTGTCGCTTGCCTTGGAACGAGCCAGAACTTTCCGCCGTAGACTCCAGTCGATTGCTCTCGTCTTTAATTTTTGTCGCTGCGTTTAGCGAAACGGAACTCAGCGTCAACAAAGTTGATGCGAATAATAAGGTTAAAGACTTACCTAAAATTGTAGTATTCATTTTTCTGCTCCCACTGGGCTTACGTAACAAAATATCCTGCACGATGAAGATGGATAGAAACCAATTGCTTCTCGATTATGCTTATTAAAGCGCAACTGGACTGAACCAAAGCTGAATTCAAACATGATTATGTGATGAGGTTCACAAACTAAGCGTGTGGCTGGTGGGGTCTAGAGAAAGCAATATATATATCAACCTAATGATTCAGAGAAAATTGGGAAAATCTCTGTTGGCTGGTGGTATAATTTCACCATATTAAAATTAGAATTCAAAACAACATATTATTGGGATATTAAGACTATGAAACACTATTCAAGTAAAGCGACTGTTTCGATCATATTGTTTTTCGGCCTGTTCGCCTGTAATAATGACGAAAACGATTCCAAGAGCGGAAAATCGACTGCTCAACAAGTAGCAAGTGAGCAAAAGGTTGAAGCAACAGAGATTAATAATGAAATAGCCAACCCACGATTCGATATCTATAAAAAGGTAAAACTGACTGCTGATCTTAGTCATTTGAGTGACAGGCAAAAAACCATGATCGGATTATTAATCGATGCCTCCAAAATAATGGATGAGCTCTACTGGAAACAGGCTTACGGTGACAAAACAGAGCTATTGTCCTCAATCAAAGATGAAAAAGCTCGTTTATTTGCAGACTACAACTACGGTCCTTGGGATCGACTCGATGGTGATAAACCTTTT
>Ga0256847_1000961_pt1 | contig 16004 bp, 17 predicted proteins | sample TeddybearmetaG_FD_189099 | JGI IMG/M metagenome (GOLD analysis project Ga0256847, IMG submission 189099) | Hydrothermal vent microbial communities from East Pacific Rise, Pacific Ocean - Teddybear | ecosystem: Environmental > Aquatic > Marine > Hydrothermal vents | place: Pacific Ocean: East... | reverse complement strand
GGGTTCAACTCAGGTTTGTTTTGTTGCCGCGCTTCGCACCCTACAACCTGCGCGCAGATGGCAATATCTCCCAGCAAAACAGGATTTCCAGGCAAAGGGTCAAGCTCGGCAGGAAAAGAAAGTACATTAGTGAGCTTGTCTTTTCCACGATAACGCTCGTTTAGAGACCGCATTTCTTCGCCATTCACAACTCGCAGGCAAATGGAGCCAGCCGAGTCTGCCTTCTCAAGAGCGCGTTCCATCCATAACCTGAACATCGCCTCCTCAGGCATTAATGCTTGTTGAGACAGGTCATCGGAAGTACATGCAATTTGCACTTCAATATTATTGTTAGGCACTGTTTTCACTGGAATTTTCGATAGCCTTCAGCGTGCCGTCTGCTTCTTTCGCACATTCGTTCGACTCATATTCCGAATAGGCATCGACAATTTCCTGCACCAGGGGATGTCGCACCACATCGCTTGAGTCGAAAATTGTGAAATGGAGGCCAGCTACATTCCTGAGCACTCCCATCACTTCCACCAATCCGGATTTGGTATGGTGCGGTAAATCAATCTGGGTTATATCACCTGTAATAACGGCAGTTGATCCAAACCCTATGCGGGTCAAAAACATTTTCATCTGCGCAGGTGTCGTATTCTGGCTCTCATCCAGAATAATAAACGCATTATTCAGGGTTCGACCTCGCATGAAAGCAAGGGGCGCTACCTCGATAATGCCCCGCTCAATATATTTGTTTACCCGCTCTTCTCCCAACATTTCATATAATGCGTCATACAGAGGGCGTAGATACGGGTCAATTTTTTGAGCCAGATCACCCGGTAGAAACCCCAGTTTCTCACCCGCCTCCACTGCCGGCCGAACGAGCAAGATTCGGTTTACCTGTTGGGACTCAAGTGCCTGAACAGCACATGCAACCGCCAGGTAGGTTTTACCCGTACCCGCCGGACCCACTCCAAAAGATATGTCGTGGGAGAGTATATTATGCAGATAGCTTGACTGATTAAGGCCACGCGGTTTTATTGTCTTTCGCCGTGTCGTAATAATGGCAGAACCGCCATTCGGAGTGCGCCCCGGCTTTCGTTCCTCGCTACCTGCCTGGGCCATGCTTGCCTGTTGCAGGTGCAAATGTATAGTTTCCTTATCCAGCACCGACGCTTTTTCTGTTTCTCTATATAATTCGCTCAAAACATTTTTAGCATGTAATACCTGAAGATCATCACCGGAGAGCTCAAACACGTTGGCTCGGTTGCGTATGCGCACATTCAGGCGGCGCTCAATATACTTGATGTTCTGATCAACAGGACCACTTAAAACTGCGAGGCGTTTGGAATCGTTGGGCTGTAATGTCAGCGTTGTGGTAAGTGCTACTACAGGATTCGCGTTATCGTTCAATATCAACCTTGTATCAACCTGGATTACCCCAGCATATCCTTAAAGAGGACAGTGTCAATTAAATCAAATTTCCCCGCAGGGAATTGGGTAGTGATTCCCCAATCTCAACCTGGCAGAAATTCCCGATAAGCAAGGCATCATTACAGCTGAAATTCACCACACGGTTATTTTCAGTGCGAGCCTGTAATTGGCCAGGATCCTTTTTGGATAGCCCGGTAACCAGCACACGTTGTTGTGTACCTACCATATCCCGGCTAATACGCTCTGCATTTTCGCGTATCTCATCCTGCAATATCGCCAGGCGGTGCTTCTTTACCTCAGGGCTCACATCGTCGGGCATACCTGCGGCAGGTGTACCGGGTCGTGCGCTGTAAATGAAACTAAAGGAGGTATCGAAACCAATCTCTCTTATCAGATCCATGGTGGCCTCAAAATCCGTATCGCTTTCCCCTGGAAAGCCAATAATAAAGTCCGAGGAAAGACTGATATTCGGGCGCACTGCACGCAGCTTCCTTAACCGGGACTTATATTCCAGAATGGTGTGCCCCCGCTTCATCAACGCCAAAATACGATCCGAACCGGACTGGACTGGCAGGTGAACATGATCCACAAGTTCAGGGACATTTGCGAAGGCATCGATAAGGTTGTCAGAGAAATCTACAGGATGACTCGTGGTAAAGCGGATACGGTCAATGCCCGGAATTTCGGCAACGTTATAAATAAGTTCCGCCAAATCCGCTAAATCTTCGGCTGCATTGACATCACCACCTTGCACCAGCCCCCGGTAGGAATTCACATTCTGGCCAAGCAGATTTACTTCTCTCACCCCATTGGTGGCCAGGTGGCGGATTTCGGTAAGCACAGCCTCAACGGACCGGCTTACTTCCTCACCCCTTGTATAAGGCACCACGCAAAAACTGCAATATTTGCTACACCCCTCCATGATGGAAACGAAGGCTGATGCACCATTGGCATCCGGCTGGGGAAGTACATCAAACTTTTCAACTTCGGGAAAACTGATGTCCAGAACAGGGCGACTCGCCCCACCATTGGCGGCATTTAACAGCTCCGGCAATCTATGCAATGTCTGGGGGCCAAAAATAACATCCACAAAAGGTGCGCGTTTATGAATGGCAGCGCCCTCCTGGCTCGCCACACACCCGCCTACACCAATTAACAGGTGCGGCTTGCGTATTTTCAGCTTTTTCCAGCGACCGAGTTGATGAAATACCTTTTCCTGGGCTTTTTCACGGATAGAACAGGTATTGAGCAGCAGAACATCAGCATCTTCCTCCTTAGCGGCCTGAGTCAGCCCCATACCACTTCTAAGAAGGTCGGCCAGGCGATCAGAATCGTATTCATTCATCTGACAACCGTGGGTTTTTATAAAATACTTGCTGCTCACCTTACTTTATTTCCGTCATATTTCAGTGGACGCGCATTATAGGGCAAATTTTAGTGAATATCGGCACTTGTATTCTTGCGCTGTGCCTATATAAATAGCATACGTGCCATAGTGTATAAAAAGCAGGGTATAAAAAACGGATGAGCGATCCAAAAGAAAGCATCTACAAAGTATTGTTCCACAACTCGGGGCAGATTTTCGAGGTGTATGCCAGAACCATTTACCAGAGCGATCTTTACGGTTTTATCGAGGTGGAAGAATACATCTTTGGTAAATCCAATCAGGTGGTTATCGACCCTTCCGAAGAAAAGCTGCGTTCTGAATTCGAAAATGTAAAACGCAGCTTCATACCCATACACTCCGTCATTCGTATTGACGAAGTTGAGCGTGAGGGTGTGCCCAAAATATCAGAAGCCAAGGGTACAAATGTAACGCCCTTTCCACTTTCCTACCCAAAAAATGGTGGTAATTCCTGATCCTGGAACAGACCGGGATCAGATACCACCCCCTTTACTGGGCCCAGGTTCAGCCTGATAAACCTGCATTCATATTGGCGCCTTCAGGCCAGACGGTAAGTTATGCCGTACTGGCAGCACAAATGTGTGCCGGAGCTGTACTACTTAAACACTTGGGGCTGAAAACCGGTGACGGCCTGGTACTACTTTCAGAAAACAACGAAAGCTTTCTCCCCATCTATTGGGCCGCGCAAATATCCGGGCTCTATTTCACACCTGTAAGCACACAATTCCAGCGTGCAGAAATTGAATACCTGTTAAATGACTGTGACGCCGGAGTGCTGGTGGTTTCCAGCGTACAATGGGGGAAGCTGGCTGATATGCAGATCCCGCAGGAGCACATATTCACAATCGAGCAGTGGCAATCTGAATGTCAGAAACTCGCCATTGGTATAAGCTCCTTCAGCATTCCCGGGGACAGTGTTGAGGGTGCTGAAATGTTGTACTCCTCGGGAAGCACAGGCAAGCCAAAGGGCATTCGTAATGCGAAACCGGGTGCTAAACCGGGACATATCCCGGAAATAATGAAACTACGCCTTATCCTCCATGAGATTGATAATACCTGTACGTATTTGTCCACAGCGCCCCTGTATCATTCCGCGCCACTACGCTACAACCAGATGGTGCTCAGGTCAGGTGGTACAAGTATTATCATGGCTAAATTTGACGCCGAAACGTCTCTGCAATTGATCGAACAATACCAGGCCACCCACAGTCAGTGGGTTCCAACCATGTTCATTCGACTGCTTAAACTGCCAGAAACTACGCAAAAACAATACTCACTTGAAAGCCACCGAATCGCAATTCACGCTGCCGCGCCCTGTCCTGTAGAAGTTAAAAACCGCATGTTCGATTGGTGGGGGCCAATTCTCTATGAATACTATGGCGGTACCGAAGGAAACGGACAAACAGCAATTTCACCTGAAGAATGGTTAAAGCATCCCGGATCGGTGGGCCGTTCCATATCATCGGCAATTATTCATATTCAGCCCCTGCCCACCCCTGAAAGCAAGACAACAGGGGATTCAGTGCCGGAACAGGTGGATTTACCACACGGAGAATCCGGCCTGGTTTATTTTGCCGGGGGTACCCGTTTTGCATACTACAAGGATGCAGAAAAAACCCGGGCATGCCAGACTGAATCCGGGTGGTCCACACTCGGCGATATCGGCTACCTGGACGGCGAAGGTTATCTGTACCTCACTGACCGAATCTCTTTCATGATTATTTCGGGCGGTGTGAACATATACCCCCAGGAAGTCGAGAATGTCCTGCTCACCCATCCGTCTGTTCTGGACTGTGCCGTATTTGGCATACCGGATCCGGAATTCGGAGAGGAAGTAAAAGCCGCTATTCAGCTAAACGATTCCCTGCTGGATGCACTTTCCATACCGGAACAGGAGAAATTGAAACAGCAACTCATAAGGTTCTGTAAAAACAACTTGGCTCACCTCAAATGTCCACGATCTATAGATTTTCATCTGATGCTACCCAGGCACCAGACGGGCAAAATATACAAACACCAACTTCGCGACGCGTATCAAACCGGGAGCATTCAAGCATGACTGAAAAACGGGAATTACCAGAGGGTTTCGACTGGCGGGCCATCACGCCGGATGATTCCGCAAAGACCCCCATGGATGTAATGTCGGATCCAGTCCACATCGATCTTGCGACCGCAAACCTTGAACAGGGACAAATGGCCTACAACATTGTCAGCAAACTCTACGATTATTCGGACGGCACTGAACGCACCACCGATACTATGTTTGATTTACTGGAGGTAGCAAAAGAAAAGCCGGTGGCACTAATTTTTGGCTCCTACACCTGACCCCCATTTGTGGCTCAGTTAGAGTCTCTACATGCACTATGGAAAAAATACGCGGATCGAGTTGAATTCGTGGTGGTTTACATTCGCGAAGCACACCCGGAAGATGGCTGGGTTATAAGCTCTAATCGAGAACAGGGCATAGCTTTTAACGACCCAACCAACAACAACGAACGCAACCAGGCCGCTTCCATGTGCGCTATTCGTCTGAAGATAAGCATCCCTGTTGTAGTTGATGACATCGACGACAAAGTCGCAAGCGCCTACGGAGCTTTACCTGACCGGCTGTACCTGATTGACAGGGGCGGCAGGATTGTTTTCCAGGGTGAACCGGGGCCATGGGGCTTTGTGCCGCAAAAACTGGCAGATGCAATAGATCGACTACTTACTACGCCGCGCTAAGTATTTTCATGGCCAGTTCACCCGCGATGATATTCGTAGGCCTTCCGCTGGACCTGGACTGGGTGAATATTTTCTCAAGCTGAACACTGATGTTGGCAATTTTTTCACTGACCCAGTACGCGTCCGTACCATGCATATACTCGTAACTAGCGCTGATGATGCCGCCTGCATTAATCACATAATCCGGCGCGTACAAAATATCGCGACTGGCAAGCAAGGCACCCACTGCCTCAGACTTTAATTGATTGTTGGCAGCTCCGGCAACGATTGCGCAATTAAGCTGTGCAACCGTACCCTCATGCAGAACACCGCCCATGGCACAGGGTGAAACAACATCGGTATTCTGGATGAGTATTTCTTCTGGCTTTACCAGCTCTGCTTTAAATTCCGCGCGCGCTTCAATCATACGGGCTTCATCTATGTCCGTTACCGTTAGTTTTGCGCCTTCAGCAAACAATAACCGACACAGGGAATATCCTACATGTCCCAGGCCCTGAACTGCGACACCCAAGCCCTCCAGATCACTACGACCCAGTTTAAAATGGGCTGCTGTTTTTATCCCGTTCAATACACCCAGGGCTGTATTTGGAGAAGGGTCACCGCCATAACCACCTGCAGCACTTGCATTTACACCGGTAACAAAAGGCGTGTGTTCTGCAATTTTCTTCAAGTCTGAAACCCCCATGCCCACGTCTTCTGCAGCAATGTAGGCTCCACCCAGAGCGTCAACAAACTCCCCAAAAGCAGTCAATTGTGCGCCTGAAATTTTTCCTGAAGACAACTCAGACAAAATCACACTCTTGCCACCACCAATGGGTAAACCGGCAAGTGCATTCTTGTAGGTCATACCCTGCGACAGGTTTAACACATCCAGAAGTGCATCATTCTCGCTGTCGTAACACCACCTGCGACAGCCCCCCATTGCGGGTCCAAGCCGGGTATTGTGAATGGCAACAATGGCATGCAATCCGCTCTGCGCATCCTGGCAACGCACGACACGCTCATGATCTGTTGACGAAAGTAATTCAATGTAATTCATAGCTGGATGGTATGCCTATGCCAACTAATATTTATTCGTTTATACCTGCCAAAATACGATGCTGCAGATTGATCAATTCACTCTTTTATTATTTTGTATATAATTCATGCTCATATAGACTCAATTGCGCTATATTTTTTTTGCCAATAGAGGGCCGTTATGAAACTGGACAATTTTGATCGCCAAATACTCACCCTCATACAGGCCGATGCCAGTCTGTCCGCTGCTGAAATAGGCGAGCGTGTCGGGCTATCCCAATCGCCCTGCTGGAGGCGTATCAATCGTTTGGAAGAAGCAGGAATAATTTTGCGCAGAGTAGCTCAACTGGACCGCAAAAAACTGGGCCTTAATATGCTGGTGTTCACCACAGTAAAGCTGACTGCGCACGGACGCAGATCGCTACCGGAGTTTGCCGAGGCTGTAAGGGCATATCCTGAAGTGCTGGAGTGTTACACAATAATGGGTGATATGGACTTTATGCTGAAAATTCTTACCCGGGATATATATGCCTACGAGCGCTTCTTCTTCTCCAAATTATCCCAGTTACCAGGTGTGCAGGAGGTGAACTCAAGTATCGCCATGTCAAACATCAAAATGACCAGTGAGATACCCCTTTCACTGGCAGAGCTTCCCCAGGGAAACTCTGATCAATAGCCCTCATCGAGCAGTGGAAACGCACTTAAGACATGGGGTAAGTTAACTGGCACAGCCGCGCTCAGTTTGTCAGCACTCAATTCAGATATGTCAGACAGCCCCATCTGGCTCATGTTGACGGAAATTTCAATTTCCAGTAATTCCAGGGTCCGGTTAAGTGCGTGAGCACCACCTGCTGCCATTGCCATGGCCTGCAACCTCCCGATTCCTACCACATCCGCACCCCTGCATAGCGCTTTTAAAACGTCTGTCCCACGCATGATGCCTCCATCCATAGCAACCGGAACCCGGCCCTGTACGGCTTCGACTACTTCAGGCAAAACATCAATTGCTGCACGTCCCTGATCGAGCGCGCGTCCTCCGTGATTGGAAACATATACAGCATCAACACCCGCATCCACAGCCCGCCGGGCGCTTTCGGCACTTCCAATACCCTTTATTATCAGGGGGATGTCAAACTTGCTCTTGATGTGTTCCAGCGTCTGCCAGTTAGCCAGAGCCTGGTAGCGGTAACTGTCCCCTCCCGCCTGGTTGCCCGAAGCTGGAACGTAGTTTTTCAGAATATCGCGTTCACGCCTGCTGTAACGGGGCATATCGACGGTTATGCAAAAAGCCCTGAACCCAGCCTCGATGGCCCGTGCAATGATGTCGTCCATCCACAGGGTATCGCCCATCAGGTACAACTGGTAAATCAATGCAGCACCGCTGGCAGATGCAACGGTCTCAAAATCTGGTTCAGCGACGCTGCTCAATATGCCCGCAGTTCCAAACTCCTGCGCTGCCTGCGCAACAGATGCACAACCACCTGACTCAAAAAGCTGGATAGAACCAATGGGCGGCAGCAAAACCGGAATACGCAACTCCATGCCAAGAAAAGATCGCGAAAGCTTTGTGTCAGTCAGGCCCGCCAGAGCCTCCGGTATCAGGGCCAGACTGTCCAGACCCAGACGGTTACGCTTTAGAGTTGTCTCGGTATCTGCAGCACCCGCCAGATAATCCCATCGTTCCTTATCCAGATTGGCTCGCCCGGCTTTAACAATATCGTGTAGTGTCCGAAATTTGCTCAATGCACTCACTCTCTTTGGCCTATATTGCTACCCACAATATAAAAGGACTCGGATATAATAAAGCCATTAGTAAAACTCTGGAGCAATAAATAGTGGCAATTGTGGTAATCGGTGGTGGTCAGGCTGCGGCACAAACCTGTGCGAGTCTGCGCAGCGAAAAATATACTGGCGAAATGATAGTTATCGCAGATGAGCCTTATCTACCCTACCAACGCCCTCCTTTGTCAAAGCAGTATCTGGCGGGCGAACAAAATGAAGAGCGCCTGTTCCTGCGTTCGGAAAAATTCTACGAAGCCCAGAACATCCAGCTGGAATTGGGCGAGCGTGTAACCCGCATTAACCGCAGTGACAAGGAAGTAGCCACAGAATCCGGGCGGAACTTTTCCTACGACAAGCTGGTGTTGTGTACAGGTAGCCGTGCACGCAAGCTAAACATCTCAGGGTCTGATCTTAAGGGTATTCACTATCTGCGCAGCCTGGACGACGTAAAAGCGATACGTGCCGACATGCAGCCAGGCAAAAACCTGGCCATTGTAGGTGGGGGCTACATTGGCCTGGAAGTAGGTGCTGTCGCTATCAAGGCAGGTTTGAAGGTCACGATCATCGAGATGGAAGAACGCATTCTCAAGCGGGTTACCACCCCGGAGTTATCAGAGTTTTATGATCAATTACATACCAGCGCGGGAATTAATATTCTGACCAAAACAGCCGTTTCAGGGTTTGTCGCCAGCCAGGATTCAGGGGACCGGGTTGGGGGCGTATCCTGTGCCAGTGGCACTGACATCGCCGCCGATATAGTCATAGTCGGTATCGGAATAATTCCGAATATCGAACTCGCAGTAGAGGCCGACATAGATTGCGAAAATGGCATTCTGGTGGATGATCATTGTTGCACCTCGGATGCAGACATTTACGCCGTTGGCGACTGCACCAATCACCCCAATGCATTATTAAACAGAAGATTACGGCTGGAGTCGGTGCCTAACGCAATGGAACAGGCGCGAGTCGCTGCCGCGAATATTCAGGGCAACGAAAAAACCTATTGTTCCATGCCCTGGTTCTGGTCAGACCAGTATGACCTGAAACTTCAGATGTCCGGGTTTTCGACCGGTGCTGACCAACATATCACCAGAGGCAGTATCGAGGAGCAACAGTTCCTGACCTTTCATTTAAAGGCTGGCGTTCTGGTAGGCGTGGACAGCGTGAACTGTCCAAAAGAATTTCTGGCCTGCAAAAAACTGGTTGAGCAAGGGGCACGGGACGGCACAAAACTGGACCCGGCCCGCATGGCAGATGCCGCCATTCCAATTAATGAGATTCAGGAATCAACCGAATAGGCCAGGGTTCGTGAGATTTCGGCAAGGCTGCGACCACTTTCGCTCTGCCAGGTATTAAATGCGCTCTGGATCTGGCCAAGGGCTTTTTTGCCGGGGGAGCGGGCATGTTCCACTATACCTTCCCGCTGAAGTGCGCTCATCACATCGCGAGACAGCAAGAAGGTATCCTTGCCAATAAATCTCAGAAAATAGCCGCTGGTATTACCACCCAGGCGGGAACCATCACGCTTCAACGCCGTCCATAATCCAATAATGTCCGAAGCTGGCCAATCTGCTATCCAGTAAGCAAACCGCTGGTGGTCTTTTCGAATACCCTGAATAAACTGGCCGTTGTCACGTACGGTACGAATTTTAATCGCATTTCGCACGATTCGGGCATCCTGGGCAAGTACTTCCAGGTCTTCATCTGACAACATTGCACAGGACATTGTGTCAAAGTAACTAAAAGCTCTTTCAAAATCCGGCCATTTGTTCTCTATTATCTTCCACACAAAGCCCGAACGAAAAATACATTTTGTCATTTCCGCCAGATAGCGATCATCGGGAATGGCTCTTAGTTCAGCTGGGGATAAAGCAATACCGGTACCCTGACCGGTAAGCATCGACTCAAGTTTTTTGCTTCCGCCCTTGCGTCGAGAGGCTCTTTGGAAGATATTTTCAAAGGTATCAATAAGCCTTCCCCCTGGAGCTGGTTTGATAATGTTGAATTTGACTGACCATAATGTTCTGTATCTTGACGTTCTGTATAGAGGTCTACAACCATGTCCGAGGTAGTCGATCCACTATCAACGCTGGATCCGGTATTAAAAGAGATAGTTGAAAAAGAGCCCCAAAGCCGGAAAGGATACGTCTACTGCGCAATCTGTTCCAATGTTATCAGCCATGTGGATGAGCGTATTGAAGTACAGGGCAGCCACCAGCACCGATTTACCAATCCCTTCGACCTGGTATTTGATGTCGCCTGCTATAGCACAGCCCCGGGCTGCGATATTTCGGGCGATTCCAATGCGGCAGACACCTGGTTTGCGGGCCACCAATGGCGCCTTGCCACCTGCTCCGAATGCACTGGCCACATTGGCTGGTATTTCGAACCAGTGGCTAATCAGTCAGCAGAGAAAACTTTTTTTGGCTTGATAGTTGAGCGTATCCAGTCCGACTAATCCATGATAGCTGCATACACCAGAGCATTGAGCTGACCACGGAAATTAAAACTTCCCGATGGCATTAGCTGGGTCATAAATACCACGGCTAATTCTTCCTTCGGATCAACCCAGAATATCGTACTGGCGGCACCACCCCAGAAATAAGCGCCCTCAGACTCCACAGAACCCGTTCGGGCCTGGCCGAGATTTACTGAAAAGCCCAGTCCAAAACCAAAGCCTTCATTTGCAGTTTCCGAAAAAGCGCCAGTGGCCCATTGAGTAAGATCTTCATTGCGTGGCAGATGATTACAGGTCATCAGCTCAAGCGTTTTTCTACCGATTATTCGTTGACCGTTGAGGCTACCTCCGTTTACCAGCATTCGGCAAAAAGACATGTAATCCGATGCTGTGGATACCAGGCCACCACCACCCGAGAAAAAAGTCTTCGTTTTCAGATAATCACTTTCAGCTGGATCATCGTCCAAAATGAGCTGTTTCTTCCGGTTGCGTGCATAGCAGGCTGCAAAACGATCCACCTCGGACTCAGGAACCTGAAAGCCGGTGTCATTCATACCCAAAGGTTCGAATATTTGTGTTCGTAGATATTGATCAAAGGGCATGCCTGAAATAACTTCTACCAGATAACCCAGCACATCTGTTGAAACAGAATAATTCCATGCACTGCCCGGAGAAAATTCCAGTGGTATTTTGGCCAGACCTGCCATCATAGCCTTAAGCGTATGTCCTGGCTTACCACGCGTATCGCCGGATTTTCGATAGGCCGCATCCACATTGGAGCGCATCATAAAATCGTAAGTCAGCCCGGAAGTATGCATCAAAAGGTCTTTAACGGTCATATGCCGGTCACAGGCTTTAGTCATAAAATTGGGATAGGTACCGCTGACATATACACGCATGTTGCGCCATTCAGGGATAAACCGGTGCACTGGATCACTCAGTTGAAAATGCCCATCTTCATACAGCTTCATTATTGCGATACTGGTGATGGGTTTAGACATAGAATATATGCGAAAAAGCGTATCCCGGGTCATCGGCTTCTGGCGCTCCAGATCCATCATTCCCAGGGCCTGTTCATAGGCCAGATGCCCTTTTCGATATACTTGCGTGAGAGCACCCGCGATTTTTCCCGGCTCTATGTAGCGTCGATTCAAATGATCGCCAATACGCGCAAGCCACGCTTTATCCATGCCCGCTGCTGCCGCATCAATGGTTTGGGAGAATTCCACGACTTTCGGTGAGCTTTGCATCTTGTTTCCAGTGTTTCGCCTGTTTCCAAAAGACTATCATAGATAAAGCGGATCTGATTTTTACATGTTCCTTTCCAATTTCAGAAAACATCGGTACGCTTTTGGGTGTCACAACCCGGTAATCTTGTTTTAAGGTCCCAATGCAATCAACACAAATAACGATAGAAAAGGACTACCTGCATTTTTCATGCGCACATTTCACCATTTTCAACGCGAACAGCCGGGAAAACCTGCATGGCCACAACTACCATCTTAAGTGTGAGCTCGAAGCCACTGTGGGAACCGATGGCCTGTGTTTCGACTATAACCTGATAAAAACCGCACTCTCGAATTTGTGTGATTATCTCGACGAATTCACCCTGTTACCCGAAAAATCCCCTTTTCTGAGCATCGAACACAACGCAGGTGGAGACCGCAAAAGTGTGATCGCACGTTTTGGAGAGGAATCCATTCCTTTTCTGGCAAGGGATATCAAGTGTATCCCGGTAAGCAATATTACCATTGAAGAATTATCCCGCTGGTTACTTGAAGAACTTGTGAAAAAAATTGCTTTGGACACCCTGCCAATACTCAAGCTATCCCTCGGTGTATCGTCTGGTGAAGGACAATGGGCGCTTAGCTTTTGGTTGCGTGAAGACTCTGCCGGGGTCAGCAACTCATGAATTTTCTACTTATTACCGGGGCCAGTTCCGGAATCGGCCTGGCCACAGCCAGAGCATTCTGTGAAAAACAGTATAAGATCATCAATATATCACGTCGTGCCTGCCCTCTGCCGGGTGTGCTCAACATGAGCTGCGATCTGTCACAATCCGAAGAGTTGATCGCCCTGGAAAAGCCTTTACAGGAAGCTTTGCAGAGAGCTAGCCGCATTTCGGTGGTACATAACGCAGCCCGGCTTGAAAACGACAGTTTTGGAAGGACATCAAGTGAAGCATTACGCGCGGTACTGGAGATCAATCTGGTAGCAGCCAATGGCTTAAACAACCTGTTACTGCCATTGATGAAACCGGGTTCCAGCATTATTTACGTTGGCAGCACCCTGGCTGAGAAAGCCGTACCGGGCACCTATACTTATGTCATCAGCAAGCACGCGCTGATTGGAATGATGCGCGCTACATGCCAGGACTTGAGCGGGAAAGAAATACACACTGCCTGCATCTGCCCGGGATTTACCGATACCGAGATGTTGCGTACACATCTGCCCGAGGATGCGATCGAATCCATTGCCCGCATGAATGGTTTTGGAAGATTAATCCAGCCCGCAGAAATTGCAGCAAGTCTGTTATTTGCCGCTGAAAACCCGGTAGTAAACGGATCGGTAATCCACGCAAACCTCGGCCAGGTAGAAAGCTAATGAATATGGATATCATCATAGAACGACGGGAACGGGTATTTTTGATACTGGCAGGTTTTTTTCTGTGCGCAATGACATTGCTAAATGTGATTGGCATTACGCATTTTGTACAAATCGGACCCCTGGCGCTTGCGGTCGGCGTGTTGCCTTATCCGCTCACGTTTTTATGTACCGACCTGATCAGTGAGTTGTACGGCAGGCGCCGTGCTAATTTTCTGGTCTGGGTAGGATTCACCCTAAACTTTTTTATCCTGGGCGTAATGTGGCTGGGTTCATCACTTGCCAGCGTGCCACCTGAACAACAACCCCCCTGGCAGGCTATTGCACTGGCTGAAAACCTTGCCCTGCCCAATGGCGATGTACTATCAGGCTCCGTTGAATTATTCACACTTATTTATGCCTGCACCTCAGGCGCTGTGTTTGCCTCTATGATGGCCTATATAGCAGCCCAGTTTTGCGATGTGCAATTATTCCACTATTTTAAAACCCTGACCAAAGGCAAGCACCTGTGGTTAAGAAACAATTTTAGTACCATGACCAGCCAGGCGGTGGATTCATTTATGGTTATTTCGATAACCTTTGGCGCCGTGTTCCTGGCAGGCAATATTACCATTGGGGCCCTGCTAATTTTGATGGGCTCTAACTACCTGTTCAAAGTATGTGCAGCACTTCTCGATACCCTGCCTTTTTACCTGCTTACCTATAAATTGAAGACTTATCTTGAAATAGATAATACCGACGTTTATTAGTTCAGATCTGACAGGTATTCCATTGACCTGATACGCAGTTTCTCTTCGACCCCTTCAATTCGCATGCGCGCATTTATCAGGTGTGTCATCCCGAGTTGCTCGCGGTAAACGGCAATTTTGTCATGCACCGCATTTGCTTCACCTACGATAGCCCAGTTCTCCACTCTGGTTTCAGCAGCAGCGCTGGCAAGGCTGGCCGACCTGCCCCCCTGTGAATGCGCTATTTCCTTCATCTGCTCCTCAAGCAGAGCTCTGACATGCCTTAACTCTCCTGCATTACTGGAGATGAAGATATTGCGCATAACAGGAACTACCCCGCTAACCTCATGCCCGGCCTGCACACATGCTTCACGGTGGCGTGCATAGTTTTGCTTTAACCGCTCCAGTGATTCGATTGGAGACGCCAGATAAGGCAAACCAAAACTTCCTGCCTGTTTTAGCGCCTTGGGGCCAAAAGCAGCAACCCAAACCGGGGGATGCGGTTTTTGTACTGTTTCTGGGGCAAGACAAACACTCTCCCGGTTTGGGTCTTCCAATAGGTCTGCTCCACTCCAGGCACGAATCATCTGACGCAGACAAGCCTCGAATTGCTGCCGTTTTTGCCTGGGCTCAACACCAAATATTTCAAGCATCTCACGTCTGAAGCCTCTACCCACACCCAGTATTACCCTGCCTTCCGACAGCTGGTCCAGTACCGCCACCTGCTCGGCAACAAGCACTGGATGCCTTAGGGGCAAAAGTAGCGATGTGCACCCAAGCCGTATAGTGCGCGTAAGGCCAGCAACGCAAGCAAGCAATAACAGGGGATCAGGAATACTGGCAACACCCCCAAAATGGCTTTCAGGCAACCAGAAAGAAGCGTATCCCAGCGATTCTGCGAAAACTGCCTGTTCGCCCAGTTGGCGAGCGGTAAACGCACTTAACCAGGGAGTGGTACCCAGGTGTAAGGCAGGGATTGGCAAAACCCGGGCTATCTGACGACGGGCAAGGAACGGCGACCAAAGGCAGCTTTTAACGGGGTCTGCACTACACTGCGCTGCATCCAGTACATGGCCAGAAACGTGCTTTTTACCGCTTGAAGTTGTCTCTGTGTCGCAAATTCCCGGTAGAGGGGATCATCATTGAGCAAAATGCATTTTTGTTCACCGCACTTAAAATCCACCTTACGACCAAAATTATTCCCTGCTACCCCATACTCCCCCCAATCTTCTGCCTGCTCATCCAGTTCCCAGAATGCCTGCCAGCTGGTAGGCAATCCTTCCACCCCGGCCTGAACTGCATCCAGGGTTTTATCCGCTGTCATAATCAACACGTCAACCAGATTGAACTCGCTATTGTCGTTGGCAAATCCGCACATATCGAAAAGCAGGGATTCGACCAGTGAGGATTCGATGGAGTAGGCGTTAAATCGATCAGTGATATTGAAACGCCAGAAACGGGTGTAGAAAATGGGAACAACATGGGCAGGAGAGGTCATGTCCTGAATATAACTAACAATTCTACCCAACTGCGCGTATTTTTTCGCCATATCTTCCTCTCTGGACATAGCTCTTATGACATCATTAAACTCATCATGCATGCGCGTATTAACAACGCCAATTGCAGTGCGTTCCAACTGTGAATTTCGCTCGTAATAATTCCAGCGCACCAGTGATTTAAAGAAGCCTGGCGAGGCCTGTTTCACATTGGCTTTGGCAATATATCTTACCTGCAGGGGTGTAAGTGGCTGGATGCCAAGCTGTTCAGCACAGGCATTCAAATGCCGCGCAGCAGAGAAGGTAAGTTGTTGGTGGGAAGATGACTGATAGGCAAATGCAGGGTTAGTCGAGGCGAAAACCAACAGGGCTGT
>Ga0256847_1000960_pt1 | contig 16017 bp, 10 predicted proteins | sample TeddybearmetaG_FD_189099 | JGI IMG/M metagenome (GOLD analysis project Ga0256847, IMG submission 189099) | Hydrothermal vent microbial communities from East Pacific Rise, Pacific Ocean - Teddybear | ecosystem: Environmental > Aquatic > Marine > Hydrothermal vents | place: Pacific Ocean: East... | reverse complement strand
GGAAAATCACCATGAAATATTAGACTTTGCTGCACTTTACGGAAAACAATTACAATGGATTGCGTTAAGTTTTCTACTTATTATTGTTATTATTTCTATTGACTCAAAATTTTATGAGCGCCTATCCGGAGTTTTCTATATTATTTCTATTCTGTCCTTAGTAGGTCTATTTGTCTTAGGATCGAATATAAATGGAGCAACATCTTGGTATAATTTTGGGGGCTTTAGCATACAACCTTCTGAATTTGCAAAGGCAGCAACCGTTCTAGCATTGGCTAATTTCATTAACCAGCCCAACAGAGATTTAAGTAATTTTAAACCTCAAATGAGTGCCTTTCTAATTATTTTATTACCTGCCATACTTATAGGGTTACAACCTGACCCTGGATCATCTTTAATTTATTTATTTCTATTAGCTGTACTTTATAGAGAAGGGTTACCTGCCTACTATTTAGTGATTGCTTTTATGGCTATTGTACTGTTTATTATAACATTATATGTAGGATTTACAGCGTCTCTTCTTATAATTTTTGGAATACTAACTCTCTTTTTTGCATATATTATAAATTTTAAAAAATTTCCTTTCAAAAGAGAATGGTATAAAATAATAGTTGTTTATCTTTTTATGGGGCTCTTTATTTTTAGTGTAGATTATGTTTTTAATAACATTTTTGAACAAAGACATAGAGATAGATTTAGCATATTATTAGGTAAAACAACCGACACAAAAGGAATAGGTTACAATACCAACCAATCTATGATTACTATTGGTTCTGGTGGGTTAACTGGTAAAGGGTTTCTAGAAGGAGATAGAACACAAGGTAATTTCGTACCTGAACAACATACAGATTACATTTTTAGTACCGTTGGAGAAGAATGGGGGTTTATAGGAAGTACTGCAGTAATAATTGTTTTTGTAGCTTTTTTGCTACGTATCATCCAAATTTCTGAACGGCAAAAATCTACTTTTAGCAGGGTATTTGGATACTCTGTTGCTGCTATATTCTTCTTTCACTTTATGATAAATATTGGTATGGTTATAGGATTACTCCCTACCATTGGTATTCCACTACCCTTTTTTAGTTATGGTGGTTCTTCACTATGGGGATTTACAATTTTATTGTTCATCTTCATTAGGCTTGACGCTGATAGAACCTATGAGTGGTAAGTGGTAATGAAATAAAAAATATTTAAAACAAAAAAAGACAGCTTAAAGCTGTCTTTTTAAATATGTTTTGTATTTGAATTAAAGTGCGGCTACAAATCTAGTTAACTTAGATTTTAAGTTCGCCGCTTTATTATTATGAATGATATTGTTTTTAGCTAACTTATCAATCATAGAGGCAACAAGAGGCAATTGCTTTTCTGCATCCTTCTTTTTCTCTGTAGCACGTAATGCTTTTATAGCATTTCTAGTTGTTTTATGTTGAAACTTATTTCTTAAGCGCTTCGTTTCGTTGCTTCTTATTCTCTTTAATGCTGACTTATGATTTGCCATTTTAGTATTGTTTATTTGTTTAATCGTCTATTTGTTTACTCGTTTATCTATAATCAAATAAACAAATCCACAAATTAACATTTCTGTAGTCCGTAGGGGAATCGAACCCCTGTTACCAGGATGAAAACCTGGCGTCCTAACCCCTAGACGAACGGACCATACTATTGCTTTACCTTTCAAAGCGAGTGCAAAAATATAATAATTTTTTAACTCTGCAAGCGCTTTTTAAAAAAATTAATATGCCTTTGCAAATAGCACTCTTCCTACCGAAGGTTTTCCCGTAAAAACACAACTACCTTCTTCTGTTTTTCCTTCTATTGGTATACATCTAATGGTTGCTTTTGTTAGTTCTTTAATCTTATCTTCCGTTTCTGAAGTACCGTCCCAATGTGCGGAGATAAACCCTCCTTTAGTTTTTAATATTTCTCTAAACTCCTCAAAAGTATTAACTTCAGTACTATGCTCTTTTCTAAAATCTATTGCTTTGTCAAATAAACTCTCTTGAATTTCAATCAGTAATTTTTCAATAACAGCAACTAAATCATCTTGATTTACAATTTCTTTTGTCAAAGTATCACGTCTTGCCAACTCAACCGTTCCATTTTCCAAATCACGAGGACCCATAGCAATTCGTAAAGGCACACCTTTTAATTCATATTCAGCAAATTTCCAACCTGGCTTATGCGTATCTCTATTGTCAAATTTTACAGAAATTCCTTTGGCTCTCAAATCTGTAATTATTTGAGTAGCTTTATCAGAAACCGCTCGTAACTGTTCTTCTCCCCTATAAATAGGAACAATTACCACTTGTATTGGCGCTAGTTTAGGAGGCAATACCAATCCTTTATCATCAGAATGTGTCATTACTAATGCACCCATCAATCGCGTAGAAACACCCCATGAAGTTGCCCAAACATATTCTTGTTTACCTTCTTTTGATGTAAATTTTACATCAAAAGCTTTTGCAAAATTTTGTCCTAAAAAATGTGAAGTTCCTGCTTGCAATGCTTTACCGTCTTGCATTAATGCTTCGATAGTATAAGTTTCTAATGCACCTGCAAAACGCTCACTTTCAGTTTTTGTTCCTTTTATTACTGGCATTGCCATGAAATTTTCAGCAAAATCAGCATATACACGCTGCATTTGTTCAGCTTCCTCTACCGCTTCCTGTTTTGTTGCATGTGCCGTATGCCCTTCTTGCCATAAAAATTCTGTCGTACGTAAAAACAATCGAGTACGCATTTCCCAACGTACCACATTTGCCCATTGATTTATTAATAATGGTAAATCTCTATACGATTGTACCCATTTCCTATAGGTATCCCAGATAATTGTTTCTGATGTAGGTCTTACAATTAACTCTTCTTCAAGTTTAGCGGTTTCATCTACAACCACTTTCCCATTTTCATCATTTTTCAACCTATAATGTGTCACTACTGCACATTCTTTGGCAAATCCATCTACATGACTTGCTTCTTTACTAAAATATGATTTGGGTATAAATAGTGGAAAATAAGCATTTTCATGTCCCGTTTCCTTAAACATTCTATCCAATTCAGCTTGCATTTTTTCCCAAATGGCAAAACCATAAGGTTTGATAACCATACAACCTCTTACTCCAGAATTCTCGGCTAAATCAGCTTTTACAACCAATTCATTATACCATTTGGAATAATCTTCACTTCTTTTCGTTAAATTTTTACTCATATATTCGTTTTTGGCATAAAGTTTGTGATATGTTTAACACAAAATTTATTTGTGCAAAACTAATTATATTTTGTAATTTAATACAATTAAATTCGCCCAACATGAAAATAAAAAATCTCACAATCGCTAAAGTCACTTATTTATCTTTAATAGGACTATTATTATTAGGTTTAACTTCTTGTGGCTCTTATCAAAGTACAACATATGAAGATGATGGTATTTATGCATCCGACAAAGTAACAGAAGAAGTTGCAATTGTAGATGCCACTTCGTCTAATAAATATCAAGATTATTTTAAGAGAGAAGTTGAAAGGTATGATGAATTAAGTGATGATGATATTTTTACAAATATAGATTCTTTAGGTTATGGAGATGAAGAGTATATAGATGAGGGCTATGTTGATGGAGATTCACCATGGGAGTATACCGATAACATTTCGATAACTTTTAATACAGGATTTGGGTATGGCGGATATTATGGTTCGTATTACGGATATGGATATCCATATTATCACAGAGGTTTTTTAATATTAACTCCTTATAGTCATTTCGCATATCGCTATGGATTTGGTGGCTATTACAACCCATATTACGGTGGCTATTACAGCCCGTATTATTATGGTTATGGTTATGGTTATGGTTATGGTTATGGTTATGGTTATAATAGATATAACAATTATAATTACGGAAGAAGATATGCTTATAATACAAGTAGATTAGGAAATAGAAGTGCCTATAGTAGAAGATCCTCTACTACCAATAGTTTAAATAGAAGAAGTACAACTTCGACCAGAAGAACAGTTAATAGTGTTAATCGCAACAGTTCTACTACTAATAGACGAAGCACAGGTATAAGAAGGAGTTCTACGAATCCAAGCAGAAGTAATTCTACTATTAGAAGGAGCTCTAGGAATTCTACACGTCGCTCTAGCGGAATTAGAAGAAGTTCAATAAGATCAAGTTCTTCAACAAATACTCCCCGAAGAAGTACTACTAGAGTTGTAAATTCTAATACAAGAAGAACCTCTCAAGCTACTAGAAGAGTTAGTTATTCTAATCCTAACAGAAGAACAACTCAATCTACTAACAGACGAACTTATAGTACTCCAAGAAGTAGTACTACCAGAAGTTCAGGTAGTAGAACTAATCGTTCCTCCAGCAGAAGCTCTGGTAATAGAAGCGCTACACGGACTTCCTCATCAAGGAGTAGAAGTAGCACTTCATCAAGAAGAAGCACTTCATCAAGATCATCATCCTCACCTTCAAGAAGAAGTTCAAGACGATCTAATCGATAAACATTTATAAAAATATACTATGAAAAAAATTCTGTTTTTAATAGGAGGATTATTATCCTCCTTAGCAATCAACGCCCAATCCATAAGTTTTAGCGATGCCGCAATATTATTTTCCGGAGAAGGAAACAATGGTACTGCGCGGTTTAATGCAATGAGTGGTGCTTTTGGAGCCCTCGGAGGTGACATGTCTGCCGGCGATGTAAACCCTGCTGGTTTAGCAGTCTTTAAAAACACCGAAACAAGTGTAACTTTTGGTCTTCGCAATACGGATATTATTACGTCCTTTCATGGCACAAGTAGAAGTAACAGTGATAGTTATTTTAATATTGTTCAAGCCGGCGGTGTTATGATTTTCGATAATAGCGGAGATGCAAACTGGACAAAAATTGCCTTAGGTTTTAATTATACATTAACTAAAGATTTTGAAAATAGCTATATTGTCGAGGGCAATAGCGGTATTTCAGAATTCAATAGTGATCCTTTTTTAAATAATGATGGAGATGATACAAATGATGTCTTTTACGACAGTGTTGATGGTCAGTTTTTTGGAAACTTTACCAACGGACAAAATGAAAAACTTACCTTTTCTTTGGCAGGACAATACAGTGAAAAATTATATGTAGGTATGTCAATTGTTACGCACAGTTTAGAATATTTTCAAAATGCATTATTCGAAGAGTCCAATAATGATGGTAACAGTAATTTATTAGACGCTTCTTTATTACAAGAACTGCGTACTTTTGGTGAAGGAGTAGGTTTTACTATTGGGTTTATTGCAAAACCTTCTCAAGACGTTCGCTTTGGAATTGCCTATCAAACACCTGTTTGGTACAACTTAACAGATGAATTTGTAGAAGACCTTGAAATAAGTGTTAGTAATAATACACAACTCTTTATTGAAAACACAGGAGTAAGTGTTTTTGATTATAAGTTAAATACGCCTAGTAGATTAACTGGTAGCTTTGCTTATATTTTAGGTAAAGAGGGCTTGATTAGTTTTGATTATACGTATAAAAATTATCCCAATACCAAATTAAAACCAACTACTGAATTTGTTGTAGAAAATGAATTATTTACTAGTGCATTAAAAAATACCTCAACATTTAATGTGGGTGCTGAATGGCGTTTAGACAATGTAAGTTTACGAGGTGGTTATCATTATGAGGACAGTCCTTTTGAAGATGCTATAGATTCAGACAATATTGAAGGATATTCTTTAGGTATCGGATTTAAATTTAACGGTAATGTTAAACTAGATTTAGCCTATCAAAACACGACCAATACAGATGTTTACAGATTCCTAGACTTAAATGGTGTAGAACCTGCTGAATTAGACCTTACAAACGATAAGTTTACAGCAACACTAGTGATTGGTTTATAGACTCCAAACAAATTTTAAAAAAAACCTAAACAAAAGATTGTTTAGGTTTTTTTTATGGATTAAAATACTTAATTTTCGTTTTTCAAATCAATTTATGAAGACCATATCTATAGCCATACATGGTGGTGCCGGAACTTTGCGTAAAGGCATGATGACTCCAGAAAAAGAAACCGCGTACAAAGCCGCATTACAATCAGCTTTAGATAATGGTTATTCAGTTTTAAAAACTGGAGGTACTGCCGTTGATGCTGTAGAAAAAGCGGTCACTTTTTTAGAAGATTCCTATTTATTCAATGCCGGTAAAGGGAGTGTATTCACTGCTGACGAAACCCATGAAATGGATGCTTCTATTATGGATGGTAACTCCTTAAATGCTGGGGCTGTATCTCTAATTTCAGGTATTAAGAATCCTGTGTCTTTAGCCAAAGATGTTATGAAAAAAAGTGAACATGTTTTTTTAGCAGGTACAGGTGCTATGGAATTTGCAAAAAAACACAATTACAAACTTGAAGATGATACTTATTTTTATGACGAACTTCGCCATCAACAATGGTTAGAAATTAAAGATACTGATAATTTTCAGTTAGACCATTCCCTAAAAAAAGATTCGAAATTTGGAACTGTAGGAGCAGTTGCTTGTGATGGTAACGGAAATATTGCTGCCGCAACCTCTACGGGCGGTATGACAAATAAACGATTTGGTCGTGTTGGAGATAGTCCGATGATAGGTTCAGGGAATTATGCAAACAATAAAACCTGTGCCGTCTCTTGTACAGGAAGTGGTGAATATTTTATTCGAGGTGTTGTAGCTTATGATGTTGCTTGTTTAATAGAACACAAAGGATTGAATCTTGCAGAAGCATCTGGTGAAGTTATCAATAAAAGGATTTTAGAAATCGGTGGTGATGGTGGTTTAATTGCCGTTGATACCAGTGGGAATATAGCCATGCCATTTAATACTGAAGGTATGTATCGAGCTTGTAAATCTTCAACCGGAAAAGAAGAAATTTCCATTTATAAATAAAAAACACTGTTTATTGGTAAAAATCTGCGCAATTCGTATCTAAATAAACGGCGCATCTATGGGTAATACCGCTACTTGCCTTGTTGAAATATTAAACCTATCTCCATTTGATAATACATGGGTAGTCAAATTCGTCATCGTCATTGGCGTACCTTCTTCCAACACTTGCTCATTATTATGTGTCAATGTACTTGGGTCAAAAAGCAAAACCATTCCTGAACCTATAATTTCAAATTCGTTTCCATTTTTAATAACAAGCCCCGTATCTTCTGCCAAACCAATTCCTAAAAGATTTGGAAACTTTGCAATTGATTCTGCCAATCGTCCAAAACGACCACGGCGAATAAAATGAGAGTCAATAACCAATTCAGAAATAAAATTCATTCCTTCAGCCATGGAGACCACTCCTTTTCTAAAAACTTCTGTTCCGCTACCACCTGTAATCATTTCTTCAGACATACACATAGCCCCTGCACTAGTACCAGCTATTACAAAATTTTCATTTTTATAACGTTCCAATAAAATAGTATGAATGATAGTCCCTTTAATTTTTTCAGTGATTTTTGACTGATTCCCTCCTGAAAATAATACACAATCAGCTTTTTTAATCAACGCAATTGATTTTTTATTTTCTGCGTCCTCTTTACTGCGTATATCTAGTACTTCAACATTTATACAGCCCAATTTCTTAAAAGCATCCAAATAATTTTCACCTACTTCAACAGGAATACTTGAAGCTGTCGGGATAATAACAATTGCTGCTTTAACACCTCCACTCTCACTAACTACTCTAGACAAAATACCATCTTCAATATAATCGAGTGTATAGTTTTCACTATCTCCATTCCCTTTATCTTCATTTCCTCCAATGGGAATCAATGTTCCTTTTATAGATTTCATAGAATTATTACCGATTAAAGCTGCAAAACTAAGGTTATAATTTAATTCAAAAAAATGTTTATATTTATAATCTACATTAGTTATTAACCTTTCAAACTAAACCCAACTATGGAAATAAGAAGTATCAATGCTATGAGAGGACCAAATTACTGGTCTGTGCGTCGTCATAAATTAATTGTTATGGTATTAGATTTAGGAAAGATGGAAGAATATCCTTCTAATAAAGTAGATGGTTTTCCTGACAGACTAAAAGCACTGTTTCCTACCATGTATGAACATCGTTGTTCTGTAGGAACCGCAGGAGGTTTTTTTCAACGCGTAGAAGAAGGTACCTGGATGGGGCATATTATTGAACATATAGCTCTGGAAATACAAACCCTTGCAGGAATGGATACCGGTTTCGGAAGAACCAGAGGTTATGGTGAAGAAGGCGTATATAATGTAGTATTTTCCTATATGGAAGAAAAAGTTGGACGCTATGCTGCCAAATCAGCTGTTAAAATTTGTGAAGCATTAATCGCTAATGAAACGTATGATTTAGCAGATGACATTCAGACCATGCGAGAAATTAGAGAAGACGAACGGTTGGGTCCAAGTACAGGTTCTATTGTTCAGGAAGCTCAAGATAGAGGCATTCCTTGGATTCGTTTAAATAAATATTCACTGTGCCAACTAGGTTATGGCGCCAATCAAAAAAGAATTCAAGCAACGGTAACTAGTGAAACTAGTAATATTGGTGTTGAAATCGCCTGTGATAAAGAGGATACTAAATATTTATTAGAACAGGCAGAAGTTGAAGTACCCAAAGGCGAAATTATCCGTAGAGAAAGCAGTGTAGAAGATGCCTGTGACTATGTAGGTTTTCCGTTAGTTGTGAAACCCATTAGTGGTAATCATGGTCGCGGAATTACGGTTGATGTAAATTCATATAAAGAAGCGGTGGAAGCTTTTAATATTGCAAAAGAAATCTCACGTTCAGTTATTTTAGAAAAATTTATAACGGGCGAAGATTACAGATTATTGGTTATCAATAATAAGTTAGTTGCCGCTGCAAAAAGAACACCCGCCCACGTTATTGGCAATGGAAAGTCTACTATTCAAGAATTAATTGATAAAGTCAATGAAGATCCTCGCAGAGGTTATGGTCATGAAAAAGTATTGACTATGATTACCGTAAATGAATTGACCAAAACTATCATTGCATCAAATGGTTATGAATTGGATACTATTATCGAGAAAGGTGAAATGTTAATTTTAAAAGATACTGCTAATTTAAGTACTGGTGGTACGGCCGAAGACGTTACTGATATAGTACATCCTGCAAACGTATTTATGGCTGAGCGTATCTCAAAAATTATAGACCTTGATATTTGCGGTATTGATGTCATGACTACAGACATTAGCAAGCCACTTTCTGAAACTGGTGGTGCGGTATTGGAAGTCAATGCTGGACCAGGATTTAGAATGCACCTTGCTCCCACTACTGGATTGCCGAGGAATGTAGCAGCACCTGTAATAGATAAATTATTTCCTCCAGGTTCAACTTCTAGAATTCCGATTGTGGCTGTCTCAGGAACCAACGGAAAAACAACAACAACACGCCTGATTGCCCATATGGCAAAAATGAAAGGGTATCGAGTTGGTTATACCACCAGTGATGGCGTGTATATCCAAAATAGATTATTAATGAAAGGCGATTGTACAGGTCCTGCAAGTGCAGAGTTTGTATTAAAAGATCCTACGGTAAATTTTGCGATATTGGAAAGTGCTAGAGGCGGATTACTAAGAGCTGGTTTAGGATTTAAAAAATGTGATATTGGCATCGTTACAAATGTAGCGTCGGATCATTTAGGCTTGAAAGGAATACATACGATAGAGCAATTAGCTAAAGTAAAAGGAGTAATACCCGAAACTGTTTTACCTGATGGTACCGCTATTTTAAATGCAGATGACGATTTAGTCTATGCCATGCGTAAAAATGTGGATTGTAATGTAGCGTTGTTTTCTTTAGATGAGAACAATCCTCATATCAAAGCAATGCAACGCCGCGGTGGTATTTCGGCCATTTATGAAAATGGTTACATAACTCTTTGTCGTGGTGAATGGAAAATGCGTGTTATAAAAGCGGTAAATGTTCCATTAACCTTTGGAGGAAAAGCAACCTTTATGATACAAAATGTATTGCCTGCTGTTATTACCGCGTACCTGTATGGACACACATTGGAAGATATGAAAGTTGCCTTGGAAACGTTTATTCCTTCTCCTTCACAAACTCCAGGAAGATTGAATTTATTTAAATTTAAAAACTTTCAAATTTTATTAGATTATGCACATAATCCTGCCGGAATGCGCGCTTTAAAACAATTTACTAACAATTTGGAAGCTACTGTTAAAGTTGGAATTATTGCAGGAATTGGTGACAGGCGTGAAGAAGATAATAATGAAATGGGCAGTATAGCAGCTGAAATGTTTGATGAAATTATTATTCGTCAGGACAAACGCTTACGAGGAAAAACCGAAAAAGAATTGATAAAAATGTTAGATGATGGCATTAAAATGAAAGACCCTTTAAAGAAAACTATGATTATTCCTTCTGAAAAAGAAGCCATATTATATGCTGTAAAACATGCTAAAAAAGGTGCATTAATAGTTCTATGTAGTGATGTAATACCAGATGCCTTAGAACTTGTTAAGAAATTAAAAGAAGAAGAGGCCAGTAAATTATATGAGTTTTCACCTCAGGATATTCCGAATTTAAACTAAATAAAACTAAAAAACCGAAGTTCAATTGTAATCACTTCGGTTTTTTATTCTAAATTATTTTTTGTTTTTACACAAGCACCCATACCAGCCATTTATTCCGAAAAATGCTACCAAATTAATTGTAGGCACCTTACCTCCTCCTCGGTTTTCTCAATATAAATTATTAGAACGTGATGTTGATTTTTGTTATGGCAGTCGCAACGGATTGTTATGGCCTGTTTTAGATAAAATTTTTAATTTAAACTTAGTATTTGAAACTTCTAAAAAAGCTATCAAACAACGTAAAGGTTTTTTAACACAAAATAATATTGGCATTTACGATATCGTTGAAAGTTGTAAACGCGAAAAAATTGATGCTTCAGACTTGGGTATGCAAGATGTTAAGCTTCGTAATCTTATTGGCTACTTAAAACAACATCCTTCAATTACCACGCTACTCTTTACAGGAGGCAACAGCAAAAACGGTCCTGAATATTTTTTTAGAAAACATTTAAAAGAATATCATTTAAAATTAGAACTTGTGTGTGATGAAGCTCCTAGAATACATCAATTTAATTTGGATAAAAGAAGTATCAAGACTGTTTCATTAATCGCTCCTTCTGGTGCAGCCAACAGAGCAATTGGAAGTATGGACAACTACAAACAATTAAAACAACAAAACCCTAAATTTAACACCGTTGATTTTAGAATTTTACAGTATAAAAAACATTTTATCTAAGTTATACCGCTTTAATTATAATAATTTTACACCTCTTTCTCTATATTCGTCCAAAACTGATGCGTTAGGCTCGAGTTCAGTTACCAGCGTATTCAGCGCATTAATATCACAAATTTTATATCTATTTGTGGTACTTAGTTTTTCAGAAATGGTTAAAGAAATCAATCGTTTTGAAGCATCAATCATTGCTTTTTTTAATTGAGCAATTTCCCAATCTATTGCGGTAATACCCTCATTTACATCAAGCCATCCTGTTCCTAAAAAACAAATATCTGCTTTAATTTCAGACAAAATGTTAATTGCACTCCCACCTGTAGCCACCTGTGACCTTCTAGATAATTTTCCACCAATAAAAATAACGGTGTCACTTTCTGACACATTATTTAATAATTCTATCGCCATGGGCAAACTAGGTGTGAAAAAAGTGAGATTTAATTTTTGAGGGAGTAATTTAGCCAACTCTAAATTAGTTGAACCACCGCTAATCAAAACGACATCTCCTTTGTTTAACAAAGAAATTCCTTTTTGAGCTATAATAGTTTTACTTTCCAATTCGTAAATTTCTCTATTGCGATCTGAATAGATATTAAAACCATTGGAAACGGCTCCGCCATGCACTTTTTTTAACTTTTTCAATTCGTCTAACTCCTTAACATCTCTTCTAACAGTATCCATAGAAACTTTTAATATTCCTGATAAGTCAGTTAACAATACCCTATTATGAATATGTACTTCGTCAAGTATAATTTGATGTCGTTGTTGTTTTTTCAAATACAAAAAAATTTAAAAGAGTTGCAATAATATAAAAGTTGGCATTAAAAAGCAATTATACTGTAAAATAAAGCAAAATTATTCATTTTCTGCAATATTTTCGTATAATTTAATGTTTTTGCAAGTTTTTATTGCAATAAAAACTTGCAAAATTAAATATGTTTTATATATTTGCTTCATACTAAATCAAAATTCTGATTCAAATGAAAAAAAATTATTATCTAATTTCAACATTCCTGATGGTGTTTTTTGTTCAAAGTTTATTTGCACAATCAATAACTATTTCGGGTACAGTCACTGAAAAAGGAAGTAATACCCCACTCCCTGGTGTAAGTGTAATAATTGAAGGAACTGCCACAGGCAGTGTTACTGATTTTGATGGAAAATATTCCATTAATACAGAAAACTCTAAAGACAAAAGCTTAATTTTTAGCTATATCGGGTTTAAAACTATTTCTGTAAAACTAACTGGTGAAAGTCAGGTTATCGACATTGCACTAGAAGAAGATGCAACGGGTCTTGACGAAGTTATTGTTATTGGTTCTTCACTAACACAATCTAGAAAAAAATTAGGTAATGCAATAACCACTGTTAAGGCAGAAGCAATATTAAAGACTTCACCAGTAAATATTACTTCAGCAATTCAAGGAAAAGTTCCTGGTGCGCAAATCACACAAAACTCGGGAGACCCAGCTGGTGGATTTTCCATTAGATTACGTGGTCCCAGTACTATCAAAGGTTCATCAGAGCCATTATACGTAGTTGATGGTGTTATAACTAGTAATTTAACAACAAATGTAACAAATTTAAATGTTAGTGCAGGCGATGCTTCTCCAGGTCAAAACAGAATGGTTGACATCAACCCCAATGATATTGAGAGTATTAATATTTTAAATGGTGCTGCTGCTGCTGCCATATATGGGTCTAGGGCATCAAATGGTGTTGTTATAATTACTACTAAAAGGGGAGCAAATCTAGGGGACAAACCTGAAATTTATTTCAAAACAACTTTTAGTACAAGCGAACTTAGAAAAAAATTAGACCTCAATTTAAGAGGTGAAGAGTTCGAAACGATACCCAACAGTACTTTAACAGGTAGATTATGGCCTATCTTTGGTTTTAACCCTGCTGATAACTCCCTTACTCCTTTTAGATTCTTATCATCTGACAAATTTAATACGACTAGATTTGATTACCAAGATCAAATTTTCCAAACAGGAGTTGGTACTGATAATTATTTCTCCATTCGAGGAGGTAAAGAAAATGTAAAATACATGGCATCAATAGGGTACTTAAGTAATGAAGGAATTATAAAAAATACAAAATATAATAGGCTTTCGGCAAGATTAAACTTTAGCCACAAAGTAAACGATTGGATTTCTTATGATTTAGGTCTGTATTTTGCTAATAGTTCTTCAGATGAAAAACCTGATGGCAATGTTTTCTGGAGTCCAATAAACTCTGTAAATATTACTAATAATAATTTTGACATTACTCGAAGAGATGCCAATGGTAATTTACTAGCCGTTGAACGTACCAGAGTAAATCCATTAACTATTATAGAAACTTTCGATATTACACAAGATGTAAATCATTTTATTCCGAATTTACATCTTAAAATTAAAGCTACTGAAAAGCTAACCATTGACCAAATAATAGGTATTGATACATATAACCAAGAAGGTAATATATTCATTCCTATATATCCATATGACAATGTAAATCCAGCTTATTTCAATGATGGTTATTTAGGAAATGCTACCGCAGACGTTTTCAATTGGAATTACGACATTAATGTAAGTTATGATACTGATTTTACCGAAAATATTAACTCGGAGACTACTATTGGATATAGTTTTCAATCAAGTGAGTTAGAATTTCGTGGAACGCAAGGAAGAGGCTTAGATGCATCAAATAATCCTACAATTCCATTAGAATTAAATCCAATTGATACTAAATTAGAAATTTTTGGATTTTTCTTACAAGAAACAATCTCCTTTAAAGATGAATTGTTTATAACGTTGGCTGGGCGTGTAGATGGTGCAACCAATTTTGACCCGGATAATAGGTCAAATTTTTATCCAAAAATATCAGGATCCTATGTACTTTCAAATACAGATTATTGGAAAGGAAATGGTTTTATCAATTCTGCAAGAGTTAGAGCATCTTATGGTGAGGCTGGTAACCTTACTGCAATATCGCCTTTTGAAAGATTTGGAAGTTTTTCAACAAGTGATTTTTTAGGAAATGTTACATTACAACAGAATAGTAGATTAGGAAATGAAGATTTAACTCCAGAACGGACAAAAGAATTTGAAATAGGTACTGATTTAACTTTCTTTAATAACAGGGCATCATTATTATTTTCGTATTACAAACAGGACATTGAAGATTTGATAGTTGAGCGTGTTCTAGCCCCTTCAATAGGTGGTTCTTCGAGAACAGAGAACGTTGGTACTATGGAAAATAAAGGTATTGAAATCTATGCGAGGATAACACCTGTTAAAACAGAGAATTTGGTATGGAACTTAAACTTTAATTTTAGTAGTAATAAAAATAAGGTGTTAAAAACCATTGGAGGTGATATTACCATTGCCAACTCTGCAGGAGCTCCTCCAATTGTTAAAGAAGGAGAGTCTTTAGGTGTCTTTTATGGTACTTATTTTGCCAGAGATGCAAATGGTGGCTTTTTATTAACAGGCCCATCGACAAATGGTGTAGCCGAAGGTGTAACACAAGTAGAAAGAGGAGATTTAGCAACAGGAACTCCTCAAAGAGATGCTAATGGCCAACCGACAGGTGATATACTAAGAAGGGTTATTGGTGATCCAAATCCCGATTACATCTTAGGAATTGGTACAGACGTAACCTATAAAAACTTTTCATTTTCTATGCTTTGGGAAGCTGTTCAAGGCTTTGATATTTTTGATGCCGACAAAAGAACCCGACAAGGTGTTGGTCTTGGTAGAATTGCCGAACAAGAGTTATCTGGCGAATTACCAAGAGGATGGATTGCTGGTTTTTATCCGGTACAAGAGTTTAGAATGGAAGATGGTTCTTTTGTAAAATTAAGAGAAGTATCTCTTAGTTACAATTTCCCAACAATATTCAACAAAAGTGTTCGTGATTTTAAAATATCATTGATAGGAAGAAATTTAATATCAATTGATAATTTCTTTAGTTATGACCCTGAAACAAATGCTGGTGGTCAATCAAATTTATTGAGAGCAACCAATTTTGGTAATGTTCCTATACCTAGAACATTTGCTTTATCATTAAGTGCTAACTTCTAAAAAAAAGATTATGAAAAATATACTAAAAATAGTTTCAATAACCTTATTACTAATGTATTCATCGTCATGTGATAAAGTAATTTTAGATCCAAACTCAATATTAGAACCTGAAGTTACTGCTAGTACAGAAAACTTAGTAAAATTAATCAATGGCATTCAGCAAAGGTGGAGTACAGATAGAAGTGGTGTTATTTATAATTTAACACATCTTTCTGGTTTAAACACTAAAGAATTACGGCTATTAAACCCAGGTAATTTAGAAGAAAATGAAATTCTCTCGGGTGGTAGTGACGTAAGTGGTGGAAACGGAATTTTAAATGGAATTTGGACCAATGCGATGCTTTCTAGAAAAGAAGCGACTACCATTATTGATGCTGCAGACGGTGCAACTTCTGATGTGGCAACAGCCAATTCTTTAAAAGCTTATGCACTTTTTTACAGAGCAATAACACACGGCACATTAATACAATATTTTGAAAGTATCCCGCTAGAAATTATTGATAATGCTCCATTTAAAAGCAGAGCAGAAGTATTACAAAATGCCATAGCAGATTTACAAACAGCGCAAGGCTATATAAGTTCAGGGCTTTCATCTGAAGTAACTTCTGGTGTGTTTAATTCGGTTGACTTAGAAAATTCTGTAAATGCTTTATTAGCCAGATTTAAT
>Ga0256847_1000959_pt1 | contig 16018 bp, 18 predicted proteins | sample TeddybearmetaG_FD_189099 | JGI IMG/M metagenome (GOLD analysis project Ga0256847, IMG submission 189099) | Hydrothermal vent microbial communities from East Pacific Rise, Pacific Ocean - Teddybear | ecosystem: Environmental > Aquatic > Marine > Hydrothermal vents | place: Pacific Ocean: East... | reverse complement strand
GAGTTCAGCGCTGGAGAGAAACCGTTCGCGCTTATGTTCCTTGAACCGCTTCACGCGCAGGCATGGGTTCTGGCTTTCCGGGCGCATACCCCAAATCTCAGCCTGAGTAAGCATCACCGATAGTGTGCCGAGCATACGATTGGCCTGATAGGGGGTGTCGGCAAATTTGTGATGCCAGGCAGCGATCTCCTGGCGCGTCAGATCCTTTACTTTTACTTTTCCGAGAATGGGAAGAATGAAGTTGTTGATCGAACGAGTATAATCTGCCTGGGTCGAAGGCTTGAGATGGTGTGGTACATATTCTTCGATAAACTTCAGTCCAAGATCAGAGATTGTGTGGGCGGATTTCTCAGAATGTGTAACCGCTACATGATCAATACCTTGCGCAGCTTCGCCCAGAAGCTCTCGAGCTTTCCGCCTCGCCAATTCAGCCTTGACGGCTTCCGCGCGGCCAATCGTAACTTTCCGTTCTCTTCCATTCACCCGAAACTGAACGAAGTAGGTTTTTGATCCGCCCGTATTCACACGAACACCAAATCCCTTTAAGTCCGCACACCATACGCAGTAGCGAGTTCTTTGAGGCTTCAAGGCCTGGACGGAGCGTTGAGAGAGTCTCATGTTGCTTTCGATTATGCTTTCAGGGTCGATCTCAAATGATCGAATCTGCTGTCGAACATATTGTGTAGCATATGTGTAGCAAGCTACACAAATAGGGAGTGAAGAACTCGGTAGTAAAGTGAAGGCGACCCTGGATAATAATTATATAAAAACAGGGTTTTGTGTATTTTACGGTAGAAGTGTGAACTGTGGTGAGAAACCTCTCAAAGCCCCTCATAACCTGAAGGTCGTAGGTTCAAATCCTACTCCCGCACCCAAATAAACCCCTGAAATCTTTGCGGATTTCGGGGGTTTTTCTTTGTCTTGTTTTCTGTCGCCTATTCGGGCCAGCGCACCAATGCCTATCTATCCACCGGTTTGCGCCAGATTGAGGGTCGTGCCGGGATTGGCATCGAGCAATCTGTGGCTGGCGCTTTTGCCGAGCAGTGATGTTTGGATGCGCGCCTGTAGCGCCTCGATGTCATCGTCCGATTGCAGCAGGTCGCGCAGGTCCAGCCCGCCCGTGCCGAACAGGCAGAGGCGCAGCTGCCCGCGTGCGGTGACCCGGAGGCGATTGCACGTATCACAGAAACCCGGCGCATATGGCGCGATCAGGCCGATACGGCCTTGGAAATCGGGGTGTGTATATTCCACCGCTGGCCCGTCATCTATGCCTCTTTCGCGCTGCGCCCAGCCATTTTGATCAAGCCACTCCCTCAGCACAGCGCCGCCGACATGCTGATCGGCGAAGAAGTCAGCATTATCACCGGTGCGCATCAGCTCAATGAAACGCACCGCGATCGGGCGATCTTTGACGAAATCGGTCCATGATCTGAAACCGTCTTCAAGCGAGTCCCTGAGCAGGACCGCGTTGACTTTTACGGCACTAAGCGGGTGCGCCAATGCCTTATCCAGACCTTCAATCACTGACGGCAGGCGGTCATGCCCGGTGATGCGGTGGAACGCGGCAGGGTCGAGCGCATCAATGCTGATATTGAGATGGTTCAGGCCCGCCGCAACCCAGTCATCAATCCGCTTGCTGAGGTTCCAGCCATTGGTCGTGGTCGCGATTTTGTTGACGCCTTGGATACTGGCAACACGGGCAATGATTTGCGTGAAATCCTTGCGCACGCTCGGTTCACCGCCGGTCAGGCGGATCTTGGCCAGTCCCATGCCGGCGAAAGCCTTGACCAGACGTTCAATCTCCTCGGCTGAGAGGAAATTCATCGGGCTGTCTTTTTTCCAACCATTGGGCAGGCAATAGGTGCAACGGAAATTGCAAACGTCAGTGACCGACAGACGCAGGTATCGGAACCTGCGGCCATAGCCATCGGTTGCAGCGGGGGCTGCATGGGTCATCGCGACTCCTTTCCAAGCACGGGAGGCAGGCAGATTTCTCTGCAAACCCATCGGCCTAAGCGCCATGACCGTGAGGGTTTTAGGCAAGCAGGCTCGGAGCGATATGAATCTATCTAGATGATCAGCAGATAGCAGTGATTGATCAAGGTCAAGTCAAGGATTTGCGCCTTGAGAATTGATCACTTTGCCAATCGAGGTCGTAACAAATAGGGCGCGTAGACGGTAGCGAAACTCAGGAAGGCCAGACTCCAGAAAATGGCCGCAATGATGGTCAAAGTGGGCTGGATCGAGGCTGCAAGAAACGGCGTTGCAACCCGTAGGAGCGCCGCTGAAACCACCAGAACATAGATCAGAACTGTGCCCGGTCCGGCCTTAAGGGCCCGTCCTGAATGGCCGAGCGTAGCGCGGGTCATCACCGCAAGCGTCATCACCCCAATTGTTCCAGTACCAAGCGCGTGTATGCCTGCTAGACGCGGGAAACCGGCCGGGTCGAACCCGCTCAAGCCAAGCAAAAGAAAAGCAATCGCCGCCCATGCGTAGCCAATGTGCAGGATCAAAACGATAGGCTCTGACACCGTGGCCCAAAAACGCCAACGGGCGAGCCGAACAAGGTTCAACAGACCAGCGATCAACATCGCACCCGCGCTGCCTAAATGCTCCGGCGCGATCACCCACGCCGCGATGGCTAGGCTGGACCAGATCAGGGTGACGGCATCAAACCGGGCATAGGGCGCGGGCATTGCTCCGCCGCGTTGCATCAGCCAGTTGCGGGTGAAGTTCGGAATAATCCGCCCGCCAATCAGCAAGATCAGAGCAAGGATAACGCCCATGCCAATCCGAAGAACCATATCCGGCATGATTGGCTGACCCTTCTGAGCGATGTGAAAAGCGATATTGGCCGCTGCCAGCGCCGTGACTACGGCAGCGACTTTCAGGTTGCGTGCATTCTTTCCGCCAATCACTTCACGCCAGATCAGTGCGGCCAGACAGACTAGAAATGCCGCGTCGATGATCGGGGTTAACCAGATCGGCCCGACGTGAACGAACATCGCGATACGACCTGCAATCCAGATCAGTGTCAGGGCAGCGAGCATCGCCCCGGCAATCGGCGCACGCCGGGTCCAGTTTGGTATGGCGGTCATCAGGAAACCGGCAATGATCGCCACGCCATAACCGAAGATCATTTCATGCGCATGCCACGCCACCCCAGCATCAAACGGCACGTCTGCAGGGCCAAGGACGTAGCTTGCAACCCAAAGCGGAACTGCAAGCGCGGCCCAAAGGCTGCCAAGGAAGAAGAAGGGCCGAAAGCCCATACTGAAAAAGGTGGCGGCAAAACTGGGGCGGGCAGGCGGGGGGATAGCTGTCATTGGGCGGCCTTAAAAATCTAACACGTCGACGAGACCGCCGGGCGGCAATGCACTGGCATTGGCACCGCGGTGGATGAGCAGATCAGCCTTGGCCAAATTGGCTTGATGGCTTGAATCCTGTTTGCTGAACAAGTGCGCTTGGCCATTTGAAAGATAGGCGCGCAGGAAGACTTCACGGCCTGCGGTTGCGGGCAAGGCGTCGGTGCAGACAAGTGGCCGCAGCACAGTCGCTGTTTCAGGGGCCTGTCCGGTGAGTCCAAATACTAGCGGGCGCAGAAACAGTCTCGCGGTGACCAGTGCCGATGTCGGGTTCCCCGGTAAGCCGACAATGAACGTCTTGCCGACCCGCGCCATCCAAGTCGGCTTACCCGGTTTGATCGCGACTTTCGGGTAGATATAATCCAGCTCGCCGGGGCCAAACATCGTCCGCGCATAGTCTTTCTCACCAACCGATGCGCCGCCCGTCACCACCACAATATCGGCATCTGCCAGTGCGCGGCTTGCGGCTTCGGATAGGCGATCAGGTTGGTCAGCGAGGCGCTCAGACCGCAGCACTTCGACGCCCTGCGCCGATAGAAAACTCGCGGCACCAAAAGATACGCTTTCTGGGATTGATCCAGGTGTCTCATGCGCCGCGCCGGGGGCGACCAGCTCGTCGCCAGTAGCTAGAATCACGGCTTTCGGACGGCGATAGACGGCGAGCTCAGCGTGGTCAGCGGCCGCCGCTGTGGTCATCGCGCGCCATGTTAGAGCCGTGCCTTTGGTGAGCAGTGTATCACCTGCCATAAAGTCCGATCCGGCTTTGCGGATATTGCGGCCCTCGCCGGGGGGGTGTTCAAACAAAGCGACATCGCCTTCGCGCTCGACATTCTCTTGAATGATCACCCGGTCAACGCCAGCAGGTACAGGCGCGCCGGTAAATATCCGCACGCAGTTGCCGGGTTCTAGAAGCGGCGGCGAGGCGGTACCGGCAAAGCTCTCTGCCACAACCGCCAAGCGCGCAGGCAAGTTGATAAGATCAGCATCTTTGACGCCATAACCATCCATTGCCGAAGCGTCGCGCACGGGCGTGTTCGAGCGGGCTTTGACATCCTCGGCCAATACCCGGCCTGCGGCCAGTCGAAATTCGACGCTCTCGCTACCCAGCGGCGATGCGACATCGCAGACGCGTTGCAGGGCCTCGGCGAAACTGATCACTGATCTGCAACCTCGGCTGACCAGTCACCAGACTTGCCGCCGCTTTTCGCTTCCAACCGTATCGCTTCGATCACCATGCCGCGATCAACCGCTTTGAGCATATCGTACAGGGTCAGGCAGGCGACGCTAACCGCGGTCAGGGCCTCCATCTCAATCCCCGTCTGCCCAGTGGTGCGGGCTTCGGCTTCAACCACAAAGCCCGGGAGATCAGGCGCTGGCGTAATCGTCACGCTGGCTTTGCTGAGCGGCAGTGGATGGCAGAGCGGGATCAGTTCAGAAGTCTTCTTCGCCGCCATGATCCCGGCAATTTCAGCAGTCGTAATCACCGCCCCTTTCGGCGCTTTGCCCTCAAGCACCAGCGCCAGCGTCTCCGGCAAACAGCGCACACGCCCGCTCGCCACGGCGCGCCTTTGCGTCACGGCTTTGTCGCCAATATCGACCATGTTGGCGCGGCCGTCCTCATCAAGATGCGTCAGCTTGCTCATGCGCAAACGTCCCGGTAACGCTCAACCTGTCCGACCAGCGAGCATGGCCTGTAGCGGCTGTCTAACTCGAACGCGAAAATATTATCCCACGCATCACGGCAAGCCCCGGTTGAGCCCGGAACACAGAAGATGAATGTCTCGCCCGCTTGGCCAGCAAAGGCGCGTGACTGCAGTGTCGATATCCCAACCGTACCGGAACTGACTTGATGAAAGACGATGGAGAACCCATCCATCTCGCGGCGAAACAAGGGCTTGATCGCTTCCGGCGTGACATCGCGTTGCGAGAATCCAGTACCGCCAGTCGTCAGCACGACATCGATGTCAGGATCACTGACCCAGCCTGATACTTTCGCGCGGATGCTCTCAATATCGTCTTTGACAATCGTATGCTCGATCAATGAATGACCCGCTGCGACCAAACGTTCCGCCAGTAGTCCGCCGGACGTGTCATTGGAGGCATCACGCGTGTCAGACACAGTCAGCACCGCAATATTCAGCGGATAGAAAGTCAGGGTCTCGTCAATACTGGCCATTCAGTCACTCCATCTTGATCGGTCATCGCGGTCATTCTCAGTCGGCTCGATCCAGCGCCGACCGAACGGGCCTTCTTCGCGTTTCCAGAATACAGCATCAGTTTTCAGCCTGTCCATGAGGTAATCTGCAGCGCCAAAGGCCTCGCGGCGATGATCGCTGGCCACAGCGACAAACACAATCGCCTCGCCGGGCAGGATTGGGCCGCAGCGGTGAACGACATGTACGTGCGCAACCTCGAACTGCGCTAGTCCCTCTTCGGCAATCGCCTGCAGGGATTTGGCCGTCATGCTCGGATGCCATTCGAGTACTAGCCGGTCGAGCGGCTCGCCCTGTTTGGTCAGTGGCCGTGTGATCCCGTGAAACGTCACGACCGCGCCTGCGCCATCAATGCGAGATAGAAATGATCCCTCATCGGCGCGCGTATCAATCGGGCTTTCGGTAAGTTTGCTGGTTGCGGTCATGACTGCAAAGCTCAGCCGCCAGATAGCGGGCTGAGGAATGCAATATCGTCTTGCGGCATGGCGCAATCGGCCTCAGTGCTGATCGTCTCATTGATCGCGGCGCGGATGCTCGGATGGCGAATGTCTTCGCATCCGAACACCTTTGCTAGAGCTTCACGCAGATCACCAACCGCCAGTCCAGCTGGCGGCATGTCAAAGCTGACTTGCGGCCCCATCGACTCGGATATCTTCCCGAAAAATTTTACAGTCGTCATGGTCTTGTCTCATCTTGTGGGCGCTGAGCCACTGCTCACTATTGCACCATAGACTGGGCCTGCCAACGCTTGTCGATAAGTCATTTTACCTATCAACGAAACGGCTGCCCGGTCCCATGAATGCGCGATTAGACAGGCTGACAAAACCTCATTCAAGCGCCATAAGCCTTTCAATCCATGTGAGGACATTCCATGCCGTTGATCCTAGCCGGGATATTTTTCGTCACTGCGATTTTGTATGCAGCGGTCGGCTTCGGCGGCGGCTCGACCTATAATGCCTTGCTCGTCCTGCACGGCGCAGATTTTCGGATTTTGCCCGCCATAGCGCTGGCTTGTAATCTCGTAGTCGTGAGCGGTGGCTTGTGGCGCTTTCACCGCGCTGGGCTCATCTCGGTGCCGCGCCTCGCGCCGTTTCTGGCGGCGTCGATACCGGCGGCTTGGATTGGTGGGCGTATCCCGGTTTCAGAGACCTTGTTCATCGGCTTGCTTGGTATCGCTCTGCTGATCTCAGGGCTGCGGCTTGCGATGCAAGGCTCACCTGCATCACAGGCCAACGCCGCGGTGACCACATCTCCAACGCTGGCGCTGGGTGTTGGCGGCGCGATTGGGTTCATTTCAGGTCTGGTCGGCATTGGTGGCGGGATATTTCTGGCGCCGGTGTTGTATTTCCTGAATTGGGATAGCCCGCGAAGAATTGCTGCTGCATGCAGTCTGTTCATTCTGGCCAACTCCCTGTCCGGATTGCTCGGGCAAGTGATGAAGCTTCAGGATATGTCGATCCTGCCTTCGGTTGTCCCGTACTGGCCAATGCTGGTTGCCGTCTTGTTTGGTGGGCAAATCGGGTCATGGTTCGCCACCAAAGGGCTGCAGCCGGTTATCATGAAACGGCTGACGGCCTTGCTGATTCTGTATGTCGCGGCTCGGCTTCTCTATCGCTGGTTCGGGTTGATTGGAGTGGGTGTGTAGCGCGGCGCCCCTACTTGCTGAACGGCAAGAACAAGCTCCATCTGAGCTGCTCAGTTGGTTCGCTCTGATAAGGCGCAAGGCCGATTGTCATCGCTTCATGACCATCGCGCGGTTGCGCCGTGTAAGTTCCAAACATGCGGTCCCAAATCGATAGGCAGAAGCCGAAATTAGTATTCAATTCAGACGGATGAACCGAATGGTGAACACGGTGCATGTCGGGCGTGACCAGCACTAGACGCAAGATCCGGTCGAGCCAGCGCGGCAAAGCCAGATTGGCGTGATTGAACAGAGCCGTGGCATTCAGTGTGATCTCAAACAGTACCGCAGCGATCGCGGCAGGGCCAAGGATCATCACCACGACTATTTTATACAGCGCCGACAAGGCAATCTCGACCGGGTGAAACCGCAAGGCGGTGGAGGCATCGAAGTCTCGGTCGGCATGGTGGACGCGGTGCAGGCGCCACAGCAAGGGCACTTTATGAGTGATCAGATGCTGGAACCAGACCGCCAGATCAAGCAGCGCAATCGCCAACAGGATTTCAATCCAAATCGGCAGTGTCACGACATTCAGCAAACCAAACCCAAGCTCTGCTGCGAAACCTGCCGCCGCCGTCAGGGCGACCAGCGGCGCAGCGAAGGCCAGAACGCGCACCAACCCCGTGGCGATGACCAACATGGCGCCATTGGTAAACCAGCGCGCAAGACGGCCCAAGCGACGGTTCCGGCGCGGGAATAAAGCCTCCAACAGCGAGAACACTACAAAAGCTGAGGCAAACGCCGCCAGCCGCAAGACCTGCTCGTTCAATCCAAACAATGTGATGGGCTCAGTGATCGCCAGCTCCTTCAGTCGGGCCTGTTCAGCCTCAGACCAATTTCTGGCCCGGAACACTGACATATGGGAGCGGCTACAGGTTTGTGCCAGTCAGAAGTAGCTGACTTTAGAAAACTCAATTCCTGCCAAATATGTAGATCGGGTCCACGCTCGCAGGCTGGGTGGGGGGACGCACGCGGTACGCAGACCCGATCAATCAGTTTGCTTACGCAGGGACTGATACTGTGGCGACCGTTTCCGGTCGTGATTTGTCAATTTCTGGGCGAACCAGCCATTCCTTGCCGCGCAACATGCCGTCATAATAGACACCGGGCAGGATTTTCTCCTTTAAGAACCAAGCTTTGGAGGAGGCTTTCTCACCATTGATTAGCCATTTTGGCAGGCTCGGCAGCAATTTTCCGCCATAACCAAACTCGGCCAGAACAATCTTGCCGCGCGCCACTGTCAGCGGGCATGAGCCATAGCCATTATACACGGCGTTCGGAGCTTTACCGTCAAGGACGCGTAGAATGTTGACCGCCGCGACCGGGACTTGCGTCCGCACTGCCGCCGCCGTTTTCGCATTCGGGGTTGAACCTGAATCGCCAAGCGAGAAAATGTTGGGATAGCGCGAATGCTGCAGCGTTTCCTGATCGACATCGATCCAGCCCGCATCATTCGAAATTGCACTATCACGGACAAAGTCGAGCGCCGTTTGCGGCGGTGTGACGTGCAACATATCGAACTCGCGGTTTACGCGGGTCGTTTGATCATCAGCGCCGACAACGTCAAACGTCGCGGTTTTCGATGAACCATCAACCCCTACAAGTGTTTCTTTGAAGCACAGATCGATGCCGTACCGGTCGACATATTTCATTAGCGGCGGCACGTATTCCTTGATCCCAAACAGAACACCGCCAGCATTGTGGAAGGACACATCGATATTCTTCAAGACCTTGCGGCGACGCCAAGCATCACTGGCCAGATACATAGCCTTTTGCGGCGCGCCAGCACATTTGATCGGCATTGGCGGCTGTGTGAACAGAGCTCTGCCTTGTTTCAGTTCATTGACCAGCTTCCAAGTATAGGGCGCGTGCTCGAAACTGTAATTGGAGGTCACACCGTTCTGGCCAAGCGTGTCGGACAGACCTTCAATCCCATTCCAATTCAGCTTCAGACCGGGCACAGCAACCAGCATGTCATATTCGAGACGCGATCCGTCTTCGAGGATGATCGCATTATTTTCCGGGTCAAAACCTGCTGCGGCGGCTTGTATCCATTTCACCCCTTTAGGCATCAGTCCAGCCATTGGCCGAACGGTTTGCTTGGGCGTGAAAACGCCGCCTCCAACCATTGTCCAGCCCGGCTGATAATAGTGCTCGCCACAGGGCTCAACGATAGCAATATCGAGCGACTTGCGGCGCTTCAGCAGACTAGCCGCAGTCGAGATGCCGGCGGCGCCGCCACCAACGATGACGATCTGGTGTTTTTTCGCGACAGGACCTCCCTCAAGGGGGATATCTTTGGGTGTTTGACGCGCTTCGAGGCGCGCTCTTAGTTTTGATAAGTCATATCCCGCCGCGCTTGTGGCGCTCAGGATGGCCGACGTGCTGCTTTTGTCGGCCTCAGATAAGGCCCATAGCATGGTCGACCGGGTTCCGCTCCGGCAATAGGCTAGAACCGGCAAACTCGACCCACCTAGTGCGGTCGCAAAAGCGGCAATTTCGTCTTCGGAAATCTTGCCCGGAATGATCGGAATATAATGCACGGCAAGACCTTCGGCCTGCGCCGCAGCTTCAATATCTGAAAAGCTCGGTTGCCCGCCCGATTCGCCATCCGGACGGTTGATGATGATCGTGCCGAAGCCCGCTGCCTTGGCCTGCGCCAGATCTTCGACATTCAGCTGTCCGGTGACTGAAAGCTGCGATGAGATATGTTTGAACTTGTCCATGAGCGCAGTACCTACAGTTCGTTGATCGGGGTTTTGAGCGTGCGAGCGACGACATAGCTGACTGCAATGGCCGCTTCGTCAAAGAGCGCAGGGATTTTAGGTTTTAACATCTCAGGTGCCTGTTCGGGCGAAGACGCCGTAGCCGCCGGGGCGATTGGGTTTCGGTGTGGGGGGGGAGGCGGCCAAGCGCGTCGCTGCAGGCTTGCTCAGCATGACACCGCAAACTGCGTCAATCATCGCATGCGCGCGCGCGACATTTGCCAGCCGATAGAAAATTACTTTCGACTCGCGCCGGGTTTCGACCAGACCTTCCTGGCGCAGCTTGCCTAGCTCGCGTGACAGGCGCGGCTGTTTGATACCCAGCGTCGTTTCCATGTCGCCGACAGACATTTCAGTCTCGCGCAGCTGACAGCAGATCATCAGGCGGGCCGGGTGGGCCAGTGCCTTGAGCAAGGACGTGGCTTGCTCAGCCAGCGGTAGAAGCTTCTTTGAATCAGGCGTCATGATTGATCGGTGTCCGGGTGAAATACCAAGCCCCGCCATTCATGGTTGAGCGCTGGTCGGCTTCGGCCTGATCAAGTGGCGGCGGCAAAACGGCGTCATCGCCCGGCAGCCAACCTTCCGGAGTTGCGATATGACAAGCATCTGATTCCTGCAGCGCGGTTAGCACGCGAATAATCTCTTCAATCGAGCGCCCAACATTCATCGGATAATGGATCATCGCGCGGACATAGCCTTCAGGATCAATGAAGAAGACCGAACGCACGGCCGCTGTCGTCGCCGAACTCTCATGGATCATGCCATAGGCGCGGCTGATCGTCATAGCGATGTCTTCGATGATCGGAAATGTGATCTTGGTCGAGAACCGCTCCTCAATATCCTTCACCCATGCGATATGGGCGTACAGGCTGTCGACGGAGAGGCCGAGCAAGTCACACCCGAGCGCGGCGAAGCGGCTGGTGGCTTTCTGAAACGCAATAAATTCCGACGTGCAAACCGGCGTGAAGTCAGCTGGGTGCGAAAAGAATATCAGCCAGCGACCGCGATAATCAGTTAGTTTTACTAGTCCCTGCGTCGTGCGCGCCTCGAACTCCGGTGCCAAATCGTCAATACGCGCAGCAGGTGCGGCTGCGACGGAAGGGATGGTTGGGTCGGTCTGATCGGTCATCGGCAATCTTTCGGTTGCCTACTAATAATTTACAATTAGCAATAATGTCAATCCAGAAAAGTAAACTGTGAAATTGAAGTCAACTATATGGAAAATTCCACGCCCGCGTGATCAGGCCTTTTTGACGAACTGGGTCTTGAGCTGCATCGGGCCGATACCCGGTATCTTGCAATCAATGTCGTGATCACCGTCGCTCAGGCGGATATTCGTTACCTTGGTGCCGACTTTAACCACCAGTGACGAGCCTTTGACTTTCAAATCCTTGATCACGGTCACGCTGTCGCCATCGACCAGCGTGTTGCCATTAGCATCCTTGAAGACTTTCACGTCGGGATCGAGGCTGGCATCAGCCGACCATTCATGCGCGCATTCAGGGCAGACCAGCAGCGCGCCGTCTTCGTAAGTGTAAGCCGAGCTACATTTCGGGCAGGAGGGCAGGTCGGTCATACGACCAATGTCGCTTCGGTCTTCGCCTTGATCTCATCCAGCGTCACATCCGAGGCCATTTCAGTAACTTTCAGGCCACCCGCCACGACATCAAACACGCCGAGGTCAGTGATGATCATGTCGATACATTTTTGCCCCGTCAGCGGCAGCGTGCAGGCCTTGAGCAATTTGCTCTCACCCTTGCGATTGGTGTGATCCATGACGGCGATGCAGCGCTTGACGCCGGCGACCAAATCCATCGCGCCGCCCATGCCTTTGACCATCTTGCCGGGGATCATCCAATTGGCGAGATCACCATTCTCAGCCACTTCCATCGCACCGAGGATCGACAGGTCGATATGCCCGCCGCGGATCATCGCAAAGCTCGTAGCGCTGTCGAAAAACGAGGAACGCCGCAGCGTCGTGATCGTCTGCTTGCCAGCATTGATCAGGTCCGGGTCTTCCTCGCCCTCATACGGAAACGGGCCCATGCCGAGCATGCCATTCTCGCTCTGCAGCGTGACATCAACCCCGTCAGGAATGTGATTGGCCACCAGTGTCGGGATGCCAATGCCAAGATTGACATAGAAGCCATCATGCAGCTCTAGCGCGGCGCGCGCCGCCATCTCATCGCGTGTCCAAGCCATTACATATGCTCCCGCTGCCGCGTCGTGCGTTGCTCGATCCGTTTCTCATGTACGCCTTTGATGATGCGTTGCACGAACACGCCGGGGGTGTGGACCTGGTCCGGGTCGAGATCGCCGATAGGGACAATCTCTTCAACCTCTGCGACTGTGACTTTTCCGGCCATCGCCATCATCGGATTAAAATTGCGCGCGGTCTTGTTGTAAATCAGATTGCCTTGCGTATCGGCGACTTGCGCCTTGACGATAGACAGATCAGCGACGAGGCCCGTTTCCAGAATATAGGTCTCGCCATCAAACTCCTTATGCTCTTTGCCGTCGGCGATAATCGTGCCGACGCCGGTCTTGGTATAGAAACCGGGAATGCCCGCGCCGCCGGCCCGGCAACGCTCGGCCAGTGTACCTTGCGGGTTAAACTCCAGCTCCAGCTCGCCGGAGAGATATTGGCGTTCGAATTCCTTGTTCTCACCGACATAGGACGAGATCATCTTTTTGATCTGCCGAGTTTCAAGCAACTGCCCAAGGCCAAAGCCATCGACGCCAGCATTATTCGAAATGAAGGTCAGGTCTTTCACCCCGCAAGCAACCAGCGCCGCAATGCTCAGCTCTGGAATGCCGCACAGGCCAAACCCGCCAGACATTACGGTCATGCCGTCAAAGGTCAGACCTTCCAGCGCGGTGGCCGCGTTCTCATAGACTTTGCTCATCGTATCCGGCGGCTCCACTTGGTTTTTAGCGACTAGCTTTCAATTAGCGCAGCGCGCCAGAATGCAAAAGACCCGGCGCCTCAAAAACTATGCATTGGGCGAAAAGCCGCACGCGCCGCACAGCTAGTCTTTCTCCACCGGCGGTTCAAACCCGCAAATATCCAGAACCTCTGGCGGGGTGCGATAAAAGAACGCCTCGGCGCGCACCCGTTTGGAGGTTTTGGCGGCTTCGAATGCGGCGCTGGACGTGGTCATCACCCGGTAACTTGGCCGGTCGGCCTCTGGCCTATCACTCGCGATTTGCATCGACGTGATCGTGTCGCCCTTGTCCGGGGCCTGAATGACGCCGCTCTCAATCGCGCGGTCACCGCGTTTCAGTTTTTGGATATATTGCATGCCATCAATAACCCGTCCGAACACGGTCAGGTTGCGGTCGAGATAGCGCTGTGCGTCGAGCACGATATAGAATTCCGTACCGCCACTATCGGGGTCTTCATCACGCGCCATAGCCAACGCGCCGGGGCAATGCAGCAGCCATTCACGGCCAAGCTCGGCGCTGCGGCCAACCGGGAATCCGTCAATATGGCCAACTTCCTCAGTGAACAGATCGCCATTGCCGAGCGCCACGAAACCAGCGCTCGATAGCGCCCGGTCATTCTCATTCTCGAGCGTCGGGTGCAAGGCGATAATATCTTCATCCTCAATCCCGCCTTGGGCTACAAAGCCGTCAATCACCCGGTAGAACGCCTCGCCGTCATAGACATTCGCCGTGGCCAGCGTGCGAAACTGCGCGACATGTTTCGGCGCGAAAGCCGGGTTAAGCTCGATCACGGTCTGGCCATGCCGGGTATTGATTAGAAGCAGGTTTTCAGGCGCGACAGTGCGCCACTCCGGGGCCTCTTCGGCAGCGGCTGGCGCAGCGTTCTGGGCAATGCTCGGCGTCTGGCAAGCGGCCAGACCGGCGCAAATAAATCCGGCAAGTGCAATATGTTTCATGGTTGACCCCTGTGCGTGAATTATCATCTGAGGCGAGGCTAGCACGCTCTTTCGCAAGACCCAAAAGCTCAGACGCCGCACCACGGCTTGTCATCACCCATGACGATGGCCTGACCCTGTGCGAGCAAGCGCGCGGCCAGCGTCTCGCCGTCGGATGTTGTCACTGAGGCGACGACCCGGCCGCCATATTTATCGCGGGTAACATTGGTCAGCATGACCAGACTACCGACCGGCGAGGAGGCCGCGACCGACGCCTTGGCGCTGCGGGCCAGTCTCTTCTCAGCCGGGCATTTCGGCCGGAACAGTTCTGGCGCATCAATCCCGCGCAGGCGTACCGAAATCACCACGGTCTGATCAACCCAGATCGTGGCGCGAACCTTGATCGTATCGCCATCGACAATCTTGATCACCTCAGCCGGAATAGGGCCGGGCAGGCTGTCCGCGCGCGCAGATGACGCGGCAACGCAGGCAAGCAAAAATACAACCCAAAGACGAATCATACTTTTAGTTGTGGGATTATGTTCCTGTTTTGTCCAGAGTGTAATTACATGCACGCCGACCTATTGAGACGCCCAATAGGACTTATTGAGACAATCCCTTTGCGGAACCGCTTAATAGGTCCATCTTGTCAGCACAAACCAACCACAGGAGACACCAATGTCACTTCGTATCGGGGACACCGCGCCCAATTTCACCATCGCCACCACCAAAGGCGAGATCACGCTGCATGACTGGTCTGGCGATAGTTGGGTTTTCTTCTTCAGCCATCCCGCCGACTTCACGCCGGTTTGCACGACTGAAATGGGCCGCACAGCGCAGCTTGCTGACGAGTTCGCCGCCCGCAACGTCAAGCCGCTCGGCCTGTCGACAGATAGCGTCGAAGAGCACCAGAAATGGATCGCTGATGTCAACGACACGCAGAATACTGACCTGCAATTCCCGATCATCGCTGATCCTGATCTGGTTGTGGCCAACACCTATGACATGATCCACCCGAACGAGAGCGATACAGCCGCTGTGCGATCAGTGTTCATCATTGATCCGACCAATAAGATCCGCCTGACCATGACTTACCCGATGAGTGTCGGGCGCAACTTTGACGAAATCCTTCGGGTGATTGATGCGCTGCAAATGGGCGACGCCAACTCAATCGCGACGCCAGCAGATTGGGTGCCGGGCGATAAAGTCATCATCCCGCCATCAATCTCGAACGAAGACGCCAAAACCAAGTTCCGACAAGGCTGGCAGGAAATACGCCCCTATCTGCGCTTGACGGAAGTGAAGTAAAACACGGCATCTAATACTGTAGGGCGAGCCATGGTTCGCCCTTCATGCTCTTCTCAAACCACCAATTTCGCTGCGATATGGTCGGCGAGGAGGCGGCCTTCTGGCGTTAGCGCGATATGCTCGCCGGTTTGGGTTAGGTGCCCGCTTTCACGCAATGTCTGCAACGTCGCGGCATCAGGCGCTGCCCCGGTTAGGGCAGTATAACGGCGCAGATCGAGCCCGGAGGCTGGGCGCAGCCCCATGGCAAGCAGTTCCAGCGCAGTGTCAGCCCGGCTCAGCTCGATCATCGCACCGGCCAGGGCGCTAATATAGTCCGCCGGACGCCGCGCCGCCTCGGTCGAGCACCGTTTGCCACCGATCGTCAGCCGGCCATGCGCGCCGGGGCCAATTCCAACCCAGTCGCCGCTATTCCAGTAGATATGATTGTGCACGCTTTGATATCGCGGCGCGCGGGCATGATTGGAAACCTCGTAAGCGGGCAGACCAGCCGCTTCGCAAATCACCTGCGTTGCCTCGTAAAGATCAGCCTGCGCATCATCGGCCATCGGGACCAGTTCGCCGCGCGCCGCGCGCATGCCAAAGGCGGTACGCTCGGCAATTGTCAGCTCATACAGCGACAGATGCGGCGCGCCGAGGCTGAGCGCCTCGCTCAGTTCCGCCTGCCAGCCCGCAAGGCTCTGGCCGGGCAGGGCGTAGATCAGATCAATCGAGTAATTGTCGAAATGTTGCGCCGCGAGGCTAACCGCCTTGCGCGCCTGCGCGCTGTCATGGTCGCGGCCAAGAAAGCCCAGCGCCTCATCATTCA
>Ga0256847_1000958_pt1 | contig 16021 bp, 12 predicted proteins | sample TeddybearmetaG_FD_189099 | JGI IMG/M metagenome (GOLD analysis project Ga0256847, IMG submission 189099) | Hydrothermal vent microbial communities from East Pacific Rise, Pacific Ocean - Teddybear | ecosystem: Environmental > Aquatic > Marine > Hydrothermal vents | place: Pacific Ocean: East... | reverse complement strand
GCTTGATCAAATTCGGTAATACCAGTTGGATTAAAACTTTTTTTTCATAATTTAAAGTTGTTGAATTAATAATGCTCCTAAGTTAATACCTTTTTTCGGTTGCGACGAAGGAGCTTTGTTCAACATAGTTATACGCAACAAATAAATGAAGAATGATAATCGCAAAGAAACCAACAAAAGTATTCAACAAAAAATATGGCATAAGTTTTCAAAAACTATTTGAATCGTTGGGGAAATCTGCAATAATGTTATCCGATGACAAACCAATTGGTGCGGCTAAGGAACTACTATCTACTATTTCTGGAGTTAAAATTAGTAGTTCAGATCTAGAAGGTTTAGCTTATACTTTGATATATAAGTCAATTGGGGCAACCACACTGGAGTTATTCTACGAACTTGAAGAAAAGCATTTTATTGACGAGACTAGAGAAACCCAATTAATAAATAGTGAACTTACAGAATTAAGCAAATCTGTTGAAGCTGCATTAGATAATCAAATAGTAATAATCGATAATAAATTTTTTAAAAATCCAGGAGGACTAAATATACTTGAACCTTTATTAGATCAATACTCTAAATTTCTCAAATTATGTAATGTAAGAAGCTATAGAAGAATAAAAATACTAAAAGTGTTTAGGACAAGGTTTGTTAAAAAGGTTAATGAAGAATGGCTAAACAATATAAGTACATATTCCCCACTTGAAGAAAAATTTTCTACTCCGTTTGTTGAAATAATAGATTCAGTTAAAGAATGGGAAGAATACTACAAGTATCTTAAGAAAGAAGTTGATACTAAGATATTCGATGAATCTTTTTCACTCAATGATATCTATATACCCCTAAGAGCTGAAAAAGAATATTTAGCTCGTGTGTCGAGTACTGTTAATAATAAAATATACGAATTAGTATGGTTGGAAGAGCACTTAACACACTGGGTAATTAAGGAAGAAGCCCCTGAAAATTATATGAGATTCATTAGTGGTGGCCCAGGTTCAGGTAAATCATCTTTTGCCAAGATGTGGGCAAATACTTTGGCAGAAAACTGGAGGTATGATGTTGATATTTTCTTTATCAAATTACAATGGTTTAATATCCAAGGTGAATTAAGTACATCAATTTCAAAATATATATCAGAGATTGAAAGTCAGAATTTCAAAAAGATTAATCCTCTTAATTCACCAATGTCAACAAAAACGCTTATAATTTTTGATGGCTTAGATGAATTGTCTCAACAAGGAGAGTTTGCTGAAAGAATATCAGGTGAGTTTATTAATTTATTAGAAAGAGAGTTAAGTATTAGAAATGGCAAGTCAGATAAGTTATATTTTTTAGTAACTGGACGTGAACTTACTATTCAATTTAATCAAGAAAAGATAGGAGATAGGTTTGAAGTTTTAAAACTATCTCCTTATAATATCACAAAGGATGAAAGGTCAAAATACAAACACAGTCTAATTGCTTCCCAGGACCAAAGATTTCAATGGTGGAAGAAGTACGCAAAACTTAAGGGCGTTCAAATAAATAAAAAAGACATAGCAAGAATTCTACAAAAACTTCCAGAAATTACGAGTCAACCATTCTTAAACTATTTGGTCGCATGGAATATGTATGACGGTGGATTAAAGGTTAATAGCATTAATTCCCTAAATGTAATTTATCGGAATATAATAAATCAAGTGCTTAACAGAAGGTATTCCACACTAACTCATCCAGCCACAAAATCTCTTAACCCAGACCTATTCTTTCAAGTTCTACAAGAAATCAGTATTTCTGCATGGCATGCTGGTGATGCAAGAATTGCTAATTATAAAGATATTCAAGCCAGACTTGAAGATGCTAATCTGCAAGAATATTCTGAGGTCTTTAATGTGAGAGCATCAAGAGACACCATGAAATTATTAACTACCTTCTATTTTAGACAGCACTCGTTTATTGGAGGGCAAAGAAAGATCGAATTTACTCATAAAACATTCGGTGAATTTTTAGTAGCTACCTATCTATATGATCGTATTAAGCATTATTTCATTCTAAGTAACCTGAAAATGCAATTTAGAAATGAAAATATGATTACGATGCTTACTACAACATATAAATTGGTTTCACAAAATGCATTAGATGCTTCAATTTTTAGATTTATTTCTGATGAAATCATCAATGATAAGGACATTGATAAAAAGCAATTTGCATACTTTCTACTATCTAGCTTTAAATATTTACAGAATAACAATAAAGCGTTTTACCAGAAACACGTTGAATATAGATATGGAGATTCGTATAGGAATTTTGAGGAAGCATTATTTTGCATAGTCTCTAAAGTATGTGAGACAAGTGGAATAAAGATGAATTTTGAATTTGACAGAACAGAAGATTGGGGAAATTGGCTTCACAAAATCAATGAACAAGGTGGAAATGATGTAAGAATTTTAAATAAAAACTTGATAGGATTAACCATCAAAAATCAAAAATTATTTGTTCATAATTTTTACAAAGCCAAACTAAGATTCTCAACATATAGTAATACCAATTTTTCAAGATCAAATTTTGCCAAAGCTAACTTAGAACATTCAACTTTCACTGAATGCCTATTTATTAGAACAAATCTTGCTGGAGCAAAGTTGGTGAATTCTAAATTTATTGGCTGTAGGCTAGCAGGAGCAGATTTTAGAAATACGAAGCTCTTGGATACTTGTTTTGATAAATGCGATCTACAATTTTCTGATTTCAGTGGCACTAAATTGATTCAAGGAATGTTCAATTCGGTAGATTTAAGTTATTCAAACTTTAGAAATTCTAATCTTACCTTTGAAATGATAAAAAACTCATCTTGTCTATATGGAGCTAAAGGCATTGATAGTGCTATCTTAGATAGAATTAGAAAGGAAAAACCGAAATTACTTGAAATGACTGCAGCGTATAACAATGTGTAACCATGCCAGACTCCCTATAGTCGTCCGTCAGGTACACTTAATCCGTTACCCACCATAGTTGTTAAAAGATAAATGAAATCATTAAAACTAAATAATATTATTATGTTAAGTCGCCATCTAAAAGCATAAGATTACTTAAAAAAGCAATCAAATTATATTCACTAATTGTCATTATCCAATTAACTATTAATATAGGAACCATTTCATCACAGGTTCTAATTTCAAACACTGTAGGTGTACCCGATAGCACGGCTATGTTAGATGTGACCAGTACAAATAAAGGATTTCTTCCTCCTCGAATGACCAAAGTTCAAAGAGAGGCGATTATTAACCCTAATTGGATATATTGTAAAACGTCAACTGTTCTAAATTCAGATCTCTCATAGAATGCAAATCTATTATTACATTTATAATAAACTCTAAATCCAAAGCCTACAAAATCATATCCTCAGGATCAAATAACGCATATTTTCTTACTTGTTGAGGTGTCAATGGGGCATCCATCCTTGTTATGCCAACATTAAATTTTTGCAAAAAAGTTATATATGTACTACGAATGGTTCTAGAATTTATAATTGAATGACAGATATAAACGTCTTGTGTTTATTTTATTTGTACCGGTAGATATTAGTCCCTCATTTATCAAAGTAGACGTTTCTTTTAGGGTATTAAAAATATCTGTAGCAGTGAGTGATAACCTTGCCTTTTTACCTAAAAATTCATATTCAATACCAGCATCTACATAGTACATTGGTTCTATTTCGCCTTGTATTGAGTTTTCTGAAGCCGTATAATTACCAAAGAGTTGAAATTCCATTTTGGATGTAATATTTACTGTTGATGTACTTTTAAATTGGTAAGAAACCATGTTAGAAGTTTCAATCAAATTATCCTTATATCTTCTGTTATACAACAGCCCTCCAATTTGTTGATTCCACCAATTTGTTGGATTTATCTGCATGCTTAAATCTATTCCATAATGAAGCATATTATTAACATTTGTTGGTATTCTATAGGTTAATCCATCGTCTCTTAATTCAGTTATACGTTGAATCAAATCTGTATAAATAGTATAAAATACTCCACTGTTTAAGGATAGGTTTTTGATCTTGGTATTTATTCCAGCCTCTATATTGTAGAATACCTCAGGTCTCAAATTGGGATTGCCGATGGATATAGTAAAGGCATTTGAAAAATCAGGGAAAGGATTCAATCTGTTAGGGGAAGGTCGATTTATTCCTTTTCTGACAGATAAAACGCCACTGGTTTTATCATTAAACTCATAAATTAGTTTTGCGCTTGGAAAAAATTTGAAATAGCTGTCTTCAAAAGTTTCTGTAACACTCTCCGAATTGAATTTATTTTTCAGTACTTCGAATCTTACCGCAGCTTCATAAGACCATTTATTAATTTCTTTTTCAAGTTGAAAATAGAGGGAACCGACAAAATCTTCATAATTAAAAACATCATCTAAGGCAGGGATATTTTCATATTGGGATTTGGTATTATTGTATTCTAAGGCATTATAGGTTTGGTTGATTTTTCTATAGACCAGTTGTGTTCCAAATGTCAAGACAGAGCTATCTTTTAGAGTGGATTTTCTTTCAAAATCAAAAAAGAGCCTATCATTATTATCTACATAAAATGTTTGTACACCAGCAATAGAATCTCCCAAGTTTGATGACACTAATTCCTCTCTAAATATGTCTTCATCTTCAACCGAATGCACATAATCAAGAAGTAGGGTGACACTTTTTTCTTTGTTTGGTGAAGAGGTAAATGCAGCCATTGCTCCCCATCCTTCATTGGTTTCGGGCTCCTTAATAATACCTGTTCTGGTTTCTTCAAAATTATTTGATCCCGTAGAAAAAGTAGTTCTGTTTTGAATGTCTTTTTTATTCCGGTTTCTATAGTTTCCTGAAAAGGTAATATACTTACTTTCGCTTATGTAATAGTCCAATCCCAATTCTGCATTATGCCTCGCATCATCGCGAATACCAGTTTGTTCTTGATCGATTACTTTCGATTCGTCTGATAATTGTAGCGCTCTAAGACTAGTATTCTCGCTAAGCCGTTTTCTATTTCGATGCGTATAGTTTAAGAACAGATTTATATCTCCAAGTCGATACTTAAAACCTGGCGAGAAATGATACCATTCATCGTTTCCAAAGCCAGTATTAATTCTACCATTAAATCCGGAAGATTGATCTTTTTTCTTGATGATATTGATAACCCCACCTGCACCATTTGAAGATTGTGCGACAGATGGATTTGTTATGACCTCAATTTTGTCAATGGTGCTTAAATCCATTTGGTCCAAAAAACGTTGCCCTTGCAAAGCTGCAAAACCAGATGGTTTGCCATCAATCAAAATTTGAATATCACCTTTCCCTCGGATACTTATGTCTCCTTCTGAGGAAACATATATGATCGGTAGTTGCTTTAAGATATCCAATGGTGTCCCACCTGCACTAATAACATTGCTACCAACATTAACAGTGATTTTATCTGCTGTTTGAGTAATAGGGAATCTTTTTCCTGAAATTGTTATTTCATCAATTTTTTGAGAAAGATCTTGTAAGTGTATTGTGCCTAATTTTTTTTGCTCATTATTTAAGATTGTTAATTCTTCAAAGTAATATTCAAAATTAATATGACTGATTTCAAGAAAATATTTCCCAGAAGAAAGATTGCTTAACTGGAATTCACCCAATCCTGATGAAATGACTCCGCTTAATGCTTTCGTAGTCTCCGTTGTTTCAAATATTTGAATATTAGCATTTGCAATTGGTTTGTTATCAATTGAAGCTAGGGTTCCAGTTAAAGAACCATTTTGTGAATACGACAGAAATCTGGTTAATATAAGGAGACATATGATAGTTTTACATTTCACCAATTGCTATATTTAGTAAGTATTTTAAAATCAATAATTAGATTATCATAAGGAACTTTAACTTCAAGAATGACTATTTAAAAAAGGAAATATTCCCCTCTATTATTAATAGCGTTAAAATCTAAATTCAGTTTATAAACGAATAATTATTCTTTTTTTAGACCAAATTGCTAGTTATATATTCAAATGGTCAACTTTTATACTCTCCTTACGCACCCTTCGATAACATTCGATAACATTGCGGTTAAAAGTCAACATTATACTTTGCCATTTCATTAACCGTGAAGAACCCAAAGGAATACTCAATGGTGCCAAAGAGTTTGTCTAATTGGCTGCTAAATACAATGGTAACAAAAGAATAGTATCCATATAAACGTGTGCTAAAATCAATATCCATAATCTCTTTTTAAATTTGATATAACATATGCCTAAAGCCAAACCCATAAATCCCGTTTGAACAATTCCTACTAGTCCCCACTCGAAGTGGGCAAGTCCAAAAATAATTGAGCTAAGAACTATTGCAGCAATTTTTCCTGTTCTAGCTGACAATCCCAATTGAGAAATTCTATTTATAAGGAAAGCACGATAAATAAACTCCTCTCCAAAAGAAGATACAATGAAAACACCTCCTAATGTCAATAAGAACATTCCAATATTTCCCTTTAAGTAATCATAATTACTCAAGTCAGAGCTTTCTGGAATTCCTGTGATGTTGGCCATTATGATCGATCCTATAATGAATCCTATAATAGCTAAAGCAAGTACTAAAAGTGACAGGCCAAATATTTTCAGACCTTCTTTCCATGATACCATTTTAAAAGACAGGCCAAAATCCTGTAAACTTTCACCTCGCAATTTCATTCCCATCCATACGATAAATAACATTAGAATGTTAGCACTCCAAATCACACCTTGCTTCATAATTGGATTATCTTGTATTAAAGGTTCAAAGACTTTAATGACTATAAATGCAGAAAGAAACACTAAAGATATTTCTCCAATTTTATAGAATATATTCGTTTGTAATTGATTTCCAATTTGTGTATTTTTAAGATAATCATCTTCCATTTCCATATTTTAAATTTAGCATCGAACTTCCATTACTGTTCAATAATTAAATTCAAATGTGAGGAACAATTCAGTAGTAAAAGACCGATTTCAAGAAGACGGACTAATTTCTATCTGAAATTTAGCATGAATAACTTCCATTGTCGAAGACGCTGATCGAAAGAGAGTAGAGCCTTGCCGCTAAACAGTGGGTTGCGGGAGCGGCAATCGCAGCATAGCCTTTTTAGCGGCTTGATTCTTTTGTTTCGTTTTCTGATCAAGCAGAAAATGAAAGCCGGTCGCGGCGAGCGACAATATATGTTTGAAAGTGTTTACTTCATAATTAACTAGAATACGATATTTAATAATTAAAAATCAATCTGCTAAGAAATTCCAATATTAATTTTAAATTTTATCCTTTTTATTCCTGAAAGTATTTATACATAAAGTGAGGTAAATCATTATAAAACTACATCTCATGGTATTATATGTACTATACATATATGTATAATTGAATGAATATCATTAATATAATTTCTAAGGCTATTTGCCAATAGAGTTCTTAAATCCAGATGGGGTTTGACCAGTTAATTTCTTAAACTCTTTATTAAAAGAAGATTTGGAGTTGAACCCAGATTGGTACATGGCTTCAGAAATGGTGACCATTTCATCTGGTCCGCCAAGAATTCTTTTTACCTCTTCACATCGATATGAATTGATGAGGTCATAAAATTTTTGATTAAAACTTTGGTTGATAACTTGTGACAAAACTTTAGGAGTTGTTAGGAGATTATCAGCAAGATCCTTAAGAGAAAGTTCTGGATTAAGATACAGTTGTTTTTCATCCAACATAAGGATGAGTTTATCTTTATAGTGATCTATGACTTCTGTCTCAAGATTGGAACCTAAGTATTTTTCCTTTTCTTTTATAGTTATACTTGAAAATATTTCGGGTTGGTTTAAAGCCTTCATCAAGACTTTATTCACAAAGAAAAAGATAAAGATGAGCAAGGCAATCAATGAACCATAATGGATATATGCATTGCCAAAAACAGGGATTACATTATTAGCCATAGCAATAATCGTAATTATGGTAAAAGAACGAATAATGAACGTGAGCCAATCAAAGTTAATCCGATGTATCGATGAAAATTTGTCTTTTATAATAGCTCGGTAATTAAGAACAGTTCGATAGGAAAACCACAAATAAATGAATAAGTAAACATAGAATGTACTTACTACTATATACATCCATGATGGAAGTTCGGCGGTTACTATTTGACGTGTGACTTCTGCTTGATCAGCCAGGTTGAGGCTTAAAATTTCTACAAGTAGCATTGATTGTAAAACGACGAATGGAATGAAATGAAGAAGATGTATTTTCTTTAATTTGAAATCCTTGAACAGAACACCATTAGCATATAGATAAAACAATGGACCATATAGAAATAAGAATGCATCATCGAAAAGATGAAGTGCCTTAATTTTAATTTTAATTTCAATACCACTTACTAAAATGGTTAAGTCAGCCATACTGATGGCTAACAAAAGAAAAATGAGCCCTAGAATCCAATTGTTTCGTTTATTTCCTCTCTTGTATGAAAAAAGAAAGACTGCCACAAAAAGAAGCTGAAAAGTTACAAGTAATGAAAGAGTTGTACCAAAATGGTTGCTCATATAACAGAATACAAATTAAATTAAGTAAAGATAGCAGGTAGAAAATATACTTACTATCAAAAAAATAAATGTGTGCAGTACAAATTGCACTTTTGGCATTGTCGTTCCGAGTCCCAAAGGCGCCAAACTTCTTTAAAATTAAAATAATGACAAGTGATATGTAGAGGATCATACATTTAGGAGATTGTCATCTTGACCGAATGTAATGAGTGGAAGAATAGGCAAATCGCAGTTCTCGGATTTCGACTGAAGTGGAGAAATATACAAAAGTTGGAGATGTAATTTACCTTAGTATATTTCTCCACTTCGCATAGGCGTCAACCTAACATATTAATATATGATTATTTCATATGTGTAAATCATACATTTCCAGTGCAGATTGTAAGTGAAAAATGAAGATTAATCTTTCAAACATATATGGTCGCTCGCCGCGACTGGCTTTCATTTTCTCCTTGATGAGAAAACGAAACAAAAGAATCAAGCCGCTAAAAAGGCTATACTGCGAAAGCCGCTCCCGCCACCCACTGTTTAGCGGCAATGCCATGCTCTTTTTAAAGTTGTGTCTTCGACAAGAATACAACTACATGATATATAAACATCTATTTCACAGCTATTTATGTATTGTTTTACTAAATATATAAATTTCATAAGTTGACGCCTATGTTCACTTCGGTCGAAATTGAAGAAAACTGACAGCTCATTGATTCTTCGATTCCGATAAATCTTCACTCAGAATGACAATGAGCCATCAATTTTCTTATAACAATTTAATTACGATCATGGTGGAGAATCTAACTAATTAAGATAAAATTGAAAAGAATAGCACAATACTAATCTCCTACAATTTGTGGGTTGAGAAAGATTGTAGATTCTTCTCAATCCACAATCTTTCCAATCCACAATCTCTCCAATCTTTTCTAAACCAGTCCTTCCTTTATAGCTTTTGAAACTGCTGCTGCTACAGAATTGACCTGCAGTTTAGCATAGATATTTGAAATGTGTTTGTTTACGGTAGCATAAGAGATAAAACACTTTTTGGCAATCATTTTATAGGAGTATCCATCAACCAAAAGATTAAGGATTTCGGTTTCACGTGTTGTGATTTTTATAGTGGATTCTGTTACAATCTTTTTTGAAGAGTTGAATAGTTTCAATACTTTGAAGGCGACAGACGGAGTCATAGGAGCACCTCCTTCCATGACCTCAGTGATACCTTCAATTAACTTCATAGGAGATTTTTGTTTTATTATATAGCCATCAGCGCCCGAACAAATAGCCTCTAAGATTTTACCTTCATCTTCGAATATGGTCTGCATGACAACTTTAATTTCTGGGAATGATTTTTTTATCTGTTTGAGACCTTCTATACCATCTACATTTGGCATGTTAATATCCATTAAAACCACATCTGGCAAATTTGATTTAAGGCGATGTACTGCATCTGTACAATCGGGATATACACCCACACATTGCATTTGATCCATAGCATTAATCAAAAGTTGTAAACCCTCTCGTCGGGCTAGATTGTCATCAAATACAGCTACTTTATACATGCTTTTAGTTTATTTGTTAATACTTAACGAAGGATTACTTTTCGGGTTCCAGGTAAAGCGTATTTCTGTCCCTTGATTCTTTTCAGAAATAATTTCTAATGTGCCTTCTAATTCAGTCGAAGAATGATGTGATTAATAAAAAGTTACTCATTATAAAATAGAAAGATGATTGGAGTAAAATATAAGACTGCAATAGATCTTAGTTTTTTGCATAGACATAGATTCAGAATATTCTCTCAAAACAGTATAGGAAAGTTGTTCTTTCTTATACTGTTTGTGGTGAGTTGTTTTGCAAGTATTGCAAGTCCTGCCGATTGGAATGTCAATCCTGCAGATTATGAATTTAGTATGAATGGAACGATACGAGTGATGAAAAGCAACAATGTATTTCTCAATGAGCCAAATACAATGATTGGTGTATTTGTAGGTGGTGAGACCCGAGGAGTTGTGAATAGTGATGATATCATCTTCGTCGGCAATGACGTATATTTTCCTGTAACCATGTACTCAAATGAGCAAGAAGGTGAGCTGATGGACTTCAAGGTGTATGTGTCATCTTTGGATAGTATATTCACTGCTGATGAGACTGCAATTTTTAATAGGGTGCTTACCTTAGGATCCCCAGCAGACCCTTTTATTTTGAATATTGGAATGTGTGATGATATTCTTATTTTAGGCTCTGATTTATCACCACTATCTGGCATTTATAAAGCGGGTTTGGAAATAAAGTTCCAAGGAATTATTGATGTACCGACCGGTATGAGTTTAACTTTGAACGCTCCATTAGTAAGGTCAGAAAATATGCTTAATCTCGAAGAAAGCACTACGCTTATTATTCGAGGGATTGGCTGCAACTGATTAATTCTACTTTGAGAGATTAGATATTTTCAGGTTACACATTTCTACTATTGAAGAGATTGTAATAAAAGAATGGGTTTAAGGTTACGAGGTTTATGGTTTAAGGCTAGATGTTGACAATACAAATTAAATGTCAACATCTAGCCTTTGAAAACCTTAAACCATGAACCTCATACCCATTTTCAATATCTCCAATTTTTGAAATGTCTCAAAGTAGAATTAATATGATCTCCAGTCTAATTTTAAAATATTTGGATGGAGATTATTAACCTGGAAAAAGAGTTAAAGGAGAATAGCATTACTAATATGAATTTGCATAGGATGATTTCAAGGCCTACTCAAATAACAAATTTGATAAAAAGTTTTTCTAACTCTTTATCAGGTTCGTTACAAAATCCAGGATGAACGGGGGAGCTTTGAATTATTGTACTTCTATTAGCTGTCAACCATCTAAAGCGCACTCGAATTTCTAATTCTCCAATTTTACCTCCTTTTGATCCACCTGCACAGACCAATTCCCAAGCACTGAGATATTCCTTTACCAACTCAATATCAATATCCTGAGAAAAGGCTTTTAATCTATTCTCATCAATATTATATTTCAATGCTAAGTAATTTCTGTTTTTGGATAGAAGTATAACACCAATATTTATAAATTCTCCCCTCTCCACTTTGGGTACCAGCCTGATAATCGAATATTCGTACAGCTCTTTACCTTGCATCTGAAGCTTCTTTTACAAGTAAATCAATATTCGATATTTTGGAATTTAGAATCTCTGCATAAGCATTTCTCTTTTCATCAGGACTCAATTCGTCTGATTCTTCTATAAGCCATTCTTTAGGTATATTAGAAATGATGTCTTTAATGACTTCTGGACGAAGTTGACTTTTTATTGTTTCAGCGGCATCAGGAAGTTTTTCTGCTCTTTCGAGAAGTACGTGGTCTTTTATAGCCGGGAAAGTTCTGGTCAAATGGGATTTCCATGTAGGCCAATTATGATGAAAGTACAAACTCGCCCCATGATCAATTAACCATAATTCTTTATTCCAGTTTAGCAAATTTGTATTCTTTGCTGTACGGTCAATATTTGATATTAAACTATCCAAGAGGACAACTTTTGATGCGGACATCGGATCAGCAATCGAAACTAAAGGATCATATGTAATGGCTCCAGATAAAAAATGCAAGCCAAGATTAAGTCCAACACTAAATTTTAATAAATCTTGAATTTCTTCGTCTCCTTCTGCTTTGCTAAATGAATCATCCAAATTCATAAACACCATTTCAGGAATATTGAGACCAATAGCTCTAGCCATTTCTCCACCGATGATTTCTGAAATCAGTGCTTTTTTACCCTGTCCTGCTCCACGAAATTTAAGTACATATTGAAATCCATCACTTCCTTCTACTATGGCAGGTAATGATCCTCCTTCGCGCAACGGCTGTATGTATTGGACTACATCGACAGTTCTAATTTCAATTTCTCTCATAAGGTGCAATTTATGCAAATCCTTTATTAATTATGTAATTCTCTTCAACTACCAGGCATTCTATCGCGATCATTTTTCTCACGATTAAAACGATAAACAAATGTTGTAGAAAATCTTCTTCCATATCTTTTGCCCTTGGATTTGAGGCTGTAGTTTTCTCCAGTAATAATTTGTTCTTCTACTCTTGAATCCAATATATTCCTGAAATTTATTCGTAGGAAATACCCCGATGCTCTGCGTCGGAAAACATTCAAAAGCATAGCATTGAGGGAAGTGATACCCCTAGGCTCTGCCTCGGGGTAGTTCATTCGCTCATATGTCGAATGTATTTTCGATTATATTGCATACGATTCTATACATCACATCCCCATAAATCGAGAATAATTTGGCTTCAAAAAATCACAAACCAACTAAGACACTAATGACACTATTGCTTGTGGTTATTAGTATTGGCGTTTATTTCTTTATTTATCGGGATTGGGGTACAAGTCCAGAGAAAAATTATAATCAATATTGTGGAAGTTGTCATCTAACCCCCGACCCTGCAAACATACCGAAGTCAATATGGAGAAATAGAATCCTGCCTGAAATGGCTGCCCGTATGGGTTATAGGTACAATAATAATGACCCATTCAAATTTTCGATGGAGGAAAATTATTATATAAAGTTGAGTAATGCATTTCCAGAAGAATCATTAATCGATAGCATACAGTGGAAACAAATACATGACTATGTAATCAATCTTGCTCCTGACAGCATCAGTAATTCACCATCAAGAATTGGGAGAAACTCCGATTTGTCACAATTTGAATCTTCGTTAAGAACATTGGATAGCCTCAAAACAACAGGAGGAATAGTAAGTATTAATTTTGATGCATCTAGCAACAAATTTTTGATAGGAGATATAAATGGAAAGTTGCATGATGGAGAAAATCCTATTCCCATCAGAAAGGCATCAAGTTCTCCAATTGTTTCCAGTTTTGTTGATGACAGTACGCTTTATCTCACTGAAGTTGGAATATTGAACCCAAGTGAATTGTCAAGAGGTAAGATATATAGTATAAAGGATAAACAAATCACATCGATATTTAATAACCTTCATAGACCAGTCTATACTGAAGTGAATGACTTGAATAATGATGGTAATAAAGAGATTATTATTTGCGAATTTGGACATCACTCAGGGCAACTTTCGATGCTTATAAAACGAGATTCAGTTTTTGAAAAAAGGACCTTATTGGGATTTCCTGGAAGCATTAAAGTGGAAATTACGGATATGAATGGTGACGGGAAGAAAGATATTGTCGCCTTATTCTCTCAAGGAAGAGAAGGAATATATGTCTTTTACCAAAAAGATGATTTAATGTTTGACGTAAAACAAATCATAAAGATGGGACCTGAATATGGATCGAGTTGGTTTTCATTATTTGATTATGATGATGATGAGGATTTAGACATTGTTCTTGTAAATGGAGACAATGCAGACAATTCGAATTTCCTGAAACCTTACCATGGGATTAGGTTATTTATAAATGATGGTGGAAATGATTTTACTGAAGAGTGGTTTTATCCTATTAATGGAGCCACAAGGGTGATGGTTGAAGATTTTGATTTGGATGGCGATCACGATTTTGCAGTTTTGTCTTTCTTTCCAGACTTTGAGAATTGTCCAGAAGAAGGTTTTGTATACCTTGAAAATCTAGATTCTGAAAGCTATAATTTTAAACCTTATATTACTCAAGAAGCTAAAAAAGGAAATTGGCTAGTCATGGAGAAGGGCGACTTTGATCGCGATGGTGATGTAGATATAATGCTAGGAAATTTTAGTCTTTTGACAACGAGTAAATTGAAAGGTGCAAACCAATATGATGTCTTGTATTTAGAGAATATGGCGTTGAAAGAGAAATGAAATTTTATTTCAAGATTAATGATTGAAGCGGTATAAAACCAATAATTAGAAGAAAGTCTATTCATTCAGTTTTTGCGCCTTTTGCAAAAAAGCATCTTCCTGATTCTCTAAATTAAGAGTACTGGCAGATTCTCTTATTTTCAGCCTTGTAGAGACTTGAATGTCGGAGGTCAGTTTATGACCTCGCTTTTGTTCTGTCAAATTCTTTTTTGTGTCTGACTGAAGAACAAAACAAAGGCAAGAGCAAGGGCCAGCATGACCAATATATCGATGACCATCAGGAATATAAAGGTGGTTTCTTAAAAATTACTTTCCATAAGCTTACTAAAACAAGCAATTGAAATACAACATTCAAGATGGCATTAAAAGTCCAGAAATATAAATGCAATTCAGAGTTTTCAAAAAATACTTGGCTAAACATAAAAATAAATAGACTGCCTGAATAGTAAATAAGAATAGCAGAATTAATGAGTCTCAAGCTCTTTTCATTTGTATTCTTTAGAGAAGTGTTTTCTGTTAAGTTATAAAAATATAAAACTGAGTAAGTAATAATTATTATCTGAACGCAAGCTTTAGCTAAAGAATTGAATTCATATATGTTTTGATAAAACAATGAATTTAGAACAATTAGTATTGATCCAATAACCATAAAAAGCCAAAATCTACTTTGAAGTATTTTTGGTTTTTTGATCAGGCTTTTGAAAAACCAAGAAAGTAAGATAAATTCCCCCAATGTATAAAGATGTAAAAGAGGTAGATTATTGACTCCAGGAAATTGAAAAACAATAATTCTTGACGCCACTTCTGCACTAAAATTAAGTATTAGAAAATAGAATAACCTTTTGTAAGGAGTACTTAATTTTATAAATTTCAATGAACATAATAATACGCTTATCCCAAGTATAATAACTGCAAGATGACCAGTATTATAAAAGAGGTCTTTCATTAATTGGATAAAGTCCATCTAGGTGTTTTTTTTGAAAATAGGTTATTTATTTAATTTCTGTTTTTGAATTAGTCTTGGTTGAATAGTATACTACATTTCTATTTATTCAATAACTACTTCTAAGTTTATCTAATTCTTTACTCTAATACTTGGAAAAGCTTTAGGGCATTGATTAGGACAAGGAAGAGTGAAATCAAAATACAGATTTTCCTTCGATGGATTGTTTGATTGTAGTGTGAATATTAATTCTGGAACAGCATCGATTTCCCCAATCATAATGAATAAAGAGTCATATTCATTAAAGTGTTCATGTACTACCACCTGTCTCAACTCTGCTTTATCAACATAGGCACCATAAATTATTTTTTCAGACATTGAATCAGGAAGACAGTTAATAATTGTGTTTACAATAACAGCATAAGAATCAATAGCATTGACTGCACATTCATCTGAAATACGGTGTGTTATACGCATGCCTATACTATCACGAACGGGTACAGTATCTCTGCACCCATGGTTAATATCAGGTATTTCAATATTATGGGGAAAAGCTTTAGGGCATTGATTAGGACAAGGAAGAGTGAAATCAAAATACAGATTTTCCTTCGATGGATCGTTTGATTGTAGTGTGAATATTAATTCTGGAACAGCATCGATTTCCCCAATCATAATGAATAAAGAGTCATATTCATTAAAGTGTTCATGTACTACCACCTGTCT
>Ga0256847_1000957_pt1 | contig 16032 bp, 14 predicted proteins | sample TeddybearmetaG_FD_189099 | JGI IMG/M metagenome (GOLD analysis project Ga0256847, IMG submission 189099) | Hydrothermal vent microbial communities from East Pacific Rise, Pacific Ocean - Teddybear | ecosystem: Environmental > Aquatic > Marine > Hydrothermal vents | place: Pacific Ocean: East... | reverse complement strand
GGTGAAAAAGAAGGCGCTGCACTACTTAAAATTCCTAACCGTACCATCAAACAGCTTATGTACGGTTATTTACGCGATGCTTACGCGGATGTTGGCATCTTCAAGCCCAGTAGCTGGGATATCGCTGAAAAGTTACGCCATATGAGCTACCGAGGGGCATGGCAACCGTTCTTTGACTATTTGTCCGAACAAATTGCGCAGCAAACCAGTGTGCGAGATTATTTACGGGGGGAAAAAATGGTCCAAGGTTTTCTGTTAGCCTGGTTGAACTTGAGCCCGTACTTCACCGTATGGAGCGAGCAAGAAAGCGGCGGCGGTTTTGTGGATCTTTATTTAGCGCCTTTCTATACCCGTTACCCCGATATGGGACACGCATATTTGATCGAACTGAAATACATCAGCCGAAGCCAAGACAGTGCGGATAAGCGCCAGGAGAAAATTGAGGAAGCCACACAGCAATTGCACCAATATCATAACGATCCCCGCATACAGCAAACGTTAGGGAAAGCAACACTGCATCCCTTGATTTTACTTTACAGTGGTTGGGAGCTTGTGTATTCGGATGAGTTGGATTTATCCGTATTCAGCCGATAATAGTGATCATCCAATATTTGGCGTGATTCAACAAAATTCACCGCTAAATAAGCCACCCTGATACAAAAAATCTATAAAAAATGGTAGTTGCCACATCCTTAGCCTCACCCTTTGTGCCCCAAATAGGCGGCATTGTAACGCATTGCCGAGAATTTGAACTGCTCTTTTTAGGATGATTCAATCAGGGGTGATTTGATGGGCATGTGTACCAATCTTGATGTTAAGCGGTCAATTCTTCGCTGTCTCATTACTTTTTTGAAATTGAGTAATGATATTTTGTTTTATTTTAGTCGATGAAGTCCGTGGGCTATACCGAATTTGAACGACTTTTTTCCCTTGGTCATTAAAATAATTTTCTACATCTTGGTTGTGAGGTTTTCTACCCCAGTCTTCTCCAATCACAAAAATATCGGCTTTAACCTTTTCGCAAACCGTCAGGTAGTCCAGCTCATAGTATGGAATGACGATATTGACACAGCGTAGTGCTTGAAGCATTTCGATACGTTGCTCTAGCGGAATAGCAGGGATATTAGGTTTGTACAATTTGACAACTTCATCAGAAGCGATACCAACTGCAACCGTATCACCCAATGAGGCGCAATACTCTAGCAGCGCAAGATGACCAACATGCAATAAATCAAAGGTGCCGACTGTATATACAACCATTATGTTATTTAACTCCTGTAGATAAAATATTTCCCACTATTGTGTTTGACTGATTTAGCTATATCCTATAACAGTTTCCAACCATAGATTCCTGTTATTCCAAGCGTATACATGGCAAGAATATAAACATTCACTGGGTGACCAGAAAGTTTGGGTGTTTTGATTTGCGATACATTTAAAGCCGCAAGCCCTAAACCACTTATGTAGAGAATGACTGAAAACACGCCCGTACTAAAAAAACCTTCAAATAAAAATATGAAAACGAGTATGAGACTGTTGTTATCCAGCGCCAGTCCGGTGTATTTCGTTCCATCTGCAAGGCCGAATACACTAAAATAACTCAATCTTATTGCACTGGCGGCGAGCATTAAAAAAGCACCGAATAAAAACACAGGCTCAAATTTCCCATAGCTCAGTAGCAGAATCGCTGGCGCAACACCATAACTGACAATATCAATGAGCACATCAAGCTGGCCACCAAAGGCCTGGTCGTTGCCTGTTCGTCCTTGCATTCTTCGGGCGATGAGGCCATCTGCCCAGTCAAACGCAACGGCCCAAACCATGCCGATCATGGCGGCGTAATAAACGCCAGATATACTGAAGTAAATCGTTAATACTGTGCAGGCTAAACCTGCCAGTGAACATAGGTTCGGGAGATCTTTGACATAAGAAAGAATCGTTGGCTGTGATACTTGTGGTTTGGCGTTATCTGTAATCATAATAATCCGAATAATGTAAATATCATATGCGCAATAAAATATTATCTAAGTGATGCCGTGTCTTAGGGAGTTTTGCGTTGTAGTCATCTTCTGGATGGTGATAACCAATGGCCAAAGCGACATCGCATTGATAACCATCGAGTTCTTTTTTGAACGTTTTGTTGACTAAGTCAGTATCAATACCTTCCATGGGCGTGGAATCTATTCTGAGGCGAGCTAACGTATGCAGTGTATTGCCAAGTGCGAGATACGTTTGTGCTTTTGTCCAGCTACTGGTATCTCCCGTTTCATCGGTATTGAGTTCTGCAAATATAAAGACACCAAAGGCATTGTCTCGGTCTTCTGGTTTGACGCGTTGATCGTCAATGCCTTTATCGACCACCTTGGCGTAATCATCACGCGTGTAATGTGGGTTGTGAGCAAAGAGAATAATCTGCGAGCTGTCAAAAATGTGGGACTGATTATATTGATGTTTATGGGCAAAGGTTTGACGCATACGCTCTTTTGCTTCCTCACTCTCTATCACCACAAATTTCCAGGGTTGTGAGTTAATAGAGGATGCAGAAAGGCGCATGGCTTCAAAAATCACATCCAGATCCTCTGGCGGAATTTTTTTGCTGGCATTATATTTTTTGGTCGCATGCCTCCAAAGTAAATCTTCTATAATTGGATGAGTCATATATTCCCATTAAAGTTAAGTTAGTGTGTGCATTTTGCAGGCATAACGTTTTAATAACCGGCCCCCAGGCTGGGCAGCTACTTCACTCGCAGTAGGCATCACAACGTCATGGGCAGGAACTTATGAGGGGGGGTGTAAGTTCTCTGTAGAAAGGATCGGCACCGTGTGATTAGACGACAACTACTCGTAAGTAGCAAGGGTTAATCCGTAGAATGGTTGGGGGAAGTCGCTACGCTTCTGGCGTTTGGTGAGGCAGGCTTATTTTACTCTTAGCTTAACTGTATGATTAGGCAACGCTTAGCATCTTAGTTGCATAATCTTTGCCTGATGTCGGTTCTGGAAGGGTTTTTCCATCTGCCTTATATTAGTGCGATATTTTCATCTACGATTTGGCATCATTCCGCGAATACGCCCATCTCGTCTTCTCCGTGGCAACCGCCGTAAAATAAACCTGGGCAACTTCCAACGTAGCACTGATCTTCTTCAGACCATTACAATGCTTTTTTGCGATGCCTTTGGCGGTGTTATCTATCCTCATGGGGGGTGATTTATGACGCTTGACGGGAGGACTTCCGGCCCAGTACCAGCAGCCAAATGGACCAGATGATGTAAGTGCCGCTCAAGCCCAATACGGATATCACGGTTTTTGCCTGTGGACTGGGGGCGAGTAAGATCAGTGCCGTCAACAGGACAGCGCTGATGAAAAAGGCACGCCAAAATGTTCGATAACTTGTGTGTTTTGTCTGCCGCGTTAAGATGCGTGGCCCAAACCCCCAGGTTGTCCACATGCCAAACATGCCAAGTTGAAAAGCGTTGCTTGCGGGGCCATTGCCCAACAAAATCCACTCAAAGGCTAAGCCGAACACGCCAACGGTTAGATAGTGCAAGATATCCCCACGCCAGCGTGAGGTCATCCATTTGTCGATGATGCGGCTTTCTAGGTAAAACAGGGTGACCAGTATGGGGTAGACAAATAAGGTGATGATGAAACCTTCAGGTTTGAGCCCGGCAACCAGTTTTAACTCGACTTCCAGAAAAAGCCCTAATAGTAAGCCGAGCCCAAGAAATAGTAGATATTGTCTCATCGTGTCGTTACGCCGTGTGGGGAAAACGGATGCGTTGTGCTGACCAGGTTTGAAAAGACACTTTCTCCCGGTAAATTTCTTGTTCATTAATGGTGTGCAAGAGGAAGACCCCACCACCTTTCACAAAAGGAATAGAATGTTGATAGTCGACGATGGTTACTGTTGTCCATGCGCCATCTGGGTTCAATAGTTCCACCGTTTTGCCTGAGTATGCGCGTTGTTCGAATATGGTGATTGATGCTTTGATGGCATTAACAATATCATTTTTAAAGATATTTCCGATCAGGCTGAAAAATAACAGGAAGATATGCCATTCCTGAAGCGCAAAATTATTCATTTGTTCCCAACCTTCTATACTTAACTTAAATGCCATCACGAGCCATGTTTTGATGCCCACCCGTGTGATGGGTATCTTTTTGTAGCATAGACGAAAATGTGAAAGCGGGTTCTTTTTCTTTCTAGCGATTGATTTAGTGACACACTCCTTGAGTTTAATTACACTGGAATTGGCCGGTTCATAACCGCCTCATTAACTTGGTGAAATCACTTCATGATCAAAAAAATTCCCGCCTCAAAGTTGATTCCCGGTATGTTTGTGCATGATTTGAATGCGAGTTGGATTCCGCATGCGTATGAAAAAATTCACCAACGCGGCATGGTGAAGTCAGAAAAAACCATTGAAAAAGCCTTGAAGCTGGGCGTTAAAACGGTCTATATCGATACTGAAAAAGGCTTGGATGATGCCGATGGTGTGCCAGAAGCGGTGGTGGCACAAGAGACTCAGGAAAAATTGGAGGCGTTAAAAGCACAAGTGACCGAGGTGGATAACCCGACTTCCGTCAAAGAAGAAATGGCCTTTGCGCACCAGGTGCATGAGGAGGCAAAAACCTTAGTTAACCAAGTCATGCATAACGTTAAGCTGGGTCAGCGAATCGAATTGGATACGGTGGAAACCTTGGCAGACGGTTTGTTGGGGTCGGTATTTCGAAATAAAGATGCGTTATCGTGCCTTGGGCGTATTCGCCAAAAAGACCGTTACTTGTTGGAGCACTCGGTGAATTTGAGTGTGTTGATGTCGGTGTTCGGCAAAGCGCGTGAGGTGGAGCGTGCAACGTTGCATAAAGCCGTGGTTGGGGCTTTGTTGCATGATATTGGCAAGGTTATGGTGCCGAATACCGTGCTACAAAAACCGAGCCGTTTGTCGGATCAAGAATTTGAAAAAATGAAAGCGCATGCGACATATAGCCATGATTTGTTGATGTCCACCCCAGGTATTTCGGATCTGACCATTCAAGTTGCCTCCCAGCACCACGAACGTATGGATGGCTCGGGTTATCCGAATGGCCTAAAAGGCGATGAGATCTGTACATATGGGCGCATGGTGGCGATTGTGGATGTGTATGATGCGATTACGGCAGACCGTTGTTACCATAAAGGCATGCCGCCGACCTCAGCGTTAAAAAAATTATTGGAATGGAGTGGGGGCCACCTTGACCCGATGCTGGTGCAAGAATTTATTCGTTGTGTGGGGATTTACCCCGTTGGTAGTTTGGTGCGGCTGAAAAGTGACCACTTAGGCATTGTGGTCGAGCAGCATGAATCGCACCATGAAACCCCCGTCCTGATTGAAATGTATGATGCCAAATTTAACCATTACTTACCCGCTAAAACGCTCGATTTGTCGACCACAACCTCGCAACAGACGATTGTTGGCGCGGTCAATCCGAGTAAATACAACATCGACGTTAACCGCTTTTTACGCGCATTATAGTGCGTACATCGCCGCCACATAGAGTGTTTTTATGACTGCGATAACCCAACATATTCACCACCTTGCTTGCCCCTTGGATGGCACTGCTTTTGATGCCAGCGGTCAACAGCTTGTGTGTACGAATGGCCATTGTTTTGATGTGGCCAAGCAAGGGTATGCCAATCTTTTGCTGGTGCAACAAAAAGCTTCAAAAGATCCGGGGGACAGTAAAGCCATGATGGTGGCGCGATCCCGCTTTCTGGATAAGGGCGTGTATCAACCCATTGCGACACGTTTGAATGAACTGGCGTGCACCCAGGCTGGGTTAGACGTGGTGTTAGATGCGGGCTGTGGGGATGGGTATTATCTTGATTGTTTGCAGCAAGTGTGGCCGACAGCAACAACGACAGCGTTCGTGGGGTTGGATGTGTCGAAATGGGCGATTATGGCTGCGGCGAAAAGAAACGCTGAGCTGGTGTGGTTGGTCGGTACGAACAAACATCCGCCGCTACAAGCGGCGACGGTTGATCTCATTCTTGCGGTGTTTGGTTTTCCCTGTTATGCGCCGTTTCACAGCATTTTAAAGCCGAATGGGCGTTTGATCGTGGTGGAGTCCGGGCCGCAGCATTTGATCGAATTACGCGAAATTATTTACCCCAGCATCAAAGCACACACGCCAACAGCGGACGTAGCCATACCGGAGGGGTTCGAGCTGGCTGAGACGACAGCGTTAACTTACCAAACTGAGTCACTACAGCACGCACAGATTATGGATTTACTCACGATGACGCCACATTTATATCGTGCGACACAGGAGGGTAAAGCGGCAGCAGAGGCCCTCAGCGAGATTCAACTGACGGTGGATGTGGTCTTTCGAACCTTGGTGGCGCAGCCCAAAGTGGTGTTTTCGCCTTGGGGTCAGCGCACACAGTAGTCATCCGCTATAATCAGGAGATTGTCTTATGTTGTGTTTTCTCATGCCAGCCCGATGTTACGCTGTGTTCGGATTTTTCCTTCTGATGTCGATGTCGACCCAGGCCCTGGAGACGATTGCGCCTGAAGCACTCAAACCGGGCATGAAAGGGTATGCGCTGTCGGTTTTTCAGGGCATGGTGCCGGAACGTTTTGAGGTTGAGGTGGTGGATGTGGTGCCCGGCCCCTGGACCGCGAAACGCACCTTGCTGGTGAAAGCGGCGAGCGAGAATGCGGTGCGTAAAATCAAAGCCTATGGCGCGGGATTTAGCGGTAGCCCGGTATTTTTTGAGGGCCGCATTGCTGGCGCGGTTGCGTATGGCGAACAGTTTCAACAAGAACATATATTGGGCGTGACGTTAATTGGCGACATGCTTGCGGAGTTAGCCTTGTCCGAGCGGGCAGGCGATGTCTCGGCGCGGGTCGCGTGTGGAACCTGTGAGCTCTTGCCTGGTGCCATGATTACGATTCCTGTGGTGCGGGGGGATATTTGGATGGGTTCATCGGGGACGGTCACGGCCACGGTGGGGGATAAAGTGCTGGCGTTCGGCCACCCCAACCAATTTGTGGGTGAGCATGTGGTGTTACCGATGCATCGGGCGGAAGTCAATGGGGTGATGGCCAAACTCGATTTTTCACACAAAATCGTGACCCCGACAGCGGACGAAATCGGGGCGTTAATTTGGGATGGCGAAGTGGCTGTGGTGGGGCGCTTGGGGCAGAAAGCGCCGATGTTGCCGTACCGTATTCGATACGCTGAGAAAACCTTTAATATGGAAGTGGTGCAACACATTGAGATTTTACCCGGCGTGGTTAATGCGGTGCTGGGGAAGGTGGTCGATAGCATGGCGCATATCGACCCGGAAGGGTTAGATTTATTGGTCAAATACCACATCGATTGGCCAGATGGCGAGCGCTTTGATTGGCAACAACGGTGTAGTGTCAAGCAGCTTGCAGGACAAACAAAAACGTTATTGACGACCTTATTCAGCGGCCATGATGCCGTACAGCGAATTGACATTGAGCTGGATGAAATCCCTAAAGGGCAAGTGGCGAAAATTGTGCACGTACGTTTTGGGCCGGAGGCGGGCAAACAAGCACAGTCTGTGCCGCTGTATGTGGATTTTTTGTTGCGTTCTGGCGAGCGTGTGCAGCGGGTTTTTTCGGTGCCGATTCCAAGCGCTTATGGTGCTGCAATCTTCCCATTGCAACTGATGGTCGGGGATGCGCTCCGGCCAAACGTATCAACAAGCCCCAGAACACCACAACAAAGGGCCGCCTGGTTAAGCAGTATATTGCGTTCGGATGAGCTGGTGTTGCTGTATCCGGGGGAGCGGGGTCAGGCCTTTTATGCGGAAGCGGGGCTCACGCGCCAAGTGATACGCTTGCCATGGCGTTTGTCTGGCACCGCAAACGTTGAGATTAAGGTGATGCATGAAAAATAACGTAACAGCGAGGGTTTGCTTGGGCCTGTTTGGGTTGCTTTTGCACAGCCCATGGGTGCACGCGGTGAATGCGAATAAATGGCATATAGAAGGGTTTAAAGCGGCAGACATAGAGACCTATCATGGTGTTATGTACGATGTGGAAACCGGCCGCGCGGAGCCGGGCGCAGCCACAGACAAGCACATTTATGCCGATGGCCAATCGTTCTGGGCGGGGGCGGTAGATGCGCAAGGGGATCTTGTGTTGGGGGGTGGCCAGCCGGCCCAATTGGTGGTGTTCAGCAACCAAGCTTTTAAGGTCATTGGGTCTCGTTTATTGCAGAATGCAAAGTCGGTCAGTGCTTTATTAGCGCTACAGAATCAGAATACCATTTTGGTGGGGTTGAGTAATGGGGGCAAAATTCTGCAATTGGATAAAGGTCGTTATCTGAGTGCGTTATGCGAACTCCCGGCTGAACACATTTGGGCCTTGGTGGATAATCAGGATGGGTACGTCTATGCCGCAACCGGCCCACTGGGTGCGATCTTCCGAATTGACCCGGAGACCGGGCACTTTGAACGCTGGGTGCAAACTCAAGATACCAATATCCGCTTATTATACCGCAGTGCCGAAGGGCGTTTGTTATTTGGCGGGGCAGAGCGCGGGAATTTATACGAGATCAAAGGCAAGGGGGTGGCGAATGTGGTGGCCCATTTTCCAGAGGCCTCTGTGGTGGCTGCGGTGACCCTGGGTGAGGGGCTGTTGGTGGCCACCAGTCAATTGCGTGAAACCCCAGAGGAAAAGCAGGAAGCGCTGTATAAAGCGTATTTTAAACAATTTTCTGAATTGAATCGTGCCTTTGGCACAGACGATGATACCGGTATTTTATTGGATCCGGTGAAAAACGCGTTAGCCGGGTTATCCCACAGTGCTTTGTATTGGGTTGGGCCAAACCACCAAATTGATCGCCTGCTGGAATTTAAAGACGAATATATTTTGGATATGCTGTGGCAGGACGACCAACTCTTGGTTTCAACCGGGCCAGAAGGCCGGGTGTATTTGCTCAAAGATGTATTGCAAGATGATCGGAAGCAATTGTTAGCGCATGATTTTCCCTATAAATATGCGGGCAAAATGGTGGATGCCCAACATATTTTGGTCTCCGGTAATGAAGCGGGTTTTTATACGCGCCAGGCCCAAGTCAAACAAGCGCACATCATCAGCAAACCGTTCTCGCCGGGCATGCCAACGTTATGGGGCCAATTGTATTGGCAGGGCAGTGGGTTAACCGTGTATTCGCGGCACGGTAACACCACCTCGCCAGATGATACCTGGACCGATTGGATTTTGCGGGGTCAAGGTGTGCCGGCCGAATTACCGCAATCGGTCTGGAATTTTTCCCAAGTGAAAATTGACATCACCGAACGTGCTCATTTTGATTCACTGGATTATTATTATGTAGAATACAATCAACGCCCCCGCGTGTTGAATATGACCATTGCAGACAAAAAACAAACCGATGCGGGTTGGTTTCAAGACATCACTTGGGAGATGGAAGACCCGAATGAAGATCGCTTGCAAGTGCGTATTTCAATACAACCAAATGACCAAACGCATTGGCTTGAGCTGACCGAAACACCACTCGACAATGTCACCACGTATGCTTTACCGTTGGCCCGGATTGCCGATGGTCAATATACCCTCAAAGTTTCGGTGTCGGATGATAATGTGAATGTGGGGTCCGGTTTAAGCAGTTTTGCGTTGTCTGACCCGGTGACCATTGATCAACATGCGCCGACGATTGAGCGTTTACATTTAGACCCCACGCGGCATGTGATCAGCGCGCAAGTTACGGACAATTTATCCATTTTGAAAACCTTCGAAGTTTCTTTTGATGGCCAATATTGGCGCGCCTTTCAAGCCGCCGATGGGGTGTTGGATGAGCGTGTCGAGGAGATGCAGTTAACGCTACCAGAGGGGTTTAAAAACAAGCGTTCAATCAGTGTTCGAGTCACCGATGAAGCGGGTAATGCCACGATCAGAACAGTGCATATGCCATAACCATGTTGAAACTTAAGAACGTGAGCGTCACGTATGGCAAAAAAACACCGATTACGGCATTGGAATGCTTGGATTTTTATTTGCAAGAGAATGAGTTTGTGACCGTGACGGGGCCATCGGGCTCTGGAAAAACCACGTTTATTCAGGTGTGTGGCGGTATTTTAAGCCCAACCAGCGGCGAGGTTGAATTTCAAAGCCAACATTTACACACGTTAGATGATGCGGCGTTATCCATTTTGCGCAACCGGTACATTGGTTATGTCTTTCAATTCTTTAATCTATTGCCCTATCTCAGTGCCATTGAAAATGTCGCGTTGCCTTTAATGTTGCGAAAACAAGCCCGTAAACCCCGCGAACAGTTGGCCGCTGAATTGCTGGAATCGGTTGGTTTGGGCCAACGTTTGCAGCATTACCCGAATCAACTCTCTGGGGGGGAATGTCAGCGTGTGGCCATTGCCAGAGCATTGGTGACTGAGCCGTGTTTGCTGATTGCTGACGAGCCGACCGGCAATTTGGATTACGAAAACACCCAACATGTGATGCAAATGTTTCAACGCTTGCATCGTGAACGTGATGTCAGCGTGTTGTTGGTGACTCATGACCCTTGGGTGGCTGACTGTGGCAGCCGGCATGTTCGGATTGAAGCGGGGCACTTACATTGCTCCGCGTAATGGACATTATGTCGCTGAATCGTGCGCGCAGTCAGCAGCGTAGCAGCGGTAAAAAGCACATGGTGCTGTTATTCCTGATTTTGGTGCAGGCTCTGCTGATGCTGAACTTAGGCTTTGGTTTTTTAGAGCGCATTGAAAACTATTTTTACGATGATCGGTACCCGGATGATGCGTTGTTGGTTGTGTACCAGCCAAATCCGAAAGCGCCTGATCAAGGTCTTCGCCGAAAACCCATGGATCAGGACAAATTGGTGGCTTTAAACGCCTTGGAAGGGGTGTATGCGAAGCAAAGTGTGTTTGATTTTACCGGGGGGCATGTGTTTTTAATGCCCCGTGCGAATTATTTGGTGCCGGAAATTTTATTGGGGTATGACAAAGCCCTATTTGATTTATACCGTGCCTTACCCGAAGATCAGCGCATTCCGGGCAGTATACCGCTCTTGTTATCAGCCGATATGTTTGCGCTGAGTTATCACGATACGCACTTTGTGCGTTCGGCGAAAACCGATATGGCCGCTTTTTTAGGGCAGCCCGTGGAGATTATCATGCGTCCGATGTTGCAAATGGACGCACAGAAAAATTCGATCTTAGACCCTGAAATCCGGCGGCAAGTCCTGAGCAAAAATTTGCATGAATCGTATCGTAAAGTCGTGCAAGAAAAACCCACGTTACAACGTTTTTATCGCCCGGTAAAACTGCGCTTTCAAATCGTTGGATATGTCCGAGAGCGCATACAATTTGGCTCCTCACCGAAAGCGTTTGGGGTCATTCCCTCGCGTTACGGGGCACAAATCCAGAGCCTTTTGCGCACACGCCAAGCCGGTATTTCGGGCCATAGAAAACAGTTTGTGGAGGCGGTGGATGCGGTTTATCTATTAACCACCGCAGCGGACAAATCCCACCTCAAACAAAAAATCCGTGGGTTAGGGTTAACAGCCGTAGACCGGGCCGATATTAACCGTTTACTGTTGCCTAATATCGTACAAATGTTGCTTGCGGAAGCGGGCGTCAGGCATTTTTTGCTCACGGTTTTTGGGGTGATGGCTTTGTTTGTGGTGTTTTTTGTGTACCACTTACTCAGTGCGCGGGTGGGGGATGCGTGGTTAGAAATTGGGACGATGCGCTGTTTGGGCGCGAGTAAAAAAGACATTCGTGCGATTTTTTGGCATTTATGTTTGCGGGATTTAACCAAAGTCATGTTCTCATCCATGCTGGTCACCAATGGGTTATTGTGGGGGCTGGGGTATTGGAGTGCGCAACATTTAAATCAATTGTCTGTTGAGTTGGTGGGAGATTTGCCTATGATTGCCGGGTTTGGGGATTTTGCGCCCGGTTGGTTAACCGCGCCGGTATCGATGCAGTTGGTTTTATTGCTGGTATTGGTGCCGATTGCGGTGTTAGCCGCCGTGATTCCGGTGGCGAAAGCCTCACGGGTTGATCCGGTGGTGGCGATGAAGGCCGGGTAGGAGGTTACAGTACGATTTTATCAAAGGATGTTAAGCAAGTCTCAAACTTAGAAAATACCCGCATTATCTGGATGTAATCAATGTTATGATAAAAAACACATAGCAGTGAACCACTTGAGTACTCGTATGAATCTAAAATCTGATATTTTATTAATCTCTGATAGCATCACACACGATATTTGCACCACCATCACGGGATATTTTAATACCGCATTCACCAATTTTGGCCAGCGTTTTCTGGGCCAATTAATTGAATACCAGCCTAATTTGGCCATTTTATTCTCAGATACCTCTGCGCAGACACTGTTGGATGCCGCGCAAACTATCAGGCAAAATCCCTCCACACAATCCGTGTGTATTTTAATGATATCGCCCTCAGATGATCCTGATATTCGCATTCAAGCTTACCAATCTGGGGCGGATGAATATTTGCATTTGCCGATTGCCAGTGATGACCTCTTTTTAAAAATTCGCCACTGTTTGAATGAGCATCACAAACGTGAGCAAGCGCATCAACCACAACCGACAGAGCGCAGTAGCAGCGAGCTTGGGGTGGTTTCTCAATACTTACAGGCGATCAGTCATTGTACGAATATCCAAGCGTTAGAGCGGGCTTTGTTTGGGCTTACCAGTGCTTTTGAGCTCAAAGCTAGTGTGCACATACAAACCAATTTTGATGAACTCACCAGTACCTGTGATGGGGAGATTAACCCGCTTGAAGCGGAAGCCATTATTCGCATGTTGGGCCAACAAAGTGTGTTTGAAATTGGCGCGCGCAGTTTTTTCAACTCTGCGCATCTTTCCTTGTTGATTAAAAATATGCCGGTTCGAAATAAAGCTTTTTACAGCCGCCTCAAAGATCATTTAAGTATTGCGGTGCGGAATGCAGAATCGAGAGTGGCGGCGATTGAAGTGACCCATCAACTGGATCATCAGCATGAGCTTGAAACGTTATTGGATACGGCCAAAGAACAGCTAGAACAAGCCTTAAGTTTATGTACGGAATACGAACACAATACGCAAAAAATCCACCATAACTTAAGCCTTGATATGTCGGCTTGTTTAACCGGGTTGGGCATCAGCTCAGAACAAACGCAGATGATTATGAGCCTGTGTCATGCTGCCCAACAGCAGCAAGCGAACCTCCCACAGTCGGCTGAAATCACACAAAGCTTGCATCATTTGATCACATTAACGGTCGGAGCTTTGGCACATCAACGCAGTGATGATGCGGTGCAACAAGCTTCTTCTTAAGCCTTAATAGGTTCGGCGCATGAGCCAAACGGCCAGGCCTGAAAACATCGCAATCGGTGATAATACAGCCACGATTGGGCTGAGGTTGTAGACCAACCCAATATGGTTGAGGGCTTTATCCACCAAGAAGAAGCAGATGCCAAGTAAGGTGCCAATTAAAATGCGCTGGCCAATGGACACACTGCGCATCGAGCCCAGTACAAAGGGGATGGATAATATCAGCAACAGAAGAATGTCTAACGGCACCGTGAGCTTGGACCACATCGCAAGGCGATAACGCAACGCATCCTGCCCATTATTCTCTAAGTAATGAGAATAACTCCACAAACCATGGACAGATAAACTCTCCGGCTCAACCACGACAAAACGGATCAGATTGGGGTCTAACAACGAGCCCCATTGCGCGTTGTCTAAATGTTTGGTTTTAACGCGATCTTCTGTCAGATAACTTTGCTCAATGTTTTCTAACACCCAGGTTTCTTGGTTTTGATCAAAATATGCCGATTTGGCATGGGTTGAAACGCGCATGCGGTGATGTTCATCAACTTCATAAATATACACATCATGGAGTTTGCCACCGGATAAAACATTCCGAATATTAATAAAAGTTAATCCATCGCGTGCGAAAAACCCGTACTCTGTGCCTTTTAATTTGTCTGCGGTGGCTTTTGCACGCAGTGCTTGTGCTTTTGTTTCCATTTTGGGTACGGCAAATTCACCGAGCAAAAACGTCAGGATAATGACCACAAAACCGGCCTTTAATACCGACCCCACAATGCGGGCTTTAGAAATGCCCGCCGCGCGCATGGCGATGAGTTCGTGGTTGTTCGCCAACGTGCCCAAGCCCAATAACGCGCCCAATAACGTGGCGGTTGGAATCAGCTCGTATGCCCGCCTTGGTAAGGTCATTAAGATAAACTGGGTAATCTCCCAAAGGCCATAAACGCCTTCACCGAGATCCCCCAACTCATCAATAAACGCAATAAACGTGACCAATGATAAGAGCACAAACAAAGCCAGTAAGGTGCCACCCAACACAGTTCTACCAATGTATCGATCTAAAATGTTCATAGTGATATTGGCCTACGTTGCCAGGATTTGATCATCCAAAACATGCCAACATTTTTGGTCATCACACCGAGCGCGGCGAAGATCACCAAGGCATGCACCCACCACATGCCAAGCCAAATGGGAATATCCCCTTTTTCAATTAACGTTTGCGCGACACTGCTCAAATTGGAATAAATAATATAAAACAACACCGCAATGAATAAGCGCCCATAGCGCCCCTCGCGAGGATCCACCTTACTCATTGGCACCGCCAAAAAACCCAACACGAGAATCGATAAGGGGGCCGATAAACGCCATTGAAACTCGGCGGTTGCGGCCGCACTATCCATGCTTAATAAGGCCTCGGTGCTAACCGATGCCATTTTCACGCGGCCTCCCCCTTCTCGTTTTTTTTCTTGAATCCGAACCGCGTATTTTTCAAATTTCACAATTTTAAAATCGGCCTGCCCAGGATTACCCACATACCGATTACCATTCACCAGCACCAAAAATCGATCCCCGGTTTCTGGGTCGACATATTGATAACCGGTTTCTGAGCTAATAATGCCGAGCTCTTCATGTTGTCTATTTTGAATAAAGATATTGAAGATGTTTTTCTCATCCTCACTGAGGCGTTCAATATAAAAAATCACACCGCCTTTCTTGAATTCATTAAAGCGCCCAGGGATCAAACCTTGTAAACCTTTTTTCTCTTCGCCTTTTAATTTAACAATGCTCGACTGTTGTACCGCCCATGGGGAAACATACAGGGTTAACCCGCCAACGAATAAGGCAAAAGGCAGGGTGAAAAACAGTAAGGCTTTATAGATCCGCGCCATGCCAATACCGCAGGCTGCCATGGCTGCCATTTCATTATCGCGATACATACGGCCTAAGGTGATTAACACCGCAAAAAAGAAGGAGGGGGGTAACAGTAAAATACTGACCTGAATGGATTTTAAGCCCAAAAGAATAAAAATAACTTCGCCAGATATTGCGCCTTCTGCCGCTTTGGCCAAATAATAGACCAAGCGATTACTGACGATGATGAGAATTAATACCATCGCAACCGCAAGCAGTGTACTAAAGAGTTCTTTCGTGAGATAGCGGTCAAGCACCTGCATGAAGCCAATCGCCTTTATCAAAACAGTTTGGGGTGTCAGATCAAAGGATAGCTGAATCTATCCAGATCACCAGACCTTATTATGCTCGGTTTGCGCTGGCGGGTGGCTGTTGTTCATGCCGCTGCAGGGTGCACATCGTTAACAGCTAATGCGCCCTGCAACATTGGCTTTTTCTAATCATCGCTGCTATCTTACAGGCATTGATGGATGCCCTTTAAATCGAAAGAGAAACTGTTTATGGACTACCTGGCAAAAACCGAAAAACCGGAGAAAATCCGATCTGATTGTTTAATCATTCCCGTGTTTGAAGATAAAAAACTCTCCGCGTTTGGTAAACAGATTGATCAACACTGCCAGGGTGCGATTAAAGCCTTACTCAAGTCCGGTGACATGACCGGCAAAGCGAATCACACGGTCACACTCTTTCAACCGGCGGGGGTGCAGTGCGAACGTATTTTGTTACTCGGTTGTGGTAAAGCCGACGAAGTCACCGCCAAAACCTTACAAAAATTGATT
>Ga0256847_1000956_pt1 | contig 16034 bp, 14 predicted proteins | sample TeddybearmetaG_FD_189099 | JGI IMG/M metagenome (GOLD analysis project Ga0256847, IMG submission 189099) | Hydrothermal vent microbial communities from East Pacific Rise, Pacific Ocean - Teddybear | ecosystem: Environmental > Aquatic > Marine > Hydrothermal vents | place: Pacific Ocean: East... | reverse complement strand
TAAACAAAACTATGCCATCGCCTATCGAATCGAGATTTCGACCGACAATCAGTTCAACCATATAGTTCAGCAACAGCGTACCGAGAAAACCAGTTATGTGTTGGAGAATGCACCAATCGGACAGTTGTACGTGCGTGTTGCGAGTATCGGTCGAGTGGCCTATGTTAGCGAATTTAGCAATATTATCGGAATTGAGAAAAAGCCTTTTTGGAGAAAGTATCGCGCCCCAATTTTGATCTTCATATTAATTATTTTTCTGGCGGTATTCTATCGTCGCATTAGCTAAGGTCCACTGATGCGCCTTTGGGCCAAGTTAACTCACCCAGCGCTATTTATTGGGTTTATGGTGCTATCTATTGTCCTGGCCAGGACGGATATACTGAGACGATGGGATAATCTCATTTACGATACGCTACTGACAAACCAGTCGGTATCACCAACGTCCGAAGTGATCATTATCGAAATAGATGATGCCAGTATCGCTGAGTTGGGGCGGTGGCCCTGGCCACGTGAAGTCCACGCTGATTTGGTCAATCAATTAACAAATGTCAACGTAAAAGCGCTGGGATTTGATATTCTATTTACTGAACCTGACCGCTATCTGGCAAAGAATGATGCTCTTCTGGCAGATGCGATAAAACGACATGGCAAGGTTGTACTACCTATTCACGCCGAGGAAATCCGATTTGAAGGACAGCTAAAAGAGCAGCTGCCAATTCCTGAATTTACTGAAAATTCAGCATCAATTGGGCACATCCATATCGAACCTGGCGGAGATGGTGTTGTACGTACGGCATTTCTGAGAGGTGGTGTTGGAAATGCAGAGTGGCCGCATTTTTCGCTGGCTTTAGCGGAACTTAATAAACGTTTTTCTGATCAGCAAGAGAGTACAGATAATGGCATTTCGCCAACTTTGACTCAGGATCGAGCGTGGCTTCAATCACAACCGGTAAGAATTCCGTTTGTTGGTCCACCTGGAACCATCCACCGGGTTTCCTACGCTGACGTAATATTCCAACGGGTTTCACTAGATATTTTTGATGGGAGATTTGTCCTCGTTGGAATGACAGCCTCGGGTGAAAGTGATCGATTCCCGACTCCGGTATCAGGCGATGGCCAGTTGATGACTGGTGTCGAAATTCTGGCAAACCTGTTGGTTGGTATCATAAAAAATAACACCATTCAGACGATTGTTGAACCTGGTCGATCGATACTTGTGGTGTTACCGGTATTAGTGCTTTTGCTTATTTTCCCACGCCTCATGCCGCTGGCGAGTGCGATCGCAACATTGATAACTGTAATCGCCTGCCTGCTTACCAGTTACCTGCTACTAAGGTCGGCCAACCTCTGGTTAAGTCCTGCTGCCAGTGTGTTAACAGTGCTAATTAGTTACCCGGTTCTTAGCTGGATCAGGTTGGAATCAACAGTAACGTATTTAAAGGAACAAATCGATAATATTCATCAGTACCACGAGAGTGAATTTCTCGACCGACGCAGTGATGCAGCTACAACGATACTATTTTTCGAACAGCTTTTCTCCCTTAAAGCATGGATAGTTATGGATAAAGACAACAAAATACTCGGCTCGATGAATACGATTTTACCGGTCGGCAAGCCGGGCGAATTCAATAATAGAGTACAGGTAGTCGGCAACATATTGTGGTACCAAACCAGGGACAACAATGCAGTAGGACTGCAATGGCCTGACAACCATTTACCAAATCAACTGGCTATTAGCCTGGTTGGTGGTCTACAAAAGTCCAAACGATCTGATCGGTTGTTCAGTCAACAAGGCGGTAGTGAAATTGTTCAGCGGCAGATTTACCAGTTAAAAATGCTATCCCATCAGCTAGACGATGTCAGATCTGTCACAAGCAATGCTATTTCGAATATGGCCGATGGGGTCGTCATTACCGGTAAATACGGCAACGTACTGGTTGCAAATACGAAAGTGCAATCGCTGCTTGGTCACGCATCTCCGAACTTGATCATCAATGCCAATGTGTTTTCGCTCCTGTCGGCAGTAAAACCCGAAAACATTGCTTCGTGGCATTCAGTCTTACCAACCGTGTATGTTGAGAAAAAAGAAATCTCGCTGACCGCCACCCGCGGCAGTGATATGGATTTGTATATACAGCTAACACCGATTGTTGGTCAGGATTTAATCCTTGAGGCAGTAGTCATTAATATTTCTGACATCAGCAAACTCAAGGAAACAGAACGTAAACGAGCAGAAATATTGTCCTTCTTATCGCACGACCTACGTTCTCCATTGATTTCTATCCTGGCCCTACTGGAAGTAGCAATCAACCGATCAAATTCAAGTACACCGAATGATTTTCTGCAACGCATGGACGGATACACAAAATCAGCATTGAAATTGTCAGAACAGTTTGTCGAGCTAATTCGGGCTGAAATTATCCAGCCGCATCAAGTATATGATGTCGATCTTACGGAAATTGCGACAAACGCAATCGAACAGCTTTGGGATCGAGCACAACAGAAACACATCAAAATCGTTCAACAAAATAGCAATCACGAGTTCTGGATTAGCGGTGATCCTGAACTGATCGAAAGAGCGCTTACAAACTTGCTCGATAACTCAATTAAATATAGCGGTGAGAAAACGATAATAGAGCTAGAAATCCAGCAAAGCGAGACGCATTTTATTTGTGTGGTATCCGATCACGGTTGCGGCATTTCGGGTGAATCACTGCCGCACCTATTTGATATCTATCATCGTGCAAATCGCTCAGGTGAATGTGCTGTTAGGGGTTCAGGGTTGGGTCTGGCATTTGTCAAAGCTGTTGCGAAAAGGCATGGGGGCTATGTCGCCGTTGAGAGTGAACCTGAGAAAGGCGCCTGCTTTAAAATTTCATTTCCACGCATCTAGGTTTAGTTGTTGAGTAGTTGGATTCACTGGAGTTTGGATTACAACACTAATATCCGAAATTCAAAAAAAGTATTTAATATCAAAGGGTTAGATGTATTAGTTCAGACGGGCTGTTGAAAAAGCCCTTTTAAACCATGAAATCAATCATGGCGAATTTACACCGGAAAATAAAGGGGTCTTAGCCGTTTAATGGTACGGTCGCTAACTTAAACCACGCCATTCACATCAAATTCTCCACCTTAGAGGTTGAATTTTGTCTTTTGCTAACGGCCGCTAAGTCCATTTTTGAGACCTTGTGCCCGTCATGAAAATTGAAGTTTTAAAGTAATTAATAAAGATAATGTTCAAATTAATGCTGCTTACGAATCAAAATTGGTGTCATTTTCAAGCGACTCTCTGGATAGATTTTAAATCGATGTGGTTCCGTGCTTCTTCCAGGTCATAATCAGCCTGGAGGCCTGTCCAAAATTGCTCCGAAGTATCAAAGTATCGAGCTAGGCGAATAGCAGTAGCAGCCGTAATTGATCGTTTACCGTGTACTATTTCGTTAATTCGTCTAGGGGAAACATTAATAGCTTTTGCAATGCCATTCTGACTGATAAGCATTGGCTTTAGAAATTCTTCAAGCAGTATTTCTCCAGGATGTATATTGGGTAATCTCATCTTTGCCTCTATATTTGGTTAGTGATAATCAACAATTTCAACTCGCCTCGCCTGCCCTTTGTTCCATACAAAACAGACACGCCACTGATTGTTAATACGAATACTGTGCTGTCCTTTCCTGTTGCCTCCTAAGCTCTCTAGCCTGTTTGCAGGTGGTATCCGTAAATCTTGTAAATGGGTGGCATTGTTTAACATCCTCAATTTGCGCCTGGCCACATTTTAAATATTGACTGGTAACTTACGAGATTTCTGGCCGGTAAATATTTTCTCAGTTTCTGCGCAATTAAAATCAATAATCATTAACCAGGTATAACGCGCGGCGTTATATAGTTCTAGTTTCTAATAAAATACCAGTTGCACTCACAGATTTGTTGGAATTACTCTATTTATGGATGGGCATTATTTCGCTGTGGATTCCAGAGCTTATGGAAGTTTCTTGTATTTAAGCAGCGTTTCGGGTAGTACTCTGACAAAATTGAACCTGTCGAATAGATAATTTTCAAACCTGATTTACGAATGATGAAAGGGCAAACATTTAAGGCTATGAAACATTAGTACTCCAACAACAGGCGTTAGTCTGTGGAGGGGTAGGTGGTGTCGAGGAGTACAAGGCTGATAAACAATTTAAACCATGAGAAGCGACGAATATTTTTCGCATTGTGGCCCGATGATTCAATTCGACAGTGGCTATTACTGCTGCTCAATGAATTAAACTTTGATCATAACCATGGCAGGGTGATTCCAGTTGCGAATTGGCACATGACCTTGCATTTTATTGGGAATGTTTCTGCCCAAACATTGACCTGTTTGCAAAATGTCTCGATCAGCTTATCTGCTGAGCAATTTGATTTGTCAATTGATGTCAGTGGTTATTTTAAAAAACCAAAGCTTCTGTGGTTAGGTTGCAGTAAGATTCCGGCAGCTTTATCGCAACTACATCAGCAGCTTGCTATACAGCTCTCAGATTGTGGCTTCCGCCCAGAAACAAGAGGTTTTACCCCCCACATATCAATAGTTCGAAAGCTTTTTAAACAGCCTTTGAAAACAACTATCGAACCTGTTCACTGGCATGTCAATCAGTTCGTATTGGTAGAATCGATTACTACTCGATCAGGTGTAAAGTACAAGGTATTGCGATCTTATCCCTTAATTTGAAATTTCGGGGACATTTACAAGTTTCATTAAGATAGATATTTGTTAGACTGCGCGCCAGTTAGATCAGGGACTAGTGCTTCTTTAGCATTATAATTACGGGTTCAGTCAGCTTTGGGGTGTCCACGGCAAGGCGCGTCTCGTAGGTAATGGCTGTTCCATTGACAAGAGAGGCAACGCACAGTCCGTGGGCGTCCCAAAGCTGACCCGCAGGGCGTTCCTGTGGTGTCCCGCAGCTGTGTTGCAGTGCTCACCAAGGGAGCGGGCCATTGCTTTCTCACTGTGTCTTGCTGCGAAACACCACAGGAACGCTGAACCCGAAATTATAATGCTGAAGGAGCACTTATTATGCAACCAATGTTAACCATTGCCGTCCGTGCTGCACGTAGCGCGGGTGATTATATTATGCGCAATTTAAATAAGGCTCATGATTTGCAAGTGCAGGAAAAAGGGCAATATGATTTTGTTACCGAAGTTGATCGACACGCTGAAGAACTTATCATTGAGACACTGCTCAAGTCTTTTCCGGATCATGGCATTATCGCGGAAGAGTCTGGAAACCAGAATGAACAAGCTGAGTTTCAGTGGATCATTGATCCTTTGGATGGGACAACGAATTTTTTGCACGGTTTCCCACATTTTGCGGTTTCTATAGCCTGTCAGCAAAATAACAGACTCGAACATGCTGTTATTTATGATCCATTTAAACAGGAATTATTTTGTGCGAGTCGAGGTGATGGTGCGACGGTGAACAACAGACGTATGCGTGTTAGTAAAGTGCGTTCGAGTGCGGGCACATTGTTAGGTACTGGCTTTCCATTTCGAAACCGGGATAAACTGGAAAATTGGTTAGGCATGTTCAATGAGTTTTTCAAAACAGCCGCCGATGTTCGACGTGCTGGCGCGGCTGCGCTTGATCTGGCTTATGTTGCCGATGGTAGACTGGATGGGTTCTGGGAATTTGGTCTACAACCATGGGACATAGCTGCTGGTGCCTTGTTGATTCGTGAAGCAGGAGGCCTGATTGGAGATTTTCAGGGTAACGAAAATTATCTGTCTTCAGGAGATGTTGTGGCTGCCAATCCCAAATTGTTTGCAGAAATGGTGCGTAAGATCCAACCTTACGTGTAATTTTCCTAATCCACATATAGAAATACGAATGTCAGATTTTTCAAACAGTCGTGCCTGTACCGTGTTTCTATGTGTGGGTTAGTGCGTTTGTTTAGAACGGCATCTATTTGTTATAATCCATCGCCCTATTTATGATTAATTGATGAGGACAATATCTTGGCATCTAATAAAGGACGGGCGTACTTCGCACTTGCTGGATATCATTTCAATCCCGATGACATCACTCGGTTGCTTGGCATAGAGCCCACTTCAGTTAACAGCGCCGGTGCAAACAGTAGCCTGGACAAGCCAGTGCTCAGTTCCTGGGAATTATCGACGGATAATGTTACTGATGATATAGATGTTTTTGCTTTAACTGACATCATCATCAAGCAGCTGGAACCTATTAAGGAAAAGCTCCTGCAAGTGATTGAAAGCCACAACTTATCACCCAGGGTTGGGGTGGTTCTGGTTTTGTCCGTGGACAAGGATGAGACAGTCCCTGATGTTGGTTTCGGTGCCAGAACGATCCGCTTTTTAGCAGAAATTGGTGCGTTTATTAATGTTGATTATCAACTTTCTGAGCGGATCTGACCAGAGAAGTTAAAAAGCGCAGAAAGTACTATTTATGACCACTAAATGTTTTCACCATTGTGTGCGCATTTTCTAACTGTTGTTCGCAGTGTTTCAGACATAATGGTTGGCAGGCGTTGTGAAATAACTCAATAATCAATTCAAAATCATCTGCAGTCTCTTGCGCAATTGCCGAATTTTCCGTCAACTCAGCCAGAACGCCACGTGCAGTTGCTATGTTCACTTTGCACAAAACTGCCAGATGAATAGGTAATTGTTGTTCCTGGCACACTAACAATCCTGTTTCGTATGCTCGTATAGCTTCTTCAAGGCGCTCTGAATTTTCCTCTGATTCACCTAAATGTTGGAGCACAGCACCACGGTTATTATGAGTAGCGGCCAACTCTAAAGCCGTAGTATCTGCATCCAGTTCTGCTAGTGCATTTTTGTAGGCTACTACGGACTTTTGGAAAGTACGATTACCTTTTAATAGTTTCCCATGAGAATGAAAGGTTGCTGCAAGCTGGAACATGGTAGATGACCATTCTTGTGGCACCTGATCTCGAGACCATTCGAGCAACGCAGCTGTATATGCATCTATGGATGCTTTTAATAATTTTGAATCACTCCGCTGCCGACCCAGAGCTTGCTTTGCTGTGCCGAGGTTATATTGTGTTGCCGCCCAGTCCAGCGGAGATTGTTGCTGGCTTAATTCTTCAAGCGCGTTATTAAATGACGCAATTGCTTTTTCAAATAACTCAAAATCTCTCAGCTGTTGCCCAATCGCTGCTAATATATTGCCAAGACTATTTTGTACTGCAGCCCAATCTAAGGGTGTTTGCTTACGCAATTGCTCCGTTAGCGTAGTCTCAAGAACTTTGCGTGCCGTTTCGAGTATATTGGCATTGTAACGATGTTGCTCAAAATTGCCTCGCGTATGCATAAAATTATCCTGCACTGTGTCATTGTTATCTGGGGTGTCACCTTCAGATGGCTGATCAGAAATCAGGCTTTTATAATGAGTAACCGCCTGTTCCAGCGCCTTATTGCCAGGATAAATAATATAATTATTTGAGAATTTCATGGATATCTGGATCGGCACCAACAGCACCGCCTAAATCAATTTCTTCATCAGTTGCATCACGAACAGTCAACACTTCGAGTATAAACATGACTTCTCTACCACACAGTGGATTATTTCCATCGACTGTTAATGTCTTGTCATCGAAGCGAGTGACGATAAAATTTCTGGGTTCACCTTTGTCATTTTCCATGGTGATGGTCATACCGATTTCCCGATATTCCTCTGGGACATTTTCGATGTTATCGGTAAACACCAGCGATTCATCTCTCTCACCATATAACTGTTTAGTGTCAACCGGCACATCGATGATATCACCAACTTTTTTACCATCCAGTTCTTTTGTCACCTGTTCAGACATAACATCATTCACACCATGAACATAACCCAGGGGATAATCAATGGTAACAAGTACGTCACTGGTTTTTTTATCGATGACCTTATAATTTATTTCAACGAATTTTTCGTTTTGTATTGTATCTGACATAACTAGTACTCCTTCAACATGATAATGCCGTGTTCAGCGCTTCTGAGGTGTTTCGCTACAAGGCGCAGTGCGCAGGCAATGGCCTTAGTCCTTGATAAGCACAGCAACGCCGGAGCGGGACACCTCAGAAGCGCCCGAAGGGTTGACCTGCCAGCGTCCATTGCCGCGTTGCGCCTCTTACTAAGGACTATGGCCATTAGTTGCGAGACGCGCCTTGCCCTGAACGCTGGCAGGTCAACTGAATACGACATTATCATGTTGAAGGAGTACCAGAAAAGCCTGTTTTACATAAAACTATTTTAGAACAATGTAGCACCAAAGATTCTTACCCTGTCATTTTCATAACCCAGCACCAGTCTACCCAGCCACTCACCTTTATCCTTGGTATTTATCTGCTTATATAGAACCGTTACATATTCACCACGACGTATAATGCCAAGATATTCAGACTCTGTTGACAGGTTTTTCGCCAGATCGCTTCTTGCAAACTGCTTGCCCATCTCTATTTCATTCGCACCCATTTGCATAGCAGTTGAAAAGTTTCGGGTGAAAGCACCGTAGTTTTTTTCATTCGAGTATTTGACAAGATCGTCCCACATGGTGTGAGCTATCTCTAATATTTCTTCATCACTTTTTTCAATAATATTCATCAATAATATTCTCAACAAAAAAGGACCAACAGATTTTCTGTTGGTCCTTTCTTTTTATAACGCAGGTAAAGTTAAGCTAAATCTTTACCTGATTCGTTATTCCTCGTCATCACTAACTAAGTGGTAACAAGGCGCTTTTTCCAAAGTGTACTCACCTGTGTTGCGATCACGATGTGAAACTGTCAGTACGTGCCAGTTTTCATCATCCAGTTTCATCGCATCACCACGGTAGTAGTAACCAGGCCAACGTGTCTCTTTACGGAATAACGTATGTTGGAATACGCTCTCAGAAGTAAGGAAACGGTGCTTCAGTTCCCATGCACGTAGTAGCTCGTGTACATCTTGAGCAGCAATATTTTCCAGATCTTCTGCAAAAATCCCCATTTTCTTGAGTCCAATTTGCAGTAGCTTTTCATTGGTCATGTAGTTTACACCAAAACCACCACAGTACTCGTCCATCAGTTTCTGCAAACGATCAAGACCCTGTCTTGGGTTGATATAGTTTGGATTAACATCGCCAGCAACGATTTCGTTACGATAAACGGTATAAGTTTCCATTGGCTTGTAAATCTTCTCTTTAAGATCAGAAATTTGCTTTTCAGAAACACTGATGCCTTCAGCTTTGCCATCATCAATATATTTACAGGCAGCTTTAGCAGCTAATCGACCTTCAGTGAAAGAACCCGATGAGAATGCGTGTGGTGTACCACCTACAGCATCACCCGCGCCAAACAGTCCTTCAACTGTGGTCATTCGGTTGTAGCCCCAGAAGTATTCATCTGGAGATATATCTTCCGGACCTGAGCACCAGGCACCACAACCCGTTGCGTGTGAACCCATTACGTACGGCTCAGAAGTTGTTAATTCAGGGTTTTCGTATTTAGGATCAACGTCAGTTGCTGCCCAAAGTACCGCCTGACCAACAGTCATACCTAAGAAGTTGTGCCAACCGATCTCTTCAAGATGAGGATCCTGGAATGCTTCCATGGTGACCATGTGAATAGGACCGCGGCCAGCATTCACCTCATTGATGAATGCATGGTTACGTAAACAGGTCGGTATTGGTTTGTGGGACAAGTGCTGATTTTCTGTATCCAGATATTCTTTACCTACCATTTTCGTTAGAGCTGGGAACCACTTGGATTCATACTCTTCGCCCATACCATTTTGTGTATAAGTTTTGAGGTGTAAGAAGTATGCGCCAACAGGGCCGTAACCATCTTTGAATCGAGCCAGTACAATACGGTTTTCCATTTGAGTCATCTTTGCGCCGGCATCGATCATAAGACCATACGCAGAACCAGATGACCATGGTGCGTACCATACGCGACCCGCACCTTCACCAACCGAACGCGGTTTGAAGATGTTAGATGCACCACCGGCACCACAAATAACAGTCTTAGACTTGAATACATGGTAGTTACCAGTACGCACATTGAAGCCTACAGCACCCGCGATGCGGTTATCTTTGGAGTCATCCATCAATAAATGGGTTACACAGATACGGTTGAATACCTTGTCTGCTGATTTCTTTGCTGCTTCTGCAACAATCGGCTTGTATGATTCACCGTGAATCATGATCTGCCAGCGCCCTTCACGCAGATAAGAACCTGTTTTCGTGTCGCGCATGATAGGCAGACCCCAGTCTTCGAACTGGTGTACAGCTGAATCAACGTGACGCGCCATATCAAACGCGAGATCCTCACGCACCATACCCATCAGATCCATACGTGCATAGCGTACATGATCTTCCGGATTGTTCTCACCCCAGCGTGTACCCATGTAACAGTTAATCGCATAAAGACCCTGGGCTACCGCACCAGAACGATCGATGTTGGCTTTTTCTGCAATGACAATTTTTTTGTCCTGTCCCCAATATCTTGCTTCAAATGCAGCACCAGTACCGCCTAATCCGGCACCAACGACTAAGACGTCAATATCGTCTTCAATAATTGTCTTGTAGCCCATTAGTAGTAAACCCCTTCTTTAAGTGTCAAGCCATTAGATTCCAGCGTATGCAAACCACCATCATCCATGCGCACATACTTAGGTTCGTTATACAACAGCTCACTGCCGCGCATTTCGTTACTGGGTGCTGCTACGTCTGACAGCTGTGGCTGTCCCGTGCCCCAGGGCTTGGTCGTGATAGGTGCCAGCAGTTCCATGTCTTTTTTGCCATTGCGGAACTTGATGCGCCAGGCAATAGTACCTTTTTCCTCATCACGAAGTACTCGAACACTGTGACCAAGTGGCGCAAAGTCAGCATAACCACGCACGTCAATTGCTTGATGTGGGCAGGCTTTTACACAGGAATAACACTCCCAGCACATGTTGGGTTCAATGTTGTAAGCACGGCGAAGGGTTTTATCAATGTGCATGATGTCTGAAGGGCAAATGTCAACGCACTCTCCACAACCATCACAACGAGTCATATATACAAAAGTTGGCATATTATTTCTCTCTTATTCTATAAATTAGTTAATTAATGTTAGTAATGGTTTGGCGTTTCGCGCTTGATACCAAGCCCCATGTTAGGTGGGTTGGTACCCATATACTCCGGGATATCCGGAAATTTTGCCTGTACGGCAGGATCCGTCAGATCGTAATCACCGGGCAGATTCTCTCTTGAACCATCAGCCTTAGTAATACGCTTCTGATAAGCCGCAGCAGGTTTGAAAAACATGTGAGCAAATTTAGAGAAGTACACGCCGCCAAATAAGGCTGTGCTGGAAAAAATAAACAGAGCAAAGGCTAAAGTATCCCAACCAGATGCACCGGCAGATTGCAGTGCTGACCAGATAAGAGCAAATGTTGCGGTCAGGAGAAGTGAAACCACGAACAAATCTGCACGACAGAATTCATACCAATTTTTGGCTTCTGAATTGACATCGACACGGATGGAGAACCAGAACCAGTACCCACCGATGCATAAACTTAATGCGCCGAGATGCCAAAGAAATGGCAGGATGCCTGGTGTAGCTGTTGTCGTGTCTGAATACCCAAAAATCATGATAGCGGTGGTCGCCACAAAGACAATAAAGCCGTACATGGTTAACAGATGAGAGAGTCTGCGCCTGGGGTTGGCAAACTCGGATGAAGTCAAGATCTCGCTGGTGACCGTTTTAATAGCAATTGAAGTTTTTTCACCACTGCTAACGGTACGCTTTGCGCTTTTTTCTGCTTTTTTTGCGTTTTCAAAAAAGTACTGTGCACTTTTTTTGTGCAGCATGTCTAGCACTGTACCGCCTATGACAAGGAGGAACATTACGACCACATAAGCCTGCATTGCAAAGGCAGGAATGAACATCGAAAGTTCGGAGAAAGGGTTGTCGGTAATCATTGCTGCTAGACTCCGTTAGTAAATGTTGAGTTATTTGCGAGGCGCGATAGTAAATCATAATGTACTGATTTACTATTACATAAAACTTAGCGGGGCATAAGTTTTAATTATGTAATATTCAATTCGTTAATGTAATGTTTGTCTTATGTAGTTAGTGCCTGAACGGAAAGTAGCTCGTAGCGAGGCCTTTCCGAGTGTGTGAGATTTTGATCTCTATATATAGGCGTTTGGCTGTTCCAAATAACTGTATATAGTGATCAAAAGCTTGCGTACTCGGGGAAGTCACAGTAGAGCCTATTTTCCGTTCAGGCACTAACTAGAGAGCAAAATCACAGATATTAAAGTATGCGTGAATAGAGCAAGAATTTATCGTTATTGGTATTACGACTTTTGCCAATCTACCCTTGAGACAGGATGATTTCGAAGAGTTCTGCAGAGCCAGTTTTGGAATGTTGTATGCAACTGAAAATTCTCTGAAAACAGGTTTTTTTCCTTGCCCGGTTGAGCACTCAAGAACTTTACAAATACAGGTTCTTAAAAGGGCATACTTGAAACTTTGTCTCTGTTAGTTCAAATTAAAATCTCAAGCCAGATAAAGTACCAACGAATGTAGTTTATGTAAGATTAAGCATGTCAGTATTTTTTTAAGATAGACTTCAGAGTAATTCAACCTCACGTCGCAGTTCATCTAATTTGGATGTTAGAACCCTTTCAAGATGATCCATTTCATCGATGAGCTTTTTCTTGCGATCAATTACATCTTCTTTGTGTTGTACTATTTCATCCAGTTCTGAAATCGCCTGTCGCAGGAAAGGAGAAATTTCATAAACTTCTTCGAATTCCTGTTTTCCGCTGTCCGTCATAATAGTTTTAGAAGACCGGCCAAATTTATATTTTCGGCTGGAAGGCAGCAATGAACCTTTTTGACGACGATAATAAACTTTTAGTACATCTCCATTTCCTTCCTGGCGCAATAAGTACTTGATTATTTCTCCAGGGTTATTAATGCCCATTTCTTTTAATGAAGGGTTGTCGCTCATTAGAATGCCTCTCAGCTTTGAGTTCAGGTTAAAGTGATTTTTCAGCAGGCATATATAACACAATACTTAAATAACAGAAACAGAGTCAGATAGAATCCGAGTAGTTATTTCCTTTATCTGTTGTATTCTGGTCACGTAACGATCAAAACTATAAAATTTAGATAATCCTAGAAAATCAGTTGAATCGTAGCGAGACTGTTTTAAGTACTGAAAAGCCATGTAGATTCTGTGCTTTAGGCAGTCAGAGTAGGTTCAACGGAATTTTTTTAGGATAATAGATATTACAAATACGGAGGGGAATTATGTCTGAATTGTGGCGGCTATCAGCCAGTGAAATAGCTGAAATGGTAAAAAAGTGTGAAGTATCTGCGGTAGAAGTAACTCAGAGTGCTCTCAATCGTCTGAGTCAGGTGAATTCTGCGATAAACGCGGTTGTTACTGAGATGCCGGAGCAAGCTTTATCCGAAGCAAAAAGAATCGATGAGTTAATCGCCAAAGGAAACAATATAGGTATTCTTGGTGGCGTGCCAGTCGCGATTAAAGTCAATGTAGATCAAGTTGGTTACGCGACCACAAATGGCTTGCAGTTACAACGAAATTTAATCGCCAATATCGACAACCCGGTAGTATCGAATCTTCGTAAAGCAGGTGCGATTATTGTAGGAAGAACCAATACTCCAGCATTTTCCCTACGCTGGTTCACGCGTAATAGCCTTCACGGTCACACCCTCAATCCGCATGATCCAGGCATCACTCCTGGAGGATCATCCGGTGGTTCCGCAGCCGCAGTTGCCACTGGTATTTGCGCTATCGGGCATGGAACCGATATTGGCGGTTCGATTCGCTACCCGGCATACGCCTGTGGTGTACATGGATTAAGACCGTCCCTGGGACGGGTTCCGGCCATGAATTTTACCGGCCCGGATCGGCATATCGGTGGACAACTGATGGCGGTCTCAGGACCAATCGCAAGATCAATCACGGACATACGTTTGGCTTTTGAGGCGATGGCGGCGGAGGATTTACGTGATCCATGGTGGACACCCGTACCCGTAAACCTTCCTCTCAAACGTAAACGCGCAGCACTGGTTATCAATCCCGATGAACTCAACGTTGTTCCTGAGGTAGAACAGGCGCTTCGGGATGCAGCGAAAAAACTTGAAGACAAGGGTTGGCAAGTGGTTGAAACTGAATGTCCGCCTTTTCGCCAACCAGCTTTGCTCCAGGCGAGATTATGGTTGACTGAATTCCGCCGTAACCCGCAAATTATTTCAGATGAAAACGATCCAGATGCAAACTTTGTTTACCAACAAATGGATGAATTGTGTCCAGAGACCGATTTATATGGCGTACTGGATACGCTACAAACTCGAGCCAGCCTGATACGTGAATGGCAGTTGTTTCTGGACGAATATCCCGTGTTAATTTGTCCAGTATCAGCGGAACTCCCATTCCCCGATCAACTCGATGTTGAATCTCCCGCTGCGTTTAAGCGCGTTATCGAAGCTCAACTCACCCAGGTTGGATTACCTCTTATGGGTTTGCCTGGGCTAACAGTGAATACTGGCAAGATCGGCAACACACCTGTTGGGGTGCAATTAATCGCGGGACGTTTTCAGGAAAATGCGTTATTACTCGCCGGAGAAGCTATTGAACAGGGAGGTGAGACTCTGGGCGTTATTGATCCTGTACAGCATCCATCTTCGTAAAAGCACCCATCCAGCAATCCGATAAAATTTTTAGTACAAATCGATAATCCATCAGAACATCAAGATCGATATCAGTAGCTTGATTCCGGTAAACCTCTAACAAGCTCTTCAATTGTTTTTCATCGAAGTTTGCCGCATTGCTGAGTGTGGCGAGATCCCAGTAAGGCGAAGCCATGGCTGAGTACTCCCAGTCGATGATCCAGATTTTTCTGCTTTCACCAAGCATTATGTTGTCGAGCACCAGATCGTTATGTGAGGGTACTAATAAGCCATCCTGTTGTGCCAGTCTTTTGATTAAGCTGATAGCTTTGCGGTATTCACTGTCGATTTCCTGTTGCTGAGATCGGGGTAGCAGTTGAAAGTATCTGGTTAATAATTTATCCAGATTGACTGATCCAACCAATTCTGTTTTATGTTGATGTAAGATTTTAATTCTTGATATAACTGATTCGAAAACTACTTCTTCCTGTAGATCATGCGAAGTAATAGAACGTGTGTTGATTAACGTTTTACTAAGACTAAGGCCAGAACTATCAGACCAGATACACTCGGTGGCGAGGCCTAGCTGTAGCGCAATATCCGCATTATAAACCTCGGCCTTTCTATTTATGAAAAAATTGGTTTCCGTTTTAGGAATTCGTAACACCCAGTCGTTGAGTCGGTTCTTAAGATGAAAATTTTGATTGGTATGGCCTGGTAGACGCCTTATTTGGAAATCTTTAATTTGGTTAGCCGATAACATGGGTATGCGTTTGAATATAGCATGCAGATTGTCAATCGATAGCTTGCTCATGTTGTTGGAGTACTACAAGGTGCCCAGGTAATTTTTTACTTGGGGATGTTTTGATTCGGTCAATAATCTTTGGGTTTCATCGACTACTAACACCTTGCCCTGATTAATAAATGCAGTGCGCTTTGAAGCTAACTCAGCATCCTTTGGTTGGTGACTGACCAGTAACGCAGCCATGCTCTGTTCCTGAACCAGCTCTCGAACCAGGCCAATCATTTCTTCTCTTAATGCCGGGCCTAGAGAAGCAAAAGGTTCGTCGAGTAACAAGATATCAAACTTTCGCACCAGTGCTCGTGCAATGGCAACTCGCTGTTTTTGTCCGCCGGATAATTGATTAGGTTTGCGGTTTTCCAAACCTTCTAGCCCTAACTTTTTCAGTGCTCGATAAATTGTTTGCTGTTGGTCTGGAGTTAATTTAAGAGAGGGGTTTAATCCCAGAGCAATATTGGTGAAAACGTCAAGGTGAGGGAACAGATTATGCTCCTGAAATACAATGGTGACCGGGCGTTTTACAGGGGGCAGATATTGAATCTCACGACCACTAAT
>Ga0256847_1000955_pt1 | contig 16047 bp, 18 predicted proteins | sample TeddybearmetaG_FD_189099 | JGI IMG/M metagenome (GOLD analysis project Ga0256847, IMG submission 189099) | Hydrothermal vent microbial communities from East Pacific Rise, Pacific Ocean - Teddybear | ecosystem: Environmental > Aquatic > Marine > Hydrothermal vents | place: Pacific Ocean: East... | reverse complement strand
AATTGAGATGCAAAACGAATGGCTCGCATCATCCGAAGTGGATCGTCAGAATACGTAATGGTTGGATTTAAGGGTGTTCTAATAATACCTGCCTTTAAATCTTCAACTCCGTCAAAAGGATCCAATAAACTTCCAAAATCGGTTTCATTTAAACTTAAAGCCATTGCATTTATGGTAAAATCACGTCGATTCTGATCATCTTGCAATGTTCCTTCTTCCACCTGCGGGTTACGACTATTCTCCGAATACGATTCTTTACGTGCACCTACAAATTCAATTTCTAAATCTTTAAACCGAAGCATGGCTGTGCCATACGTTTTAAAAATTTGCACCTTAGGATTGTTTGGTAATAAATTAGCAACTTTTTTTGCCAATTCAATTCCACTACCTACTGTAACAATATCAATATCTTTTGCACCACTATTTCTTTGCAATAAAAAATCGCGAACAAAACCACCAATAACATAACTCTCCAACTCTAATTGCTTGGAAGCTTTGGAAATATATTCAAATATTTCAGAGGATAATGCTTGTTTATAGGTTGACACTATTTTTTATTATTAATTATTTTAATAAAACAATTTGTTAGTCTCCTTCCCTTAGGAAAGGGGGTAGGGATGGTATTATTTTCTAATAACTTCTACTCCACCCTCATCATTAACTTTAACAATGGCAGAATGAGTATTTGACATTTTGTTTTGCCGCAAATTTACCACATAATCAACCGCATCCAAAATAGATACTTCTATTTCTTTAAATAATTTTGGTGTAGGCTTACCACTATTATTTGCGGAAGTTGAGACAATTGGTTTTCCAAATTTTTTAATTAATTCTTTACAAAATTTATCTTGAACTATTCTAATGGCCACGGTATTGTCACTGGCAATTACATTATTAGCTAATCCCCTGCCTCGTCGACAGGCGGGTTTTGGGTTCTTATAAATAACTGTAGTAGGTTTATGAAAGCTTTCTAAAGTTTTGAGTATTATATCGGGAACTTCTTCAACATATTTTCGTAACATTTCTAATGAATCCACTAAAATTATTAAACTTTTGCTTTCAATACGCTGTTTTATTTTGAAAACCCTTTCAACTGTCTTTTCATCAGTAGCATCACAACCTATACCCCAAACCGTATCTGTTGGATACAAAATCACACCATTATTCTGTAAACTCCTTAAGGTATTATATAGTTCTGTTTTCACTAAAAATACTTTTGTGCTATTATTTCTTAATACTTGCTACTGTAGCATATTGAGGATATTTTATATCCATTGCGGTAAATAACATTGGTATATTATATAAAATTGGTTTTAAAGATTTGCTTCCATTGATACCAATATGCTTTTCTACTTTGTATCCTAAATTAGTATACATATTCCGGATACTGCTCTTCGTAAAAAATCGTAGATGTGTTTTATCTAATACTCCAAAACTCTGATATTCAAACTCCTTTTTAAATACTAATTTTATAAAAACGTTATGATATCGAATATTTGGGATAGAACTAATAACAACACCATTGGGAGAAAGTTTCCTTTTTATCTTTTCTAATACAAGATAAGGGTCTACTAAATGTTCAAGTACATCATTAAAAAAAATAGCATCAAAATAATTATCTGGTAGCGTATCAATATGTGCTTCACATGGACCTATAAAAATTTTATGGACTATTCCTTTGGCTTTTATGGCTTCTTGTTCCATCAATTCAATTCCCCAAACTTCTGCAGCATTCATCTTTTTTATTGCACTGGCAAAAACACCGTTTCCACAACCTACATCTAATATTTTTTTAGCATTTTTAGGTAAAAAATCTAACATTTCTACCCTTGCATTATTATAATAACCATCGGGTTTGTTTTCGTAATCCATCTATTCTTTTATAAATTATTCATGGTTGAAATTCAACATAAATCAGTATCAATATGCTACAAATAACATTTTAATTATGCAAATAAACAAATTATACCGATTTGATTATAAAATGAAGGTATAAATAAATTTAATTATTTTTTGCTTTAATAAGGCAAAAAAAATAAAGTATGGCATTAGTTATAGTTTCTTTTATAACAAAATTAAAGAGTAAAAGAAGTGATTTATTTAGCTCATTTTATAATAGAATTAGTATTGTTATAGATATATCATTTGTTTATTTAAATTTACAGCTCTAAAACACAGGTTTAAATTTTATGGATATTTCCATCATCTCAATTAATTATAATAATAGTAATTTGACATTAGATTTTGTTGAATCTGTCATTCAGCAAACACCTTCAAACATTCTATACGAAATTATTATTGTTGATAATTGTTCTAAAATTGAAGATTATAAGCAGTTAAAAAAACTCCTAGCCAACCATGTAAATCATGTTAAGATTGTTAGAAGTAACATAAATACTGGATTTGGTGGCGGTAATATGCTTGGCACTCAATATGCATCGGGCAACTATCTTGCCTATATAAATAATGATATTCTCTTTACAGAAGATTGTTTGTCTTCTTTAAAAAGTTTTATGGAAACCAATCCAAAAGTGGGTGTTGTAACACCTCAACAACTAAATAGAAATAAAAAACCTACCTCTTGTTTTGATTACTTTCATGGAATTAGAAAAGAACTTTTAGGAAGGTGGGCTGTTGAAATCACTTCAAAAAGAATAAAACGAGAAGCTAAATTATATAAAGACACTGTAACAGCTGATTTTATTCAAGGTTGTTTTCTTTTTTTTGATGCTCAAAAATTTGCAGAAATAGGCGGATTTGACACTAATTTATTTTTGTATTATGAAGAAATGGATATTTGTTATCGTCTAAAACAACAAGGATATACAAGTTGTTTATACCCAAAAACATCTTTTATTCATTTGCATGGAGAAAGTACACCCAACAATTACCTCATAAAGAAAGAATTAAAACTGTCACAATTATATATACTTCGAAAAAATAATCATTATATAAAATATACAATTATCAGATTATATATAGCAGTTAAATTATTCTTTAAAAGTATATTTAAGCCAAGGTATTGGAATTTATTTTTTATCGTACTAACCGGAAAATATTTAGAAAACTCATTAAAACAGCAACAAAAAATCGTATTTCTATAAGATCTATTAATTCTATATGCACAAAAGACCATCGATATCATTATTAATTTCTACTTATAACTGGCCTCAAGCATTGGAATTGGTGTTGCTTAGTGTAAAAAGACAAAGTGTACTACCTAATGAGGTTTTGATAGCTGATGATGGTTCTACCGACGAAACTAAAAACTTAATAGCAACTTTTCAAAAAACATTTCCAATATCAATTCGTCACTTCTGGCATGAAGACAATGGTTTTAGAAAAGCTAGCATTTTAAATAAAGCCATTGCGAAGAGTAATTCTGAGTATATTATTCAAGTTGATGGAGATTGTATTCTACATAAAAATTTTGTGAAGGATCATCATATTTTTGCTACAGAAAATAATTATCTATTTGGATCAAGAGTAACTATTAAAAAAGAATATTTAGCGACACTTTTCAAAATTAAAAAGATTAATTTCAATTTGTTTTCAACAGGTATAAAAAAAAGAACAAGGACTCTACACATACCGATATTAAGTAAACTATACGGTAAGACCAATGAATTATCTAAAAAATTTAGAGGTTGTAATGTTTCTTTTTGGAAAGAAGACATCATTGCTATTAATGGTTATAATGAAGATTTTAAAGGTTGGGGAAGAGAAGATTCTGAAATAATAGTACGTTTAATAAACAAAGGTGTTCTAGGTAGAAGACTTCGATATAGAAGCATTGTTTATCATATTTTCCATATTGAAAAACCGAAGAATCGATTAGAATTAAATGATACGATTCAACAAAACAGTATAAAAAATAAATCAACTTGGTGTACAAACGGAATTGATAAACATCTAGCTTAAGTTTTAAATGAGTAACTCTAAAATACATAAAAAATATATAGCTTCTGCAACTCAATTACAAGGGCTAATTGACAATTTTGATACCGGAGGAACCTTGGTTGGTGATGGCGATAGAAATAAAATTAAAACCTTTGAATTAAATGAAAAAACCATTAGTATAAAATCTTTTAAAATTCCAAACCTTATCAATCAGGTTGTATATAAATATTTTAGAAAATCTAAAGCCGAACGTTCTTTTGAATATGCAAATAATCTAATAGATTACGGTATAGGAACACCAAAACCCATTGCTTTTTTTGAAAACAAATCATTGTTGGGCTTACAAGAGAGTTATTATATATGTGAACACTTAAACTATGATTTAACATATAGAGAATTGGTTACAAACCCTGAATATCCAGATGCTGAAAACATCTTAAGACAATTCACAAAATTTACCTGGAGGCTACATGAAAAAGGTATTTACTTTAAAGACCATTCGCCAGGAAATACATTAATCATACAACATGAAAAAGAGTACAGTTTCTTTTTGGTAGATTTGAACAGAATGTCTTTTTTTAAACTTGACTTTGAAGCTAGAATGAAGAATTTTTCAAGGTTAACTCCTAAAAAAGAAATGGTACAAATTATGAGCGATGCTTATGCAAAACTAAGTGGTGACAATTCTGAAAAGGTTTTTGAAAAAATGTGGTTTTATACACAACAATTTCAAGAGAAATTTCATAGAAAAAAACGATTAAAACAAAAATTATTGAGGAAGAAACAATTTATTATTTAACGTGAATATAAATATAAACCAGGTAGTAAATAATCGTTGAAGTCATACTATCTATGTTATTTTGTCATTCCTGCGAAAGCAGTCCCGAGAATTCGGGACAGAACAAACTTTCAATAGATTCCTGCCCTCGCAGGAATGACATTCTTTTTCAATATAATCAGATAATCAAATATTTTCATATCAAATTCTCCTTATTTATTTTTTAGAACTATATAATTTTTTCAATTCAACATATCGTTGTTGAACCCCAAAAGCATTTAATTTAGAAATTCTATACCCTTTTTTACCATCTAAACACCCAAATCTTATAATGTAATGATATAAAAAACGATAGCTAGTTTTAATATAAAAATGATAAAAATTTGGTTTTAATTTTTTTACATATAATTCCTCTGCTCGCAATTTTGCATATTTGATTAGTTTCCCTTTATAAATTGCATCATTCGTATAAGAATAATGGTCTAATTTATTTTTTAGAATTTTAGTTTTTCCATTAATATGTAAGGTTTCATGAACTAACTTCTCTTTATTATAGGTAACGTGATTTTTATTAAAAAGTCTGAATACTTTATCCGTTTGATATCCACTAAACCTCAATGGTGAATTTTCGAAATAAAACCTTCTATAAAAGCCATAGGCAATAACACCTTTAGGGTTATCAAGTGTCATTATAATTTCTTGCTGTAAATTCTCAGAAATTCTTTCATCTCCATCAATAAACAATACCCAGTCATGCATTGCTTGTTTTAAGGCAAAATTACGTTGATTTGAAAAATTTATAAATTTATGCTGTACCAATCTTACATTACTAAATTTACTAACTGCTTCAACTGTTCCATCAGAACTAAAAGCATCCACTATTACAACCTCATCAGCAAAACTTACATTCTTAATCAGGCTCTTAATATTTTCAATTTCATTCAATGTTATAATAAGAACAGATAATTTATGCGTCCTGCTTTCGGGAGAATTTTCAACAATAATATCTTCTAATAAAAGCTCATTATTTTCAGTTAAATTATAATTTAAAAAACGCTGTAATTCATCAAAAAAGTGATTTGGTGTAAAATATTTATATAATTGTAAAGAGTTTTTTTTGAGCTCTTTTTCAGATTTATTATCAAATAATTCAGGTTTATAATCTTGTAAGTGAACTGATTTATGAAATTTACCATCTTCAAAAGTTGCCCACATTTTCTTTTCTATCCAAGGTGAAAAAATAATAAACGATGGTTTATGTAATGATTTTGCAATATTTATGGCACCTCCATCATTTCCAATAATCAAATCGCAAGCATTCATTAAAGCAATATATTCACGTAAATTATTCCCAAGCACATCAAAATATATCTGCTCTTGAGTTGATTTTTTACAACCGTCATAAATTTGTTTGGCTTCTTCAATTTGATTCGGAATATAGTTAAACAATAGATTCACATCTGCATTGTCTGTTATAAAATCAACAACTGTAGACATATATTTCAACGGGTAGGTTTTAATATCTGAACTACCAATAATAGAAACCATTATTGTTTTTTTATCAGTATTGATTCCATGATGAACTAAAAGTTCATTTGCAAATTTATTTTCTTGGTTGGTAACATACAGTTTAGGAATTGGGTCAATTTCTATATCGAGATATAAAGGTTTTAATAATGACAAACGTCTCTCTATAGTCAATCCTAAATTTGATGTTGGTAATTGTAATAAATCTACAGTATCTGTGTATAAAAAAGTTCTGCCAACCTTTTTATATGAAATTTTACGTGGTGCATTTGATAGCAATACAGTAATCCAACTCTCCAATTTAGAATATGAATCAATTATAATGTCATATTTCTCTCTACGAATAGCTAGTATAAATCTAAAAAAAGCAAGTTTACTTTTTCTATGTTCTTTCTTAAATAAAATAAAATTATCAATCGCCGGGTTATCGTTAAGAACTGGAGTTGTAGATGCATACACCATATAATCAATTTGAGCAGTTGGATATGCTTTTTTTAGATTATTACAAATGATTGAACTGACTAGAACATCACCAATCATTTTCTGTTGTATAACTAGTATTTTCATTCTTAAACAGCTACATCATTTTCGCGTAAAGCATCATTTAATGATGTTTTTTTATTGGTACTCTCCTTGCGTTTACCAATTATTAATGCACAAGGTACATTGAAATCACCTGCTTTAAATGTCTTTGTATAACTCCCGGGAATCACAACGGACCTGGCTGGTATTGTTCCTTTGGTAATAACGGGTTCATTACCTGTAACATCAATAATTTTTGTACTCATAGTCAATACTACATTTGCACCCAAAACAGCCTCCTTTTCTATTCTTACACCTTCAACAACAATACAACGTGAACCAATAAAGCAATTATCTTCTATAATAACCGGAGCGGCTTGCAATGGTTCTAAAACACCGCCGATACCAACACCTCCACTTAAATGTACATTTTTACCAATCTGTGCACAACTTCCCACTGTGGCCCAAGTATCAACCATAGTACCTTCATCAACATAAGCACCAATATTAATATAACTTGGCATTAAAATAGTACCTGAAGAGATATAAGCACCATAACGTGCTACTGCATGTGGCACAACACGTATTCCTTTTGCTGCATATCCACTTTTTAATGGAATCTTATCATGATACTCAAAAATACCTGCTTCTAACACTTCCATTTTTTGAATAGGAAAATATAATACTACCGCTTTCTTTACCCACTCATTTACTTGCCAACCATTTGCTATTGGCTCAGCCACACGTAATTTTCCACTATCGAGTAATGATATAACTTGTCTTATTGTCTCAATCGTAGTTTTATCCTTTAGCAACGTTCTATTATCCCAGGCATTTTCTATAATTTGTTGTAATTCTGTCATTTTAAGTGTTTCGAATTTAGTATTTAACGTTTGTTCGTTTTCAACTTTTGAGTATTTCTACAAAGATAATGGCTTCATTTAAATTAAACGTAAAATTTATTATAGTTATCACATAAAAGCTATTTTTGCATAAAATTTCAACATGGCTCGAATTCTCGCAATAGATTATGGTAAAAAGAGAACTGGAATTGCAGTAACTGATGAACTTCAGTTGATTGCTTCAGGTTTAACAACCGTGCCTACTGCAACACTTTTTAATTTCTTAAAAGAATATACTAGTAAAGAGCAAGTTGAATTGTTTTTAGTTGGCGAACCTAAGCAAATGGATGCTTCGGCTTCTGAAAGTGAACTATTAATCATCCCTTTTATAGAAAAATTAAAAAAACAATTCCCTACAATTCCTATTCAAAGAGTTGATGAACGTTTTACTTCTAAAATGGCATTTCAAACAATGATTGATAGCGGACTCAAAAAAAAACAACGTCAAAATAAAGCATTGTTAGATGAGATTAGTGCCACAATTATATTACAAACGTATTTAACGAGAAAGGTTTAAAGTTCTGAGAAGAGAAAAAAGAAAAGAGAAAAGAGAGCAGAGAAAAAAAACATATTATCTTTGCATTTTGAAATTTACTACCTAATTAAATAAAATGATTTTACCAATAGTTGCTTATGGAACCCCTGTTTTAAGAAAAGTAGGCTCAATTATAGATAAAGATTATCCCAATTTAGAGAAATTGATTTCTAACATGAAAGAAACAATGGTAAATGCACGTGGTGTTGGTTTGGCGGCTCCTCAAATTGGTAAAGCCATTCGTTTATTTATTGTCGACACCTCCCCTTTTAGTGATAATGATGATTTTGATGTAGAAGAACGCAAATTTCTAGAAAAATTTAAAAGGACATTTATCAATCCAAAAATAATAAAGGAAGAAGGTGATGAATGGGCTTTTAATGAAGGTTGTTTAAGTATCCCAAATATTAACGAAGATGTGTTTAGAAATGAAATTTTGACTATAGAATATGTTGATGAAGATTTTAAAAAACATAGGGAAACGCTGAGTGGTTTAGCAGCTAGAGTGGTGCAACATGAATATGATCATATTGAAGGTATTTTATTTACAGATAAATTATCATCGCTCAAAAAAAGAATCCTAAAAAAGAAATTAGAAAACATCAGCAAAGGAAAAATTGATGTAGATTATAGAATGAAATTTCCTAAAAAACAATAGTATATGAGTTTAGAAAAAATAGTAGCGGTAGCAGGTAAACCAGGTTTGTATGAAATTGTTTCACAAACTAAAGGAGGGTTAATAGTTCAATCTTTAGTTGACAAAAAAAGAATACCAATTAACGCAATGCATAATGTTAGTGTATTAAATGATATTGCTATTTACACCTATGATGATGAGATTCCGCTTCGAAACATCTTTAAATCTATAGCAGAAAAAGACGATAACGTAATTAGCCATAAAGAAAGTAATGCAAATTTAATTTCATTTTTCAGCAAAGTACTACCTGATTTTGATGAGGACAGAGTATATCCTTCAAACATCAAAAAAATAATTCAATGGTATACTATTTTGGCTACAAATAAATTTGATTTTTCGACTTTATCGGAGGAAGATGAAGATGAGGAGTCTTCAGTAAGCAGTAAGCAAAAAAACAACGTTGAATAATAAAGAACAAAAATTACAGGCTTTTTCTCGTCTCTTAGATATTATGGACGAATTACGCGAAAAATGTCCTTGGGATAAAAAACAAACGTTCCAATCATTACGCCATCTTACTATTGAAGAAACCTATGAATTAGGTGATGCCATTTTAGATAATGACTTGCCCGAAATAAAAAGAGAATTAGGCGATTTATTACTTCATATCATTTTTTATGCTAAAATAGGTTCAGAAACCAATGCTTTTGATATTGCTGATGTTGCCCAAAGTATTTCGGAAAAATTAATTAGCAGACATCCTCATATTTATGGAGATGTTACTGTTAAAGATGAAGAAGAAGTAAAACAAAATTGGGAGAAACTAAAACTCAAAGAAGGACGGAATTCTGTATTGGAAGGTGTTCCAAAATCACTTCCTGCTATGATAAAAGCATCAAGAATTCAGGACAAAGTTGCGGGTGTTGGATTTGACTGGGAAGAACCACATCAAGTATTTGATAAAGTAAAAGAAGAACTCTTCGAATTGGTATCTGAAATCGAAAAAGGAAACGCTAAAAATATAGAAGGTGAGTTTGGAGATGTTTTGTTTTCACTAATTAATTATGCGCGTTTTATAAATGTTGACCCAGAAAGTGCCTTAGAAAGAACGAATAAAAAATTCATCAAACGATTTCAATTTTTAGAAGAGGCTGCTAAAAAAGAAGGAAAGCAATTGGCAGATATGACCTTAGCTGAAATGAATACTCATTGGGAAAAGTCGAAAACCTTTTTCAAATAAATGTATATATTAAATAGAGAGCTTTTTAACAATTACAAAAAATGTCTGCAATTATTAAAAAGCTCATATAATTTATTATTCTCTTCCAAGAAGCCAGCCAATCACTCCTCCTGCAACAGCATAACGAACGGCGTAAGTAACTGCGCCAAATGCTATTCCGTTAATATTAGTAAGTGTTGTAGTAGCATATAATTCGAGTAAAGAGGCTGTACCAATGAGAGCACCTATAATAAGCCCTGCTTTTGCACCGGTAGCAAAAGTTTTGATTTGTGCCCATCTACCGAAAATAATAGTAATCAATACGGCATACAATACTTCCATCAAAATAATAGCGGGTAAATTGAGTTCTGTAACTACATCTTTAGCTCCCGGGCCAAGATGAAAAGTAGCACCTCCGAAAAGTACGACATAAATAAGGTATCCGAGACCGAAAAGTGCAACTGTTCCTCCAAGAACAGCTAGAATGTTATTTTTCATTTTTAGTTGGTTTAGTAAACTTCTTTGAAGAAGTTTGGTTAGTTAATAGCTAAATATAGTAAGTTTTAATTCGCTGATTATAAAGTATATGACTTTTTTATTAACAATTTCGTAAATTTAAGACTTCATTATTGATAATTATTAAATGGCTGGTTACTCTCAAACTCCACTCGCAAAAAAATTAGGTATTAAAGAAGGCTTTACCATTAAGTTGATTAATGAACCTAGTTATTATTTAAATTTATTTGCTGATTTTCCTGTATCTATAGGCTATTCAGGAAGTGAAAATAAACACTCTATAGACTTTATACATCTTTTTTGCACTACGTTTAAAGAGTTAAAGAATAATGCACCTTCATTAAAAAATCAATTAAAAAAAGACGGTCTGCTTTGGGTTAGTTGGCCTAAAGGCAGTTCGGGTATTATAACCGACTTAAAAAGAGACCCAATTAGAGAATACTTGTTGAATTTAGGTTTGGTTGATGTTAAAGTATGTGCAGTTGATGAAAAATGGAGCGGACTTAAATTTGTGTATCGAATAAAAGATAGATAAAACCATTAAATAATACTTAAATTAGCATAAAAATAAATACCATGAAATTATCCTATCTAAAACTTGTTGCTCTTTTATTTTTATTAGTAATATCCTTCAGTTGTAAAAAAGAACAATTAGATACCTCAACAGAAAAGGATATTACAGAAAAACATTTTGCAATTGTAATTCATGGTGGTGCCGGTACTATTAAAAAAGCCAATATAACTCCTGAACAAGAAAAAGCATATCGCGAAAAATTACAAGAAGCCTTAAACGTAGGGTATGCAATTTTAGAAAAAGGTGGTACTTCCTTAGAAGCGGTTCAAAAAACAATAAATGTAATGGAAGACTCTCCACTTTTTAATGCAGGGAAAGGAGCTGTATTCAATAGTGCAGGAAAAAATGAATTGGATGCTTCAATTATGGATGGTAAAACATTGAATTCAGGAGCCGTTGCAGGGGTTTCACATATCAAAAATCCTATAAATGCTGCTAGAATTGTAATGGATAGCACCAGACATGTACTACTTTCAGGGAAAGGCGCAGAAGATTTTGCGAAACAACATGGTCTTGTTTTTGTTGAAGATGCTTATTTCCATACAGAAAAGAGATACAATCAATTATTAAAAGCACAAGAAAGAGACAAGGTACAATTAGACCATACTGCTTTAAATACAAATGAACTTATAGACGACCATAAATACGGAACCGTTGGTGCTGTTGCTTTAGATAAAAATGGCAATATTGCAGCCGCCACCTCTACTGGCGGTATGACCAATAAAAAATATGGACGTATAGGCGATTCTCCAATCATTGGTGCTGGTACCTATGCAAATAATAGTACCTGTGGTGTTTCTTGTACAGGCACAGGCGAATATTTTATAAGAACGCTCGCCGCTCATGAAGTCTCAAGTTTAATGCATTATAATAATTCATGTCTGCAAGAAGCATTTGAAAATGTAATTGGACAAATTGGTGATTTAGGTGGTGATGGTGGAATGGTTGGACTCGATAAAGAAGGAAATATTGCTTGGTTTTTTAATACTGAAGGTATGTACCGCGGTTATAAAAAATCAAATGGTGAAAATGTAGTACAATTTTATGAAATGTAACAATCCTGACAAGATTTAGAAAATTAAGAACATAAATGACAATAAGAGATATTACGAACCATCTTGAGGAACTCGCTCCTTTAACATATGCTGAAGACTTTGACAATGTAGGATTATTAATTGGCAACTACTCAACCAAAGTAACCGGAGTTTTAGTTACGTTAGATACCTTAGAAAGTGTAGTTGATGAAGCCATTGCAAAAAAGTGTAATTTGATTGTAAGCTTCCATCCTATTATTTTTTCAGGCTTAAAAAAGCTAAACGGAGATAACTACGTAGAACGTGTCGTTTTAAAAGCTATAAAAAATGATATTGCCATTTATGCGATTCATACGGCATTAGACAATTCGTTTCAAGGCGTATCTGCTAAAATGGCTGAAGTATTAGGTTTAGCTAACACCAGAGTATTACTACCCAAACAAGGTTTTATCAAAAAACTAACAACCTATGTGCCGAAAAAAGATGCTGAAAATGTAAGAATGGCATTGTTCAATGCAGGTGCAGGTGCTATTGGTAATTATAACAATTGTAGTTTTAATATGGACGGAGTTGGCACCTATAAAGGCAATGAAAACTCAAACCCTACTATTGGGAAAAAAGGAAAATTACATACAGAAAATGAAACCTTTATCAGTGTTGTTTTTGAAACACATTTAGAGAAAAAATTGCTCAATACACTTTTTAAAGTACATCCTTATGAAGAAGTAGCCTATGATATTGTCACAACGGACAATAAGCATCAACACATTGGCATGGGTATGTTGGGCGAGCTTACAAGCCCAATGATAGCGCCTCAATTTTTATCTTTTGTTAAAGAAAAGTTTCATTTACAATGCATCAGACATTCAAAATTATTGGATAAAACCATCAAAAAAGTTGCGGTGCTGGGTGGCTCGGGTAGTTTTGCAATAGAAGCCGCAAAAAGCTCAGGTGCAGATATTTATATTTCAGCTGATTTCAAATATCACGAATTCTATAAAGCTGAAAATCAATTAATCTTAGCCGATATCGGGCATTATGAAAGTGAACAGTTCACAAAAAATCATTTAGTAGATTATCTTACAAATAAATTCCGTAATTTTGCAATCATTTTATCAGAAAAAAATACAAATCCTATCAACTACTTATAAAAAATGGCAAAAAAAGAATTAACCGTTGAAGATAAATTAAGAGCTTTATACGATTTACAGTTAATCGATTCTAGAATTGACGAAATCAAAAATACACGTGGTGAATTGCCGCTAGAAGTCGAAGATTTAGAAGATGAAATTGAAGGCTTAAATACTAGACTAACTAATTTTAATAATGATATTGAAAATTTAGAAACTAGTATCAAAAACAGAAAAAATACTATTGAAGAGGCAAAAGTTTCTATCAAAAAATATACTACCCAACAAAAGAATGTTCGAAATAATAGAGAATTCGATTCATTGTCTAAAGAGGTAGAATACCAGGAGTTGGAAGTTCAATTGGCTGAAAAACACATCAAAGAGTTTTCTGCTAAAATTGCACAAAAGAATGAAATTATAGATGTAGCTAAGGAGAAGTTAAAAGAAAGAGAAACTCATCTAAAACACAAAAAAAGTGAGTTAAAGTCGATTATGTCGGAAACCGAAAAAGAAGAGAAGATGCTGCATAAAAAATCTGATGAATTCGGTAAACTAATCGACGAGCGTTTATTAAATGCATATGCGCGTATTCGCTCTAAAGTTGTGAATGGTTTAGCAGTCGTATCTATTGAAAGAGGTGCTTCAGGCGGTTCATTCTTTACGATTCCTCCACAAATGATTGTAGAGATTGCAACCAGAAAAAAAATAACTACAGACGAACACAGTGGTCGTATTTTAGTCGACCCACAATTGGCTGAAGAAGAAAGATTAAAAATAGAAAAATTATTTTCTTAAGAGTTTTTTAATTTTATAATATCAAAACCATTCGCATTCTGTGAATGGTTTTTTTATTACCTTTATTTATAAACCACTTTATAGTTAATAGCTCGTCCTTAGTACAGATACAATGCTAAGGTGGTTTTTGTATCTTGCGTATAAAATGGGTATAAACGTATTGCGTTTATACAATTGTTGCAGATGAATACTCCGCTATCGCTACATACTCATCTGCAACGGCTCCGCCTTCGCCTTGTCGCTGAGAGGCCTCTGCTACGCTACGAACTCACAGCAACAATGGCTAAAAACCATTTTTTATTTTGAAATACTTCGTATCTTTCAAAATAAAAAATGATTTTTAGCCGGAGCCGTTAGGTGCCATATAACCACAAATGAAAATTATAGTTTTAACATTAGGCTTTTTCTTTTTAACTAACTTCTCTTTCTCTCAAATTAAGAAAAGAGATTTAATTGGAATATGGAAAACGGAAAATGATAATAATTTTTTTTCTGAAACCGACACAATCAAATTTTATCGGAATATTAAAAGTTGTTATCAAACGAAATGGACTATTGAAAAGAGAAGTTTTAAGACAAATGAATTAAATATTTGTACTGAACCACCACGAATAAGCGGAATTGTTGGAAAAGAAAAAATTAAATTACGGAAAAAAGATTTTGGTCAAATAATAGAATATTACCAAGACAAAAACCTAACTGACAAATTTCGCATTGTTGAACTGAATAAAAAAAATGAACCAAAACTCAAACTTATGCGTTTTGACAAACTAACAGAACAGAAACTTTATAAATACGTTGACTCTTTAATCTTTAAAGTTTTGAAATATAAACCTGAATTAGATATAAGCGAAAATATTAATGGAGTATTAATTTCTGATGGTAACCCTAATGTAAAAGTTAGAATAAGAGATGGCGGAATTGGAAATCCTGAACCATTGATTGTTGTAAATGGATATCTTGTTGAAAATAAAAATACTCTAAAAGAATTATTACTTGTTGAAACTTACAATATCAAGCATTTAACAAAAGAACAATCAGCGAGTATTTATGGAACAAGAGCAATTAGCGGTGTGATTTTATTGAACACATCGGAAAGAAGATTTAAAAAAGTAAGAAAAAAATACGGCAGGTAACAACGTGTAAAATTCATTGCTAAGTCTTGGCTTACTTAGGAAAATCCTATCGGATTTTCAAGTCGGTTAATATTTACTAAATTTGTCGCTTAACCACGCAACTAATCTTATACAAATCGTTGCAGATGAATACTCCGCTATCGCTACATACTCATCTGCAACGGCTCCGCCTTCGCCTTGTCGCTGAGAGGCCTCCGCTACGCTACGAACTCACAGCAACAATGGCTAAGAAGCGTTTTTTATTTTGAAATACTTCGTATCTTTCAAAATAAAAAACGCTTCTTAGCCGGAGCCGTTAGCAAACATTCGGGAATCTTGTAACAATATCAAAATTAAATCGTCTTGATTTCAAACGGTTTAGAGATATGGAATTAAAAAGATTACAAAAAATAGGTGGAATCTGTGCAATTTTTGAGGCTCTCATCTACATATCAGCTTTCATTATTTATGGTGGCATATTAGTTTACCCAAATACAAATGCTAGTATAGCGGAAGAATTGAATTTCCTATCTGACAATCACCTCACTTTGTCAATATTGAATCTTGTTAGCTATGTACTTTTTGGAATTTTATTAGCAGTATTAGTTCTAGCAATTCATCAACAATTAAAAAGCTACTCGCCAATCTTTTCAAAATTAGCTTCTACTTTTGGTGTAATTTGGGTCGGACTAGTTATCGCAAGTGGAATGATAGCAAACATTGGTCTTAACTCTGTTATCGCGATTGGAATTAAAGAGCCAGAGAATGCAATGTTACTTTGGTCTAGCGTTAGTACTATTTCCGAAGGACTTGGTGGTGGAAACGAAATCGTTGGAGGAATTTGGGTATTATTAATAAGTATT
>Ga0256847_1000954_pt1 | contig 16051 bp, 13 predicted proteins | sample TeddybearmetaG_FD_189099 | JGI IMG/M metagenome (GOLD analysis project Ga0256847, IMG submission 189099) | Hydrothermal vent microbial communities from East Pacific Rise, Pacific Ocean - Teddybear | ecosystem: Environmental > Aquatic > Marine > Hydrothermal vents | place: Pacific Ocean: East... | reverse complement strand
GAGCTTTTGTATCCGAGCCTAAATTATTACTGGCAGATGAGCCGACAGGAAATCTCGATACTAACACCGGACAAAAAGTTATCGATCTCATGTTTTCACTTAATGACGATCTCGATACAACCATGATACTGGTTACCCATGATCATCATTTGGCGCGGCGCTGTGACAACGTAATTACTTTAAGTGCCGGTAAAATAGTTGCGAATAGTTCCGATGAAATAAGTCCAGACAAAGTGCCAGCGAATTCTGATGGCAGTGCTTCGTAATGAGTTCCTTTTCGCATTTATTTAAAATTTCTTTTCGAATATTTAGCCGCGATTGGCGACGAGGCGATCTACTAAATCTTATCCTCGCTATGGCGTTAGCCATGGCCTCTGTTAGTGTTATTTATTTAATTATCGACCGAGTAGAATCCGCCACTAATCGACAGGCATCTCAAGTACTAGGGGCGGATCTAGTGATCACTTCACCTAAACCTATCGATTTATCTTGGATTGATAAAGCTAACCAGTTGAATTTGGAACAAGCTGAAATAGTTGAATTTGCCAGCGTTCTTTTTGCCAATGAAAAGCTGCAACTATCAGCCGTGAAAGCCGTCTCTTCAAATTACCCATTAAAAGGGCGATTAGAAATAGCGGACCACCCTCTCGCGGAAAAGAGGGTGGTTGCTGGGCATCCCGAACAAGGAAAAATTTGGGTAGAACCTCGAATTTTATCCATTTTGTCCTCTCAAAAAGGGCAAAAACTCGAACTAGGTTATACCGATTTTGAAATTGGCGGCACTATTATGTTGCAGCCGGGTCAAGGCTCAACCTTATTTAATATTGCGCCTACCGCAATTATTGGACTGCAAGATTTAGCAGCAACCAAAATCATTCAACCAGGAAGCCGGGTATCCTATCGTTATTTTTTTGCTGGCGCTAAAAATCAAGTCTCAGAATTTAACCAATGGTTGGAACCGAAGCTAGATACCAGCCAAAGACTGGTAAGTATTTTCGATGAATCACCGATGGCAGGTTCAGCCATTACCCGAGGTAAAAAATATATCAGCCTGTCGGGTTTATTGACCCTTATTCTTCTCGGCGTGGCGATTGCCATGTCAGCCAATCGATATGCGACTCGACAATTTGATATGAGCGCGTTAATGCGATGTTTTGGCATGAATAATAACCAAGTACTAACCGTCTTTTTACTTATTTTGCTCTTTGTTAGTGTGTTTGGGATCGGAATTGGCGCGCTAGCTGGAGTGGTTTTTCAATCTTTAATGGTGGGTTGGCTTGCTGGATTGTTTGGCGAGAATCTACCTGATGCAGATCTCAGGGTGCTAGTTTTTCCGATGTTGATATCATTAATCCTGTTGCTGGGTTTTGCCATGCCATCGTTGATGCAGCTGAAATCTGTGCCTCCAATGCGCGTTTTAAGACGGCAGCTTGAACCGATGAAGGTAAGTTCTTGGTCAATCTATGCATTGGCCATTATTTCGCTTCTCACAGTTATGTACGTACAAATGGGCGATCTAGCGCTTCTTGCCAGTGTTTTTATCGGGTTGTTTTTAATGGCCATTATTTTCGCTCTTTTATCCAAGCTAGTGATGGCGCAAATTCGCCAGATGACCCATTTTAAGAAAGCGTCGATTAACTATAGCTTGCGACAGCTAGATGCTAATAAGAGTGTCACAATGCTGCATTTACTCGCGTTTAGTTCGACATTGTTTGTTATTGCCTTGGTCGTGATCGTTAGAACAGAGCTGCTCAGTAAATGGCAACAAAGTTTGGCGGATGATGCTCCTAATCATTTTATGGTGAATATTGCCGCACTGGATGCACCCAAAATTGACCGGTTTTTGTCGCAACATCAGCTTAAATCAACGGAAACTTATCCCATGGTTAGGGGGCGAGTGACTCAAATTAATACCGTGGATATAAAAGATGTGCTATCTGAACAAGCACTAGAGCATAATTCCCTTAAGCGAGAATTGAACATGACCTGGACGGCAGCCATCCCTAAAGGTAATAAAATAATTGAAGGACGATGGCTTTTGAAAAATGAAGATAGCCTTGGTAGCGCAACTCTAGAAGAAGCTCTTATCCGAGAAGGAGAGCTTATTAACGATCTTGAAGATCTCTCTAGCGACAAACATCGACCACTTCCTCTACCCAGTATATCCATCGAGGATAAAATGGCGGCAGCTTTAGATCTAGAGATTGGCGACACTTTGACTTTCAATATAGCTTCCGAAGACTGGACCGCTAAAATTACCAGCTTTAGGAGTATTGACTGGCAAACTTTCACACCAAATTTTTACATCATAGCGACTCCGGGTTCACTCGATTCTTTTGCGCCAACCTATATCAATGCTTTCCATATTCCGAAAAGCAAAAAGAAGCTAGTGGCTGAGCTCACCAGCGAATATCCCACCGCTATTATCATTGAGTTAGACCGGATTTTTGATGAGGTGAGGAATATTATTGATAAAATCAGTTCGGCGATACAACTGATCATGATTTTTGTTGTGGGAGCAGGCTTCATCCTATTGTGGGCGGCAATGGAAAGTAGCTTCACCCAGAAGATGCACCAGTCGGCTATTTTGAGAACTCTGGGCGCCAGCCGAAACTTTATTGCCACCAGTTTTCGTTTCGAGTTTTTGTGGTTGGCAATACTTTCCTCGGTAATTGCTATTGCCTGCATTGAGTTGGCGAGTTATCTTTTATATGACAAAATATTTGAAATAGAATTTGAATTTCACTTTAATCTTTGGTGGCAATTGCCTTTTGTGTTGTTTTTATTAATGATGTTGGCTTCTTGGAGAGGTGTTAATCGAGTAACCAAACCTGCACCTTTAAGTTTACTTAAATAACTAAATTAGCAAACAATCAATAAAAATAATAAAAAAACAGTTGACTAAACCTATACAGATCATCCTAAAATAAAAAGGGAGCGATAGTTAGAGCTTAAATCTCACAAACAGATAGCAATTAGGGAAATATTTTAATCAATGGGTAAATCACTCGTCATAGTCGAGTCACCGGCTAAAGCAAAGACCATCAATAAGTATCTTGGCAACGACTACATCGTAAAGTCTAGTGTGGGCCATGTTAGAGATCTGCCAACCAAAGCGACTGGGGGTTCTTCTGATCCCAAAGAGCGTGCAAGAAAGGCGGCGGCAACTCGTAAACTATCGCCTGAAGCAAAGATTATCCACAAGGCCAAAATGGCCAAAGAGGGATTATTCAAGCGAATGGGCCTGAATCCTGAAAATGATTGGGCAGCAGAATATGCAACACTTCCAGGCAAAGAAAAAGTTGTCAAAGAGCTAAAAAAATACGCTAAAACTGCTGACAAAATCTTTCTTGCAACGGATTTGGATAGAGAGGGGGAGGCTATTGCATGGCACCTTCGCGAAGAAATTGGCGGTGCGGACGATAAATACGTACGAGTGGTATTCAATGAAATCACAAAAAAAGCGATAACAGAAGCCTTTAAAAAGCCCACCAAATTGGACATGAATTTTGTTAACGCTCAACAGACACGTCGATTTTTAGATCGAGTGGTTGGCTTTATGGTGTCTCCACTACTCTGGAAAAAAGTCTCACGTGGTCTTTCTGCTGGCCGGGTTCAATCGGTGGCAGTGAAGCTTATTGTTGAGCGAGAAAGAGAAATAAGAGCATTTATTCCGGAAGAATATTGGACTTTAAATGCCGATACGTATACCGCAGGTAATGAATCATTAAACCTTGAGGTAAGGCGTCTTAATGACAAAAAATATCGGCCGACAAACAAACGACAAAGTGATGATGCTCTAAACAAACTGAATAAAGCCGATCTTGTAGTCGAAAGCTGTGACTCAAAACCAACAAAAAGTAGAGCGAGCGCGCCGTATATTACATCAACGCTGCAACAGGCTGCTAGTACACGACTAGGCTATAACGTAAAGAAAACCATGATGCTTGCACAACGACTGTATGAGGCTGGATACATCACCTACATGCGTACCGATTCAACAATGCTGAGCCAAGATGCATTAGCGATGTGTAGAGATTACATCAAGGAAAATCACGGCGATAAATACCTGCCAGATTCTCCTAAGTTCTATTCAAGCAAAGATGGCGCACAAGAAGCGCATGAGGCGATTAGGCCTAGTAACGCAAGAACTCGTACCAAACATCTCAAAAATGTTGATGATGATGCAATCAAACTGTATGGCCTGATCTGGGGTCAATTTATTGCCTGCCAAATGACCGATGCTATTTATGATGTCACCAATTTAATTGTTAAAGCGGATGAGTTTAAATTGGCAGCAAAAGGTCGAGTGGTTAAGTTCGACGGTTGGACATCTGTACAACCACCAAGGAAAAGCAAGAATGATGATGACACCATTCTACCTGCGGTTACTGTTGGAGAAATATTATCGCTTAAGGAACTTTTGCCAAAGCAACATTTTACCAAACCTTCAGCGCGTTACAGTGAAGCAGCATTAGTTAAAGAGTTAGAAAAGAAAGGCATTGGCCGACCTTCGACCTATGCAGCTATTATTTCAACGATACAAGATCGTGGCTACGTGATAGTGAAAAATCGTCGCTTTTATGCCAACAAAATGGGTGAAATTGTTACTGACCGATTGAGCGAAAGTTTTGATAATTTAATGGATTATTCCTTTACCGCTAAAATGGAGCAGACCTTGGATGTCATCGCCAAAGGCAAGCAACATTGGAAAGACACTCTCACTGATTTTTATGAAGACTTGACTAAACGCTTGGCTAAAGCTGAACTTCCGGTTGAAGAAGGCGGCATGGACAATCAAAAATCTGTTGAAATGGACATGCTTTGTCCTAAATGCGAAACCAGCAATATGATGATCCGTAATTCATCAATGGGCACGTTTTTAGGTTGTAGTGGTTTTTCCCTACCACCTAAAGAACGTTGCAAACATACCATGAACTTAATTACTGACGATGAGATTGAGGCGGTGGACAAAGATGAAGAGGCAGAAAGTAGAAACCTATTATTGAAAAAACGTTGCCCTGTTTGTGAATCGGCAATGGATGGTTATTTGATTGATGAAGACCGAAAATTACACGTTTGCGGTAATAATCCTGGATGTAAAGGTTACTTAATTGAAGAAGGAAGCTTCAAAATTAAAGGCTATGATGGACCTATTATCGAGTGTGATAAATGCGGCGATAACATGGAACTTAAAGTGGGGCGTTTTGGTAAATATTTTGGCTGTGTGAGCGAAGATTGCAAGAACACGAGAAAGCTGCTTAGAAGCGGTGAACCGGCTCCACCAAAAGCTGATCCTATTCCAATGCCCGATCTCAAATGCTTGAAGGTTGATGATCATTATATTCTTAGGGATGGTGCTGCAGGAATTTTCTTAGCCGCCAGCCAATTCCCAAGAAATCGTGAAACGCGCGCGCCTTTGGTTGAAGAAGTTCTGAGTGTTAAAGACCAGTTAGATCCAAAATTCGAATATCTAACCAAAGCGCCAAGCCAGGATCCCGACGGCAATAAAGCCATGTATCGGTATAGTCGAAAAATGAAAGAACAATATGTGATGAGCGAAATAGACGGAAAAGCAAGCGGCTGGAGTGCTCATTTTATAGGCGGAACATGGCAAGAAACGCTGAAGAAAAAAGCCAGCAAAAAGAAAGCGGTTAAGAAAAAGACGACTAAAAAGAAAGTAACTAAGAGCTAATCAATGAGCTTTGAACAAGCCGATGATCTAAATATGTACTATGAGATTGTTCCCAAACGGTAGTAACCCTGCACTTGCAATAAAATTTATAGAGCAATATAGCAAAAATCACAGGCCGAGTTATTTAAAATCAATGAACGCTTTGGTCAATTAAAATGTAACTGCAAGAATTCATGGTATCAATTGCCCTGTACCGATTGTTGCAGCAGACAACGATTATACAAGCGTTGAGAGTAAAAGATTTTATACGGACAAAATCCCTAACGCTGAATTAGTGATCGTTAAAAATTCCCATCATGCGTTACCTGTTGAAGAACCTGATGAGTCTAATCCTATCGTTTTAATTTTTTTAAGCAAAGTAGAGAACGTTTAATAAGTATCACTTTCAACTCCCCAGCGAAGCATATTCCAAAGCATCTTTCTTTGAAGTAAGTTATCCCAAGCTATTGGGATTCAAGTATGGGTTTTAACACTTCCAACTTTCCATCTATATCTTCTGGCATTGGCAAACCCAAAATATAAATAAGCGCTGGGAATACATGAATATTTCTAAACGCCGGAATAGTTACACCTTGTTTAAAATTAGGTCCGTTAGCGATAAATATCGCTGCCATTTCTGGATTAGTGTCTGGATCGTAACCATGCATTCCGGCATAGGGATTTTTCATGCTGTTGGTATTGCTAAAAATTATCGGTGGAATAGCCTCCACAATAATATCCGCAATTCTATCATTGCCGGAATAATGTAATCGTTTCGGCAGCTCCTTTTTTAGGTAAGCGCTGAATCGATTATTACTTTGTATATTTAGTTTATCGACGAGACTTGTTAGTGCTATCGGATCAGTCTTATTCTTGGCATACAACATTAATTGGGTTGTTCCATTAACGACAATATAATCGTCAAGACTCGCGAGTTTGTTCCAAACTATCGTCTGTTCATAATCAACATCAGTCATACCGTGATCCGATACAACCACTAGGTTCACTTTAAAATCTAGCTCAGCATTTATCCGTCTAATGAGGTTTCCTAAATGACCATCAACTTTTAACACGGCATCTCTGACTTGGTTGGAGTCAGGACCGTAATTATGCCCCATAGTGTCAACAAGGGAAAAATATCCACTGATAAAAGTTGGACGCTTTGCCTGAGGCAATTTAAGCCAATTAATTATTTGATCAATTCGTTCTTGATAAGGTCTTTGTTTATCATACTTGTAAGAATAGGTAGAAGAAATATTTTGCAGCTTAGAATCAGACTCTGGCCAAAAATAACTCGCCGTTGTCATTCCATTTCTTTCTGCGTGGATCCACAGAGGAGTACCTTGCATCCACTTAGGTTCATCAAAGGCTTTAGCCATCGCATAGACATCATCTAGCTCACGATCGTAGAATTTATTATGAACTATGCCGTGATTGCTTGGATACATGCCAGTCACGATACTTATGTGATTCGGGAAGGTCTTAGAGGGATAAACGGGTAGCATTTTTGTTGCTCGAACACCCGTCCTGATCAATTCCAGTAAATGAGGTGGTTGATATTTTTCAATATAGTCATATCTAAAACCATCAAGTGAGATAAGAACAACAGGAGTTATAGTATCGGTTGGTATATCGACCTGTTTAACTCTAATCTGAGCGCAAGAATAAAGAGCACTAATGAATAATGCTAGTAGTACGCGTGACAGTCCTTTGTTAGATAAGTTGATTCGCATAGAGGTGCTCTTAAGTTAAAAGTGGTTTTAGATCATTATACGCAGTTTTCATTTCTACAAATAATCGTTTATCACCACCTTTGTCGGGATGGTGCATGCTAGCCAGTTGATTATATTTTTTCTTGAGCTTGGAGAAATCGAGATTTACCTCATTTTGTAGTCCAAGCGTTCTAAGAGCCGCGGATTTTTTATCGAGAGCCAGATACTTTTGCCAGAATTTATTCATCATATTTTTGATTTCTGTATCAGGCAGCGCCAAATTACCTTTATTTAAATAAAATTCTCGTAATTGATTACTATGACCGATTTCTCTACCTTCGCCAGAGGTTGAACAGATTCTAATATCAAGAGTAGATATTTTCAACGTCCTTCCTTGAGAGATTAGCCGATCACTGAGTTTGTACAGGTAGTTAAACAGCAAAAAATGTTTCTTGAATAAAGATGGGTCGACTCCCAAAGAGTCAAAGAACTCAGATCGCTGAGCTTCGATATACGACATTAGCTGGTACTCCCCGCAGCTCCCACATTTGGCGATATAGTCCAAAATCAAATCTTGTAGGGGCGTTTTTTCTGGCATTACTAATTTTTTGTCAAGCGGGAACGATAGGGTTAGTGCACATGGTATGCAATAACTCAGATGATGTACAGTGGGCATATTCAAACAGTTTGTTGCCGCTAGCGCATTAATAAAGGATAATCGCCTCAGAAAAAATCGTCAGCATGATTAGTCAACTGATTGCCAAGATATTCAACTAATGGATTTGGCTAATATGACTAACCTTGACCTCCGTTTCACGTAAAAATATGCTTAGTGCCCGTTAAAATGTTAAATCTTCTCTATCCGATTATTCGCCCCATTGCTTTTTCTATGGATGCAGAGCGCACCCATGATATGACCCTGCAATGGCTAAAACGAATTGAGAAAAGCCCGTTGCGAGCATTGATTGCTGAGCAATCAATTGATGATCCTGTTGAGCTATGGGGAATTACCTTCCCCAATCGCGTCGGTCTGGCCGCAGGTTTAGATAAAAATGGTGTTTGCATTGATGCGCTTGCTTCGCTAGGCTTTGGTCATATCGAAATAGGCACGGTAACACCTAGAGTCCAACCCGGTAATCCCAAACCGCGACTGTTTAGATTGCCGAGAGCCAAAGGACTGATTAATCGATTCGGGTTTAACAACTGCGGAGTCGATCAATTGATCAAGAATGTTAAATCATCCAAATTTGATGGGGTGCTTGGGATCAATATCGGTAAAAATTTCGATACGTCGGTCGCCAAAGCCACCGATGACTATTTAATTTGCCTCGACAAAGTCTATCAATATGCAAGCTACGTCACGGTAAATATATCTTCTCCTAATACCGCTAATTTGCGAGATTTACAATTTGGCGCAGCACTGGAGGAATTGCTACTTGCAGTGAAACAAAGACAGTCGTTACTCGAGCAGAAACACTCCAAGAAGGTTCCCATACTGATTAAAATAGCCCCCGATCTCAACGATCAAGAGATCGAAGCGTTGGCCGCAACCTTCATAAAACACAAAGTGGATGGAGTGATTGCCACCAACACTACTTTTTCAAGAGAAAATGTAAAGGGGCTTCCTCACGCTAAAGAACAAGGCGGGTTAAGTGGTGCCCCAGTATTTGAGGCTAGTACTCGGGTACTAAAAAAATTGTCCGACATAGTTGACGGAGCATTCCCGATTATCGGCGTAGGAGGAATTGATAGCGGTGCTAAAGCTATCGAAAAAATAGATGTTGGTGCAAGTTTAGTGCAGATTTATTCAGGCTTTATTTTCGAAGGGCCAGGATTAATCTCCCGCGCAGCATCTGCAATTAAGAAACATTTGGAAAATTAATTATGCCTCAATTCTTTGCTAGTTGTGCAACCAGTCTTGAATATCTACTGGTTGATGAACTCAATTCACTTGGTGCCAGTAATGTTAAGGAAGGACTATCAATAGTCAATTTTGAAGCTGATTGGTCCGTAGCTTACGATATTTTGTTGTGGAGTCGTATTGCTAGTCGGGTACTCTATCCTATCGCAAGATTCGAAGCCAAAGATGAGCAGACACTTTATGATCAAGTATCAATTATTGATTGGTCCCAACATTTAAATTCTAATTCAAGTTTTTTGATTAATTCTCAAAGTTTTCGTTCTGATCTTAGTCATACCAAATTCGTTTCTCAGCGAGTCAAAGACGCTATAGTCGATCACTTTACCGATATGGACGAGCAACGACCGGATGTTCAATTTGAATATCCTGATGTCGCAATTCAATGTCGTATTAGACAAAACCAGGTGATTCTTTCGATTGATTTAGCCGGTGCTGGGTTGCACAAGAGAGGGTATCGAACACAGGGTTCTTCTGCTCCTATTAAGGAGAATTTAGCTGCAGCTCTGTTAACCAGAGCTGGCTGGCTGGCAAAATGTTTAGAAACAACCCCGGAAGAAGACGAGGACGCATTGACTCTTTATGATCCCATGTGTGGATCGGGAACATTTTTGGTAGAAGCTGCAATGATGGCGTTAGATATGGCGCCGGGTCTGAATCGTGAGTACTTAGGTCTATTTGGTTGGAGTCAATTTAACGCGCAACTTTGGCAACAAAGAAAAGAAATTGCAATAAAAAGGGCGGAAGAAAATAACAACCGGAGTCGACTTACTATTTTAGGCAGTGATATAAATCCTAAAGCTATATCCAGCGCGCAGAATAATTTAGCCCAAGCTAAACTGAGTAATGTTATCAAGTTACAAATAGCCGCACTTGATCAACTCGAGCAAATTGATATTCCTGAGTCCGGAACAGTGATAGTTAATCCACCTTACAGTGAAAGGCTGGGTGAATTTGATGAAGTGAAAAAACTATATGGCGAGCTAGGAAATCTACTTAAATCAAAATTCTTAAATTGGGACGCGTCAGTTTTATCGCCTAACAAAGACTTTGGACATTCGTTAGGTATCAGAGCAAAGAAAATATACAAGTTCAACAACGGTAGCATTGCCTGCGAGTTATTGAACTTGGAGCTTAAACAAGAACATTTCTTGAAGTCGAAAAATACCAACCAAGTTGACGAGAATTTTAAGAACAAGTTATCTGATGGAGCCATGCAACTTCATAATCGAATAGAAAAAAACAAGGTTAAACTAAGGAAGTTTCTCAATCAAAATAATATAACTTGCTATAGGGTTTATGATGCAGATTTACCTGAATACAATGCTGCCATTGATGTTTATGATAATTATTTACATATTCAAGAATATCGAGCACCAAAATCCGTTGATGAGAAAATATCCTTAAGGCGGATTAAGGAAATCCAAAGAGTTGCGGCTGGTATATTCGAGATACCTCTGTCGGATGTTTTTGTGAAACAGCGTAGACAACAAAAAGGTGACTGGCAATATGAGTCGCAAAACAAGTCCAATGAACAAAATAAATCGAATAAAACATTTTTCACGGTAGTTGAATCGGGTAGAAAATTCAAAGTCAATTTGCGCGATTATCTCGATACTGGATTGTTTATAGATCACCGAAAAACGCGCAGTTTAATAGCATCATTGTGCAAAGGTAAACGTCTATTAAATTTATTTTGCTATACAGGCACATTCTCCGTCTATGCCGCTACCGCAGGAGCAAAAAGCACCACTAGTGTCGACTTATCAAATACGTATTTAAATTGGGCGAAGGAAAATTTTGATCTAAATAAGATTAACGGCGATAAGCATCGTTTTATTCGTGATGATAGTTTAATTTGGTTGAGTGATGCCGTGGCGCGAGGAGACGAATATGATGTCATATTTATTGATCCACCCACGTTTTCAAATTCTAAGAAAATGGATAAGCATTTTGATATTCAAACAGACCACGTAGAATTAATAGAGCAGGCAATTCAATTACTGGAGAGCTCAGGAATAATTATTTTTTCCAATAATTATTCTCGGTTCAAAATGGAGTATCAATCAAGTGACCAATTTTCGGTTAAAGAAATCACCAAACAAACGACCTCTCAAGATTTTTTTAGAAAACCGCTTCATCGATGTTGGAAAATTGAGAGAATAGGTTAGAGAAGCCGATTTAGTATGAAAGAAATAGTGTTATACACAACTTTAGGCTGTCATTTATGTGATCAAGCCGAAGCTATGTTGAACCATTTGATTGATAAGCAGTTAGTGAGTGGTTATAGGTTATCTTTAATAGAAATTAGTGAGGATGATAGCTTGCTGGAGCTGTATGGGATCAGAATACCCGTTTTGGCTATTAATAATGATGAGCTAGGCTGGCCGTTTGATTTAACTGAACTTCAAAGCTGGGTCAACACCAGGCAAGAATAAACCGTTCAAAACATTAAAATTTGATTATTTTTCTTCTTCTTCGCTGCCCGCGCAATACTTATCTCGTTGAGTCTCCATTGCCTTAACTTTAGCGGCTTTCTCTTCATCGGTCATCAGGCGCTTTCCACCCTGACCGTCATCAACACCGATTCGAGAGGCTTCTCTCAAAATTTCCAAATTTTGATTAGCGATGGTGCAGTTTTCTTCTCTCCATGTGCCGTAAGCACCTTTTTTAGGTTCTTCTTTTGCTTGATTGATGGGTTTTACAGGTAAGTTAGAGGATGTAGCCCCGCCGGACGCAACATGGGTTACAATTCTTGTGAATTCAATCCCTTTAGGTTGCCGCTCGGTATAGTGAATCTCGCCTTTCTCATCAGTCCATTTGTAGAGCACTTTCTCCTCAGCAGAAAGCTGAAAAGTCAGCAGTAAACTTGTTAGGAATATGGATATGTAAAATAAGTATTTCATACTGTTACCTGATTATTTAATCTTGTAGAATTTATGTTTTGACAGAGCATTTTTTTTCTTCCAACTTTCTTGCTCTGAATAAGTAATATAGCGGCAATCGAACACAAATGTTAAGTGAATTGTGACTGGATTGAGATTGATTACTCAAAAAATTAGACCTTTTCAAACATTCTTCGCCATGAAACTAGGTTTCTTTGTCCGTTATGAGATTGTTCTTACTGGCAAAATTGACCACGTCACTGAGGATCGCTGGGTGCTCCGTATGTAATTTGGCATCTACAATAACACATTTTACGCCATCTATTACGGCAGGTCTTAGTAATGGAGAATAGTACATTCGCCGATTTCTAAAGGTACATAAGTTACCGCAAAGTCTTTCTGCCCAATCACTGGGTCTGAACTTTTGGCCTTCAGGCGTTATTCCTTTTAATATCAGACGGTTAAAGTCGATTTGACTCATTTAATTATCTCTTGAGTATTTTGACAATATCAGTCGTCATCATGCCAGAATAGCCTTTATTGTCAATAGCGCCAAGGTAACCTTCGTGGCTAATATGGGTAAGTTTAGCAAAGAATCTAAACTTATCGAGTTTAATAGGCAAATGTTTTACTTTTGTGATAAATATAGGCAATTTAATAGCTAAAATCATTACAGCTAAGACGGTATTGCTTAGTCGGGTATATACTTGTTTTATGGCGCTATCTCGTTATGAATAATCTCTATTATTCTACTCGGTTACTAGCAAGTTGTTATTTCTAGCGATAAAGAGGAATTTAACGGATGAGAGAATCACAAATAACCCCAGAAGTAATCTTTTGGGATAGACGTTCCTTTGTAAACAAATTGAGTTTGTCTGTCGCAGGTGCCTCTTTGCTAAGTAGCCCGATTGTGCAAAGCAAAAACCGCGAAGGTGGCGGATATACCACTGCAGAACCTTTAAGTAGCGAATACGTGGTCACTCATTACAATAATTTTTATGAGTTTTCAACCAGCAAAGATAAGCCGGCCGAGCTTGCCAAAAACTTCAATCCTGGCAATGACTGGAAAGTTTCTATTAGTGGCGCGGTAGAAAAACCAGGTGATTACAATTTGGAAGACATTCTTAGTTCGACTGAAAACGAAGAACGAATATATCGTCTTAGATGTGTCGAGGCTTGGTCAATGGTTGTACCGTGGCAAGGGTTTCAGCTAAGTCAATTGATCAATCGGGTCAAACCCACATCGAAAGCAAAATATATCGAATTTAAAACGCTAAATTCAAGAACTGTTTTTCCGGGTCAAAAGCGAGGAGCTTTGGGTTTTCATGTACTTCCTTGGCCTTATTTAGAAGGGCTTAGAATGGATGAAGCTATGAATCCTTTAACTTTTATGGCTACAGGAGTTTATGGTAAGACGTTACCGGGACAAAATGGCGCACCGTTAAGATTAGTCGTGCCTTGGAAATATGGGTTCAAAAGCATTAAATCGATTGTATCTATGAGGTTTCTAGAAGATCAACCCTTAAACACGTGGCAAGAAAGTGGACCGCGTGAATACGGTTTTTACGCTAATGTAAATCCAAAGGTCGATCACCCCAGATGGAGTCAAGCGCGAGAAAGGCGGATCACCGATGAATCGTTTTTTGGCGTAAAAAAAATAGCGACTCAAATATTTAACGGTTATGCAGATCAAGTTGCCCACATGTACAAGGGTATGGATTTACGTAAGAATTTTTAATCATGATTTATCGAATCAGTAAAATCTTGGCTCATTTGACCTGTTTGTCTCCACTGGTTTGGCTAATTTATGCGGCGTTTAATCGATTGTTGGGTGCTGATCCGCAAGAAAAAATGTTGCATGAATTAGGTCTGTGGACGTTGATTTACCTTTTACTCGGTTTATCAGTTACGCCCGTTCGACAGTTGTTGGGTTTCAGTGTTCTCATCAAATATAGAAGAATGCTAGGAGTTTATGCAACCTTCTATCTTTCGTTGCACATTACGATATTTTTCTATTTTTACTTAGAATCAAATATTGCTCTACTTTGGGAAGAGGTCATAGAGAGGCCGTATGTGACAGTTGGAATGCTTGCAGCACTATTACTCATACCGCTAGTACTGACTTCCACACGATCAATGCAAAGAAAATTGGGTCGAAATTGGAAAAAACTTCACAAGTTGGTTTATTTAATTTCCCTACTAAGCGTGATTCATTTTCTGTGGCAGAGTAAATCCGATCTCAATGAACCCCTGTTATATGTTATTTGGCTACTTTTTTTACTGGGCTATAGATTTTACAAAAGAAATGCATAAAATTATTTTCTTCAGTCACTCTCTGCTCTGTAAAGCTCTCTTTTAGTTTTCACAACTATGTGGTCGTTTAAGCCACTAAATTTCGTATAAAACAAAGTAATGTTTTTTAAGTCATTGATTTAATTGAATGTATTTATTGGCTTCCATTTTGCATTCTATTCAGGGACAAAAATATCAATGTTCAATAGTGGAGGTAATATGAATAACTTAGTGAAAACATTATTAATGGTTGGCAGTCTAATTGTAGCTAGCAGTTGCGCAATTCAGGTTGGAGCTCATGACTCAAACGGAAAGGATGTTGACAGCGTATTTGGGGGTATTGAGATAGATTCTGGCTCTACTGTACGCGATGTTTCTAGCGTCAATGGCGGAATTGATATTGAATCTGGCGCCACAGCTCGAAATGTTGAAACGGTCAATGGTGGTATCGTTCTAGGAAATAATGTAACCATTGTTAGCGCCGAAACAGTTAACGGAGGCATAAATGCTGGAAATGATTTATCCGTTACCAAGGGTCTAGAGACAGTTAATGGTGGTATTTATGTTGCTCAAGGAGGAAATGTTGGCGGCAATATTGAAACTATTAATGGGGATATTGAATTAATCCAAGTCATAGTTGAAAAAAATCTTAAGACCATTAATGGTGATATCACGTTAGCCGAATCAAGCGTTGTAAAGGGCGATTTGGTCATTGAGAAATCAGGTGGATGGTTTTCATCTGTAACCGGCGACAAGATTACAATTTCGATCGATAAGTCCTCTGCTGTGTTGGGTACAATTCATTTGTATAAGGAAGTTAATTTAAAAATTTCCGAAGGTGCTGAGATCGGCCAGATTGAAACCCACTATTTACGCGAATAGGGTATTTTTTAATATTAATACCTTTTCGATTAATAAGCCTAAATTCTTTTAAATCAAATAGATAAACGACAACATCGTTGTTGTTTATTTTGTTTTTAGTGCCAATAAATAAATTTTAACGTTATGGGCAGTTTATGCGTTGACAGCGTACAAACGCCATGTATAATGCGCGTCCGCAATGAGGGAAAGCGGGGAGTATTAAAGGGATGAATGTTGACGGTATTTTAGAGGTTGAAATAAAGGTGTTTAATTTCAATTGAAAGTGTTGACAGGGTGTTGAATGGCTGTATAATTCGCGCCCCAAGCTTGGCAGGACAGGTTTCCGGAGCTTAAGTTCTAAAACAATTAGAAGAGAAGAAAAACAATCTGTGTGGGTACTCTTAAAGGCAGCACAAACAAGCCTTAAAGAACTTACACAGTTTGAAATCGACGAGATAGTTTAGTAGAGACTAGTTCGCTACTGATCCCATCGAGTCAATTCCAAACAGTAATTTTTTTGAGCATCTTGGTCTTCGGACCGCGTTCTTCGGAATTTATTTCGAAGGACAAACAAGTAACATCATTAAACTGAAGAGTTTGATCATGGCTCAGATTGAACGCTGGCGGTATGCTTAACACATGCAAGTCGAACGGTAACAGCAAGAGCTTGCTCTTGGCTGACGAGTGGCGGACGGGTGAGTAACGCGTA
>Ga0256847_1000953_pt1 | contig 16052 bp, 12 predicted proteins | sample TeddybearmetaG_FD_189099 | JGI IMG/M metagenome (GOLD analysis project Ga0256847, IMG submission 189099) | Hydrothermal vent microbial communities from East Pacific Rise, Pacific Ocean - Teddybear | ecosystem: Environmental > Aquatic > Marine > Hydrothermal vents | place: Pacific Ocean: East... | reverse complement strand
GTGTCATATAAACGACGATTTGGATATTTTTTGATTATTCTTAAATCGGATGAATTGCTTGGATTTATTTGTGACACGGGAGCATCCTATATATTTATCGTTATTATTATTTCTTATCAATTATTCGAATTTTACTAGTTGTTGATCCTCTCGTTCCAAGAGAGGTTCTATTAACACTTATTTTCTTGATTGTATATTTTTTGGTCAGTCATTTAGTGTAACAAGTTAGAAGGACGCATTCCAGCGAATTCGAAATAAACGTTAGAACTAAATTATCGATTATTTTTAAGATCCTCCACAACTGAAGGGTCGGCTAAGGTCGAAATATCACCTAGCTGGTCAAATTCATTGGATGCTATTTTCCTTAGTATTCTTCGCATGATTTTTCCCGATCGTGTCTTAGGTAGGCCGGGAGCCCACTGTATTTTTTCTGGTTTGGCGATGGCGCCTATTTCCTTGCCAACAAATTGCCTAAGCTCCATTCTTAATTCTTCACTAGGAGACTCACCATTCATCAAAGTTACATAAGCATAAATACCTTCACCCTTAATTGCATGTGGAAAACCAACCACTGCTGCTTCGGCGACTTTTGGGTGTAATACCAAGGCGCTCTCGATTTCGGCAGTTCCTAAGCGGTGTCCCGACACATTAAGTACATCGTCCATTCTCCCGGTTATCCAAATATAACCGTCTTCATCTCTTCTTGCTCCGTCTCCGGTAAAATAATAGCCAGCAAATTGTGAAAAATAAGTATCAAAAAAGCGTTTTTGGTCGCCGTAAACGCCGCGCATTTGACCCGGCCAGCTTTGGCTGATGGCTAAGCTTCCAGAAGCTTCGCCTTCTAGCTCATTTCCATCGTTATCCAATAATTTTGGTTGAATCCCAAAAAATGGTTTGCTCGCAGCACCTGGTTTTAAGTCATGCGCACCAGCAAGTGGGGTGATCATTATTCCGCCGGTCTCGGTTTGCCACCAAGTATCCACAATAGGACAGCGGCTTTCTCCAACCACCTTAAAATACCACTCCCAAGCTTCAGGATTAATGGGTTCTCCAACAGTTCCTAATAATCGAAGGCTTGCTCGTGAAGTGCTGGTGACTGGCTCATCGCCCTGCGCCATTAATGCGCGTAAAGCCGTCGGGGCAGTATAAAATATTGACACTTTATGCTCATCGACGACATCCCAAAATCGTGAAACAGATGGGTAGGTCGGGACGCCTTCAAAAACTAATGTAGTTGCACCATTGGCTAAAGGTCCGTAAAAAATATAAGAATGACCAGTAATCCAGCCTGCATCGGCGGTGCACCAGTAGACATCGCCATCTTTGTAATCAAAAACATACTTGTGGGTGATGGCTGCGAAGAGAAGATATCCGCCAGAAGTATGCAAAACACCTTTTGGTGTACCGGTTGATCCTGAGGTGTAAAGGATGAACAGTGGATCTTCCGCTGCCATAACTTCCGGTTCACAAATCGCTTCTGCCGATTCGCGCATTTGCCAATAATCGACATCGATTTCATCATTCCAGACAACATCTGCTTTGGTATGTCTAACCACGATAACAGAGTGAACGTTCGGGCAGCCTTTGATGGCTTCGTCAGCATTTGCTTTAAGAGGCACTTTTTTTCCGCCTCTTACGCCTTCGTCAGCGGTGATTAGCACACGGCAGTCGGAATCCAAAATCCGAGTTTTAAGAGCCTCTGGAGAAAAGCCGCCAAAGACGACTGAATGCACCGCGCCAATACGAGCACAAGCGAGCATTGCATAGCCGACTTCTGGGATCATCGGCATATAAATACAGACACGATCTCCTCTTTTTACGCCGCGTTGTTTTAGGACATTGGCAAACCGACAAACTTCATCATGAAGTTCTTGATAGCTAATATTTCTATGATTTCCCGGTTCGTCGCCTTCAAAAATTATGGCGGTTTGTTCTGCTTTGTCTTTTAGGTGACGATCAATACAGTTGTAAGACACGTTAAGTTCAGCGCCTTCAAACCAGCTGATTTTGGCTTTGTGGTAATCCACATCGCTTACCGTATCCCAAGGTTTGTACCAGTCGATAAATTTTTCGGCTTGCTCCGCCCAGTATTTATCAGGGTTTTCAATGGAGGATCGATATTCCGATTGATATCGGTCACTGGTAATAATGGCGTTTTTCGCGAATGATGAAATGATAGGGTGTTGATTGAGTTCGCTCATTTTCTAATTTTCCGCAGGGTAACTGGTTTTCCAGCTACTTTAACTAATTCTGTCAAAACTGTCTATGTGAGAGTTATGAGTGTTTTATCTTAATCTTGAGCTGAAATAGTTGCAGTAATCTAAGAGAATGATTTTAATACAATTGTTTTATCGGATATTTATTTGAGTTAAGTCTGGATGTAGTTTGTAGATTGGGCATTTAGACGCTGCTTTTTCAAGCGCTTGTTGTGACAGTTGTAAATTTCCGGTTATGAAAAATGAATGTGCAAGCGCGGCGAATGCTGCTGCGTCTGTTTCATAGCTGAGAAAATTTCTTAGTTCTGAATAATCTAGGTTAAATGATTTTTTAGTGTAAGTATTGGGCGCAAGCGTGGTTAGCAAGAGCTTGTATTGGTAACTGAAAATCTTGTCTGCTATGGCTATGTTTCCTCTCAAGGCGTCTCTCTCAATAATTTTTAGTGCAATTAGGTAGGACTCGATCGCATTATTAATTTGCTTATCTTTTCGGTAAGAGTGACCGAGTTCTCCCCACATTTGATGGATGCCGCCAGTTTCGTTACTTAATGTTTCTAGTGCTTGTTCTTTTAATTCAGCAGACTTTTGAAAATCTTTTTTATAAAAGTAGACGGACCCTAAGTAATCTTTACCGATGTATGATTCGGGCGCAATTTCAATCGCTTTATTGTAGTAGTATTCAGCCTTATCGATATTTCCTATACATTTATTAATGGTACCGACGTTGGTAAACGCTAACTCATTAGGATTTAGTCCTGCGGCAAGACCAAAAGCATCAGCGGCTAGCTCTTGGTTACCAGCGAAATAGCTGAATAATCCTAGGTTTGAGTGATGTCGCCAGTAGTCAGGTTCTAACTTGGCTGCATTCCTAGAGAAATTAACCATATTCTTTTTAGCTTCGGGATAGGATTTCAAATTTTGCCTAAATGCTTCTAAATAAGAACTCGCTATACCAGAATTTGCATCAATATCATCGGGAAAATCAGCTAAGACGTCTTGGTATAGTTTAATTGACTCATCCAGCCGCCCCGTTCTTCGAAAGAGATACGCAAGCGTTGAGCGAACATAGTTGTTAGTTGGAGCGATTAAAAGTGCTTTATCACATTCTCTTTGTGCATCTTGCAAAATAGCTTGTTCGTCACCTCGCCAACTCTCGTCTATAAAAGATTCACACAATGCCGCGATAGCATTTGCATATTGTGGGTATGTTTGGATTGCGGATTGAAGGAAAGCTTGAGCTCGCTTTAGATTAATTTCTGATTCAGAATTGTTTAGCAACTCACGAGCATTTAGATATTTTTCTTGAGTTGCGATACTGGCGAAGCGGATATTGTCTCCGTGCGAACTTGCGGGATTAGAAAAAGCTAAATTTAAGTTCTTTATAAATTGTTTTGCTATATCTTGACCATGCATTGCTAGAGAAGCGGTTAATAAGCTGTTAGTCCAAATTATAGTCTCTACGCCATCGATATATAGGTATATTTGTAATCCAATAAATCGTCCAACGGTCCGACTTCGTAAAGTAAGAACTCCGTCAGATTGATATTCTCTCGCTATGTCCACTGACATACTGCCATTTAACACTAGCGTTCGGTTTATTTTACTAGTGGTAAAATGGTTTCTTGCTTCACTTTCGATAGCATCTGCAAGAGTATCAGTGATTTTAGAATATGAGTAAATAATGATGCTAGGCTTACCTAGTAAAGATCTTTTTACAAAGTCGTTTTTATCCGATTTAGGGGTTAGAGCGCCGGAATAAATTAAGCCAAGAACTATCACCGTTGTAATAGCTAGCAAGACTACTAGCATTAGCTTAAAAGGCGTATTTTGATAGAAATATTTAGTTTGTTTTGAAATTAAGTCGACCTGACCTATTTGTGGCACAAAATTACTATCTTCTATGGAAAGATACAGTGTGTGAGCTTCAACGTTTAAGACTTTTGCAATTCTTGCGATGGTTAATGGTGAAACACTTTCTTGCCGAAACGCGCGATTGACAGTGTCTTTCGGTGGGATTTGTAAATTTTCATTGGTCGCAATGTGTTCGGCTAGCAATGATTGAGTTTTAATACCAGCGTTTAGCATCGCTGAATCGAGTTTTGGTCTTGACGCTTTAATTCCGCGTTTTCTGGGTTTTACTTCCAACAGGCTTAACTCCTTCGCTTAACAAGCCAAATAATTCTTTTGAATAGGGTACTATTTCTCTCTAAATACCCTTAAATACAATTAACTACCGATTACAAATAGTAACAAGATATGACATAGTTAGGTAGTGACTATAATTAATTATATGATCAACTCGCAGATTTAACAGGACAAATAATACGATACTCTCATGGCATCTTCATTTTACTTAGGTTATTATTTATACAGTTGTTATGATTTGTTTCGCGGCTCTGCAGGAATTGCTGAGCCGAACAGCTACTGCTTATTTAACATAAAACACTTGGAAGTATTCTTATGAAAAACAATCGTTTCATCACCTTTATCCTATCTATTATTGTTAGTTTCTCCTTTTCCAACCAGATTATGGCTAGCGAAGAAGATGAAATGGCAGCAATGCAACGAAAACTCAATGCCGAAGTAATGGAAAAGCCATTTTCTGTTGCGGATGAAAAGAAAATCGATGCTTATATCAAAGATGCAATGAAAAAAGATTTACAACCACCTGCAAAGGCTCCTAAATTTTGGAGACCGGGTTATACATGCGCGAGTATCTATCGTTACGGTTGGAATCATTATCGTTCGTGTCGATACTACCGTCATTATTATGGACGTTACTGGTAGAAATAGTCAGATATACTATTACACAAGAACAAACACCAATACTTAAATAACAAAAAGGAAATAAAAGATGAACAGAAGAATGGTTAATATATTAAGGGCTGGATTTATTGGGGCTGTAATAAGTCTCATGTTTGGTTGCGCGGCAACTACAACTTTGATATCTAAGAAAGATTTAGATGTTCAAACGAGAACAAGTACTGCCATTTTCGTTGACGCCGTCGCTAAAAATAAACGAACTATTTATGTGGATATTAGAAGTGGTGTTATGGAGTTCGACAGGAATTCATTTAAGCGTTTTGTAATTGATCAATTTTCTGCACCAGGAAATTCGGGTTATACGATTGTTGATGATCCTGAAGCAGCGCAGTTCCAAATGAATATTTTTGTATTGAATCTTGAAAAAACATCTCCCACTGCGGCTGAAGCAGCATTGGGTAAGGGCTATACTGGCGGCGCCATAGCCGGAGGTGCCGTGGCTGGAGCATTAGTAAGTAGGAATAGTGCATATCGGGGAGCTGCCGTTGGTGGATTACTTTTTGGTGCCGCTGACTTTATTTCAGGAAGCATGGTTAAAGATGTTACCTTTATGCTAGTTGCTGATGTTCAGATAAAAGAAAAAGCGCGTAAAGGCGTATTTGTTCGTAAAGACAGTAAAATCGATTCTAAAATTTCTGATGCTGGCACTAGCCGACAGACTTTTTCTGAGGTTTCTAACAAAAAAGAATACCGAACTCGAATAGTTACTACAGCAAACAAAGCAAATCTTAAGCTTGAAGAAGCTCAAGATTTAATGTTTAAGAAAACGGCTTATGCAATGGCTGGATTTTTCTAAAGCTTTAGATAACAACACTAATAAAAAGCCGAGATTATCTCGGCTTTTTTATGTCCATTGAAAATTCTCATCGCAGCAGTCTTGTTTAAAGCTTAGCTGTAGATTCTGAACTTACGATGCTGATGCACTAAGAAGCGCTATCATTTCATCTCGCCGATCTAGTCCAAGCAATAATAAAAGGTCGTTCGGCTTTGCCCATTTGAGAGCTATTGACGTCCCAACCACTGAATCCTCGGCGTGTATGATTTGGCTTTCGCTTAAGCCATGTTTTAGAGCTAATTGATGGATTAACTTTGGAACCTCGCCAAGCTCTCGCCCCCTAAGATAAGTTTCAAGCTCACAAATTATGAGTAAATCAGGTTTTGCCTTTAATGCTGATTTTACCAGACCTTCAATTAACTCATCGGTACGATCTCCAGCCTGACCCAACATCACCAGTTTTCGTTTTGCTGGCATGTTATTGATTGTTTGAGCCATTAGGCTTAAACCATGCTCGTTATGAGCAAAATCCAAAATAACTCTAAATCCGTGAATTTCAAAAAGATTGCCGCGACCGGGATTGTCTTCGGGAGTGCTAGAAAAATGACTTAATCCTGATACGATATCTTTTAACTCTAGCCCCAATGAAAAACTCAAAGCCACTACCGCTAATGCGTTATGAATATTATGCTTAGCTGCACCATCAAAAGTAATCGGGATGTCGTTAACGGCAATGATTAATTGTTCAATACCATCTGAGCAATAGTAAATCGAATCTTCTTTCACGTAACAAGCCGTTCCATTTTTCCGAAGATGATTTTGAATAACCAGATTATCTTTTGACCACGCAAACCATAGGATTGTATTGTCTAGAGTTTTTGCGAACCTAACACAACCTGCATCATCGGCATTTAGGATCAGGTTTTGGTCCTGGTTAATGCATTGGCGAACAATAAATTTTGCTTCTACCATAGCATCTAAATTATTGATCCCATATTCACCCAAATGGTCTTCTGAAACATTGGTGATAAGCGCCGCTCTCGCCTTATTTATTCCAATACCTCTACGCAGCATTCCACCGCGTGCGACTTCCAAGAATGCCACTTCTGTTTCAGGATGGCGTAGTAACATGCGTGCTCCGCCTGGACCTGAATAATCACCACGATCTAGGATTGTATTTCCGACCCTAATATAATCAGTGGAAGTTATTCCGCATCGCTTTCCAGCAGCGTCCACTACCGCACTTGCTAGCCTAACCGTTGTAGACTTACCGTTCGTACCGGTAACCAGTGCGACTGGGATGTCTTTTATTTCTTGCCAGTCAATGTCATCTACATCAGGAATGTTATCGACGGAGAATTTTTGGCAAGTGACTCCGTAACCAATGGAAACTTCATCATCGTCACTTAAAAAAACAACATTATGTTTGAGTGCGGCATTGTAAATTTTGAGTAGCGCAGGATTCTCTTCATCTGCAATTTCTTTTAGCAGGGAGGATACTATATCATCGAGGTTTTCGATTTGTGAATCGGAGTTGTACTTAGTCTTATGTTCTTGAATCTGATTAACCGCTAGTTGCCAAGCGGCTTCATTAACTTCGGTAGCGGCATATAGGCAATCAATTGGCGCAGTGATAACAAGACTAGCACCACCCTCAAACGTTCTAAAATAGGCGTTTTCCTTTTGCCAACCAACTTTATCAAGCAGTATTTTCACTTGTTCTTGCCATGCTTGAATGATTTTATTGGTGTCAAAGTTCTCTATTTTAACGTCGATAATAGCGCCAGCTTTAGCGCCAAATAAATTAGGACCAGTGAGCCTTCGTGAGTCATCTAGCTCAAAAACGGAATTAGTCATTCTCTTCGGCTCTGGCTAGTCGAACTCCTTTTTCATCTTTAATTAAATCGGCAGAAGCTAAAAACTCTTTTTCATCTTCGTTTAAGATTACGTTGGAGTTACTATTATTTTGCGGTTGGTCAGATTTTGTGGACTTTTGATTCTCTTTGTTAAAGTGGATAATTTGCTTCCAACAACGGGTAATCGCATCACCAAAGATCAGTAATAAATCGCCTTCTTGAGCACTTGCTAAGGCAGAATCGATGGCTTCGACTTCATCGGCAATAACTTCTATTTTATCAGTATCAATACCACATTCGATTAGCTTGGCTTGCAACATAAGTGGAACTTCGCGTTCGCCTCGGCCCCTACGGTTATCGTCTGCTTTTAATATGTAACGATCAAAATGTCCCGCAGCCTCCTTGGCAATATCATTAATATCCTGATCTCTTCTATCTCCCGGGGCAGATAAAACCACAATTTTTTCACCGTGAACATCAAATCGATCGATAGTCTGACAAACCACATTAATTGCAGCCGGGTTATGACCATAATCTAAGATCACTTTAAACGGATGTTCATCATACTGATTCATTCGACCAGGCGCTTGGAAGAAGGTTGAATCAAAGGTTCTTAAACCATGTCGAATTTGATCCAATTCTTTGTCCATTGAATAACTTAGTGCTGCGGCAAACATGGCGTTTTGAACATTATGAATGGCTTTGCCTTCGATGGTGGCGGGAATTAGATGGGTCCATAAGAGTGGTGTATGACTGCCATTATCATAAATGGTAATCATATCGCCATTTATCCCTTGTTCTAAGACCAACGCCATACCGCCTCGGCGGATATGCTCTTTAACTAGTGCATGTCTCGGATTCATAGTGACATAGCAAAGTCGTTTGGCTTTGGTGTAATCGGCCATTTGCAAACAGAGGTGGTCATCTGCGTTTAATACGGCAACATCTTTGGCGACTTCTATAACCACTCGTTTTGCTTCGGCTAATTGCTCAAGCGTATTTACGCCTTTTAATCCTAAATGATCTGAGGAAATATTTAAACAAGCAGAGACGTTAGTCGATTCATAGCCTAATCCTGCTCGTACAATACCGCCGCGCGCGGTTTCTAAAACGGCAACATCTACGGTCGGATCTCTGAGCACAATATGAGCGGCTTTAGGCCCGGTCATGTCACCTTTAACGGTAAGATGCCCATCAATATAAACGCCTTCAGTCGCCGTATTACCGACGATGTGTCCGGCAGTTTTTAGCACATGAGAAAGCATTCTGGCGGTAGTCGTTTTACCGTTAGTTCCGGTAATCGCCGCAATCGGGATCCTAGCTGGAGTGCCCGCCGGAAATAACATATCCATCACTTTACCGGCAACATCTCTTGGTTTTCCTTCTGAAGGAGCTACGTGCATTCTAAAGCCGGGTGCAGCATTCACTTCAACAATTGCGCCGCCTATTTCCTTGTAAGATTGGCTAATATCGTCAATAAGAAAATCGACGCCACCGACATCAAGTCCAACTGCCATTACTGCCCGAACCGCCATTGCCTTGTTGTCTGGGTGAACTTCATCGGTGAGATCAATGGCTGTACCACCGGTTGATAAGTTAGCGGTAGAACGAAGGTAAAAAATTTCGCCTTTGGGTAAGACCGTTTCTGCAGTATGCCCAGCTTGCTCGATTAATAGATTCGCCTGGCGATCGAGTTCTAATTGAGTTAACACTTTTTCATGACCGACTCCGCGTCTAGGATCTTGATTAACGATATCGACCAGTTCTGAGATAGTATGTTGGTTATCACCGATCACATGTCCAGGTACTCGCTTAGCTACCGCCACCAATTCGCCGTTAACCACTAGCATACGATGATCGAATCCGCTGATCATAGATTCGATCAAAATCCCTCTCGAAGTACCCTTTTCCCGTGCAAAACGAAATGCAGATTCAATCTCATTATCTAGATTAATATCAATGGTAATTCCGCGGCCATGATTAGCGTCTAATGGTTTTACTACCACCGGATAGCCGATACGCCTTGCCATGCGAACCGCTTGTTTTTCTGAATAGACTAGCTCTTGTCGAGGCAGAGGCAGACCTAAATCATGTAATAAGTTATGCGTGTCTTCTTTGTCACAAGAAACTTCGACCGCGATATGACCTGTTTTTGATGTGATGGTGGCCTGTATTCTTTGCTGGTATTTACCATGACCGAATTGCACTAAAGAATATTCGTTTAAACGTAGCCAAGGTATATCTCTTTCAATCGCTGCGTTAACGATGGATCCTGTTGAAGGACCTAATTCTTTACGTTGAGCGAAGCGGATAAAGGTGTTTTTTTCGTCATCGAAATCGAAATCGTCTTCGATAAATTCGTTCAGCTGAGATTGAAGCTCTATAGGCATTAAACTAAAAAGTAGTCCGCGTGCAATTCGCGCAGATTCTAGCCCGACATCTCTTTGCTTATATTGAAAAACCATGTTGTAGCAACCAGGCTGGTCTTCAATAGAACGTGTTCGTCCAAAAGTCACATCGGAGCCGGCGATGTTTTGTAATTCTAAAATCGTGTGTTCTAGAATGTGCCCCATCCATGTACCACCGTCTTCTTTCAAACGTCGGATAAAACCACCATCTATACCGTAGGAACAACCGTGTTCTTGTAGACCGGGCAGGGCATCAATGAGCCCATTGATAAACTCGTCACCAATTTTGGCCGATGGCCACTCTTCTAAAATGCCGAGATCAATTTGTTGTCGAATGACCGGGAAATGAGCGTAAAGATTCGGACCGACGTAGACGTTAGTGCTTAGAATTTTCATGGATTACCTCGTTTTCGGTGGGCTTTATCTTATCTATGCAAAGGCTTCTCGGGTATCAAGATTATATTTTGAACCTTCGCCTAAAATATGTAGTTTTAATCCTATTAATGTAATGTTTTCTTTACGTCTAGCATCGTGCATCGACGAATGGGTAAGATCCGATGGATCCGCCACCGTAATTGCTCCAGCCCCGACAACTTCTAAAATATTATCTGGCGATATAAATGCGGCGGTATCTTCATCAATACCCAAACCCGACATAAACGGGTTATAAGATAGGGCTGCCAACAGTCGTCCTATTCGATCTCTTTGTCTAAAATGTTGGTCAACAATAACCTTGTTGGTTAAACCTAAACCAGGTGCCATGGTTGCACCGTCTTCTTTTGGTGTTGGACCGGGTTTTCCGCCAGCTATCATATGTTCAGAAATTATTGCAGCTCCTGCTGATGTTCCTGCCACGTGTACGCCTTTTGCATTTAACGAACGGATAAGTTTGGCCACCGGAGTACCGCCCAAAATGGTGGAAAGTCTTAGTTGATTGCCGCCGGTAATAAAAATGCCGGTGGCGAGATTGAGTTTGTCGATGATTTCCTCTTTAAAACAATCTTCTCGTTCGTCCACCGGAATGTACATAGATTGAGCACCCATTTCCTCGAATATTTCGACATAACGAGGACCGGTATCTTCTAACTGAGATGCGGTGGGGATCACCAATATTTTGGCATCTTTTCCACCTGACAATTTACAAAATCGATTTAAAATGGTCTTATCGTTTTCTTTATCTTCTGCTCCGCCAATGGGAATGATCCAACCTCGATCAATATTCGCGGGACTAGCTGCAGGACACATACTTTTTTCCTAAATATTTTTGTTTTTACTATCAATTTATTCAAAACTGCCAAATAAGATCGTCTCACCATCTATTTGGTGCCACTTTCCTAAAGCCATTACCGATTCTATCCTATTATCCTCACTAAGTACGACAAGATCAGCATCATTTCCGACTTTTATTTCACCTTTGCTGGAAAGCTTTAATAAGTCAGCGACATTTTTAGTAAATGGTAACAAGGCTTCCTCAATGGGCACATTATTTTCCAGTATTTGTTTTAGCGTGTTGCTCAATAGCTCGCACCGTCCGTAGTCCAATTTGATTAGTTCACCTTGTTGGTCAAAGTGAGGGAGACAACCACCACCATCCGATGAAATGGTCAGTTTAGACGGATCAAAGTTTTTATCTCGATAGATGTTGAAGGCCTCAAAAGCTGAATATTCCTCATCGTTGTCAGAATCTGGAAACGCCGTTAAGTCTATAGATACACCACGTTTTGTCAGCTGGCAGGCTTGTTCAAATAGGGGGATTCGTCTATTGCAATGGGTAGGATTAAGACTACGTGGTGGAAGTTCTGTGGTGTCCAGTAGTTGTTCGATCAAATCCAATCCTCTATCACCATCACCAAGGTGAAAATGCACGATCCCAGCTTTACCTGTCATTATTCCAGCAACGTGGGCGTCACCCACAATTCTAGCTACTTCATCAAAAGTTGGTTGTGAAGATCGATGATCAGAAATCGCTAATTCGCCAACACCAATGATTGGTTCGATATGGACGATATCTTTGCGTACTGAATCCGTCAGTGTTTGCAAAGGGATATGATAGCCCCCGGTGTAACACCAAGCGCTGATCCCTTGTTCTCTAAGGGCGTACACTTGAGCTATTAGTGAGGAAGTATTTCGAGTAGTGTCATCAGTACCTAAAAGACCTATGACGGTAGTTACCCCGGCTTTGGTGTACTGGCTTAGATGAACTGCTGGAACTTTGGTTTTGAATCCCACTTCACCACCACCTCCGGTTATGTGAGCGTGGCCATCTATTAAACCGGGGATTAAGCGCTTACCTTCAAAATCTGTATCAGACGTGAGTAGAGCTGCGTTTATTTTGATCTCATCTTTGGAGATGGCTACAATTTTTCCTGCAGCGATGAGAACATTGACGATGCCACACGGGGATGGAGAGAATAGATTTACGTTTCTTAGTCTGTGTAGCATGAGAAATTATATATGCAAAACGATATTTTAACTTCGATCTTGAAATTGTAAAGCCATTTATTGAAAATTCAGCGAACCAATGTTCGAGTCTATTTTTCACGTTTGTTTAAGAAGAATATTACGTTAAGAGAAATCCTCCTGAATCCATGGGACACCTTATTTTGTGACATTCGATGTTGTATTCATAGAAAAGCAATATCTTAGAAGTTTAGAATCCACTGCGCATATTCTCATATTTACTTTAGTTTTCTCTTTATATATACTCCACGCTCTTATTTTATCATCGATAAAACGAATTCTTGTTGATAACAATCTAGTTCACACCGAGTGATATTATTGTTTCAAGGAAAAATAATAACTAAAGTATAATGGAGATATCATGAATAGAATTTTATTAGTAGTGTTTTTGTTCTCAGCCACAATATTATCTGGGTGTTCTACAACAAATTCAATCCCATACAAAGCGTCTACAGCGAACGTCATATCTATACAACAATCGTTAGAGTCTAGGGGGGCTATGGTAAGCATCGGAGACATAGGTTCTGCTAAAGGAGTAGATCAGAGCCCAACTTGTAGACTAATGGGACCGATTAACGTAGCTCCAGGAAAAACTCTTGCGCAGTACATAAAAGATGCATTTCAAGAAGAATTATTTATGGCTAGAGTATATTCTCCAAATGCTGAAACAGAACTTAGCGGCACACTTAAATCGTTAAGTTTTAGCTCTGTGTCTCCTGCTAATTGGAATATTACTATGAATATTCAATCAAATCATTCTGAAGGGTATGACGTGTCCGTCAAGTATCCATTTGACACAAGTTGGGATGCATATTCGGCATGTCACAACGTGGCTACAGCATTCGGTCCTGCCGTCCAAGAACTGTTAAAGCAAGTAGTGAATCACCCCGATTTTTCTTCATTAGTAAAGTAATTATCCCGGCAAGCCTGGACTCAATTTAATGTAGGGAGGCTTCTAAATTTGGATTGAAAGAGGTGAGATCTTAGATGTCCACCCTAGCTCTTTTAGGCTAACCTCAATATTATCCATCAATTTCGGTTGCCCCATCCAGGCAGCCGTAGCGATGAGGATTTTATTATTATTCTCACCGGCATCCTCCAAAGTAACTTGGTTACATATCTCAAAATAATCGACGTTAAATGATTTTGCGTTTAGCGTTTGATTGGGATCAAAAGCAAATTGAATATGATGTTTGCAGCATGATACTTAATTGGTTGTTAAGTTTACTTTATTTGCGTTTCCCAAGATGTTTTTAGTCCATTTATAAAGGATTTCAAATTTTCTCTGACGCTTCCTTCACGCGCTTCGACGGTTCTGGTCGCGCCGGAAAAAGCATGTGAGCTAAACTCCGATTCAAAAGTTTTAAACCAAACTATCTTATCGGTGGTATCGGTAATACGATAGCTTACCGTTAATTTGGCCCTGTACTCAAGCATCAAACTGGCACTTTGACTTTGTGATCGAACGATGGCAGTTAGATTTAATGTGCCCTTTCCTTCGTCTACAGAGTTAAAAATATTTGCGTTTCGTAAACCTATTCTCAATGCTTGTTGTATTTGTTCTTTTTTTGCATAGGCTGGGCCGCTGAATATTTCCTCTTTTTCTCCCTTCACCGTGATAGAAATGATGCTATCGTCAATATGGAACGAATTAATAGGTGGTTGTTCAAAATGAGGAGCCATGCGAACACCATCCAAACCCGCGCAACTAATCAATAGAGCACAGGAGGCAACAGTGATTAGAATGTTCCTGATCCAGGTAGCTGTTTCAGGTAATCTAAAGTTCGAATTCATGTTGTTCTCCTATTGCTGACAGTTATTGGGTGTTGGAGGTATTCTGTTGAAATAATAAATCATGAAGTAACAAGTCTAGCGGATCAGGATCTAGCCATGTCTCAGAGTCTATCGGGTCGCCACCAGCTTTTACAGCATTAGACCAAGTTAACTCACCGGAAGATAAATCTATTAGTGCTGCTTCTAAAATTCTACCGGATACTTGCTGGCCGGGCATAAATCCGATGTAATAACCGGTACCCAAACCGGCAGTTAATACTGCAGTCACTGTTCCAACCACAACGTTGCCGATAAAGCCTACAGTGGCTTTAGCATTAGTTCTACTGGTACCGAGCGCGCCTAAGAACATAATACTAGATGCATTTGTTCTATCTTTTACAATACTAGCTGCCTTCAGAAAATCACTTTTAGTAGAATTTGCTGACGTTGCTTCTATATTTGATTTGGATGGTGTTAGTGCGGCTCTTTCAAACGCATATGTGCTAATAGTGCTAATGGCACTAATATAATCAGCATCATCGAGGAGAGCCAAATCAACATAAAGAGGTTGTTCAGAATCAAACTCTTTAGCACTGAAAGATTGACTTGCTCTAATGCTTAGTTTGTCGCCATGCTTTGCAGCGCAGACTGCTTGGATTTTACCACGTACGGGAATTTCACTATCGTTTAAGTAGCTTTGAAGAACATCGATCAATTGCTGTGCTGCGTATTTTGATTCGTCGATAACAAAATAGTCTGTTGAGTCTCCAATGCCATCTCGTTGTATGCAGACGTCGACTAGAAGTAAAACACCGTCTTTGTGATTTAATATCTTGTCGTGAGAAACACTATAGCTACTAGGCGGTGCTGCAGAACATGCACAAAATAATGTTAGTAAACTCGAGAGTATTAGTGAGCAAAATTTATTCATATATTATCTGATTAGAACGAGTGAATTTTTTTTCCGTTTTCGTACCAGCCATCTTTATTTAATAAGAAAGTACGACTTTTATATCTCACTCGAGTTCCTGGAAGGGTCTCGGTATAACTAAGCGCCATTGCAGCTGTTGAAATGGGGCCTTGAGAGCGTAATAAAAGAAGGCGATCATTTTTTGTTTTGTCTATCCGAATCGAGGTATGCTGATCGTCAAAAGAAACTATCTCAAACTGGTTGGCGGTATATCCGATACTGCTAGTGGCAGTGATAGCAAACAGATTATATCTTAATTCAACGTTACCTTGGATCATAAGCATACCCCATGGCATCCCGCGATGACTTTTAGTCATTTGTTCATTCTCAAAAACCCTGCTTGAACCGTTTAATTCTGTTTTAAGACGAGGTAATTGTGTTATTTTAGGATCGATGGACATTGATGTTGGAGGCCATACGCTATCTGAGCAAGCAACAAGGGAAAAAATGAAGCCAATGTATAGAATATGATTCATATTATTGTACTATGATCTCTAGTAATGTTAGATAGGAATATTTTATAACGTCGTTTTTTTGTTTTGTTGAACTTTGTACCAATTATTTTTATAACTATAAAACCTTTGTTTGCTCGTCCCATTCGGTTTCGCTAATTCTATTTCCTCAAAAAGGTCAATAAGTTTGCTTTTTTGTTTAGAGAAGTATTTAGGGTTGATGAGTTTCACCACCTCTCGATATTTTGCATCCTCAGGAAAACCCAACATAAAATTCCCTTTCTTATTTGCTAAAGAATGAGCTATCACAACAAAATCA
>Ga0256847_1000952_pt1 | contig 16053 bp, 18 predicted proteins | sample TeddybearmetaG_FD_189099 | JGI IMG/M metagenome (GOLD analysis project Ga0256847, IMG submission 189099) | Hydrothermal vent microbial communities from East Pacific Rise, Pacific Ocean - Teddybear | ecosystem: Environmental > Aquatic > Marine > Hydrothermal vents | place: Pacific Ocean: East... | reverse complement strand
AAGTGAAATCTGTCCCACCCCAGGCATCATCATGCGCGGGTTCCGCAAAACGGCGAATTTTACGCAGTGAAGGTATCCAGATCGCGTATGACTGCCTTTTTTCTGCTGAGTCAAAGTCGGTTATCAGCATGCCAGTCCCACGTAATTTACCGGACCGAAATATCGCTAAATCGCGTGCTTTTATATTGCTATCATTATCGTATTCGTTGTTCAGATAACGCTCAAGTGTAATAGTCGTTGGCTTTTTTCCTACTGATTTATTTATCAGGACCGTAATTTTTTTTCCTTTTTTACCGATTCCATAATTATCAAAGCCGTAAAAATGGTTGACATAATAAACCTGATCTATGATTTCGTCTGCCGATGGCGTACCCGATGGTAGAGCTAAAGAGCGTTCAACGCCCGCTGAAGCTATTGTAGATATTCCAGCAACCAGAGTGGCAGCTATAAGTTTAGGAGTTTTAAAATGACGCATATTTATCCTCAATAAAAGTTTATAATTTCTTATTAGGTTATAATTATTTGCTCGGTACACTAGTCTTTTCTTGGCTTTTGTCAATAAAAATCAACCGTTTAGCTTATAGAATTAATATATTTATGGCTAAAATAAAGTTATAACTCTCTCAGTTTTCTATATAATTATATAATAAACTATTGATATTTATGAATTATACTAATATTTTTCAAGATGTGTCCCGCGCCTTACAGGAAGATATAGGCTCTGGCGATATCAGCGCTAGACTCATTCCGTCATCAACCATTCTTACAATCGAACTGTTATTACGTGAAGATGCAGTAATATGCGGTAGTGACTGGTTCGACCAAAGCTTTAAACAACTTGCTGATGATATCGAAATTACCTGGCATTTCAGCGATGGTGACCGGGTAAAAGCTAATTCGATCATCTGTCATCTGCGAGGCAACGCTCGCGTGCTATTGACTGCCGAACGTACTGCACTAAATTTTCTGCAAACCCTCTCAGCTACTGCTACCACTACTGCAAAATTTGCCGAACTACTTGAAGGCACTAATTGCCGCTTGTTGGATACTCGAAAGACTATTCCTAACTTACGTTATGGGCAAAAATATGCAGTTAAATGTGGCGGCGGCATTAACCATCGTATTGGGCTGTTCGATGCCTATCTGATTAAGGAAAACCACCTGGCAGCCTGCGGCGGAATTTTAGCTGCGGTTAAGCAGGCACGAGAACTGAAACCAGGCAGTTTCATTGAGATTGAAGTAGAAAGTCTGGATCAATTGAGACAGGCTCTTGACGTTAAAGTTGACCGGGTTTTGCTCGATAACTTCAAGCTCGAACAACTTAGACAGGCGGTTGAAATCAATCAGCATCAAACCGAACTGGAAGCTTCAGGCGATATCACTTTATCAAATATTCGTGAGATCGCATTAACAGGTGTCGATTTCGTTTCTATCGGCAGCCTGACCAAACATATCAGGGCGATCGACTTTTCGCTAAGATATTGTGAATAAATCAGCGAAACTATCCGAGAACAAAAATCGTAGTGAGGGAAAGCTGCTTACGTACCCAAATAAATATTATATTGATGGTATGCAAAAGAAATCGGGAATAATTTCAACGGCTAAACCCTCTATTCTGATGTCACTTATAAAACCAATGTCATGATTAATTACTACATCAAACAACAACAATTAAAAAAAGCGATTTTACAAAATCGTGACAAATTGTATCGCCTGGCGCTCAGTTGGACTCAGGACCCCCTGCTGGCCGATGATCTGGTACAGGATGCCCAGCACAAAGCAATAACATCTCTGTCGCAACTACGCGATGAAAATAAACTGAACTCATGGGTTTGCAGTATACTGGTCAACAACTACCGAGACTGGTTGCGTAAACAAAAAGATACTGTCGATATAGACTCCCTCGAAATCAATGCAGCTGAAAATCCATATAAGCTATATGAAACTGAACAAACGTCGCAACTGGTTCGCTCTGCTATTGGACGACTCAACGAGCAACATAAATATGTACTCACGATGGTTGATTTGATGGGTTTTTCTTATGAAGAAGTGGCATTTGCGCTCGGCATTCCTATCGGTACGGTGATGAGTCGTCTGTGCCGTGCCAGAAATAATTTACACCAAATGTTAAGCAAACATTTTGCAAATGAGTTTACACCTGACTCGATAGCCAGGCTCAGGAGGGTTAAATAATATGGACACTAAACCAGTTTCAGACGAGCAAATTAATGCTTTTATCGATAGTCAAATCACGGATGAAGAGCGCCAGGAATTCCTTGCACAAATGCAATCCGATAAGCAACTGGCGAGTCGTGTGTGCGACTTGCAGCAATTAAAGCAAATGACACAACTGGCATTCAGGGATATTCCCGGACATTACAACTTAAGCATGCCATCCAGACGATTTAGCTGGAAAGCAATTGCAGCCAGCCTGGTGTTTTTTGTTACAGGATTACTGATCGGAACCACGCAATTCAATTTATCCGACAGATTTTCCGATTCATCATCATTTACACCCGTACAAGATTTGCCAAACCAACAACAGGTGGTCACAAAAGTACTGGTGCACCTTAGCTCAGCAGATGAATCTTCTGCACGAAACACACTCAACAACATCAATGAAATGCTTGTACAATATGCCGCTCAACAAAAACAAATCCTGGTGGAAATCATTGCCAACAGTGATGGCCTGAACCTGCTTCGCGTTGGTCGATCCCCATTTGCTGATTTGATCAGGCGAATGACAGAACAGCATCCTAATCTGACTTTCCTGGCCTGTCTGAACACGATTGAAAATTTTGAAAAAGCTGAAGGCAATCCGATTCACCTCCTTCCACAAGCAGGAACAATACGATCTGGCGTCGCCCAGGTGATAAAACGTCAGCAGGAAGGCTGGGCCTATATTCGGGGCTAGTACCAATTTGATTTTCAGACTCTTCAATTTATATTTGATGTGAGAACCCGTTTTGCCGTTCTGATCTTGCTGTTATTCCTGAGTGGTGCTGTGTCAGCGACTGATGTCATCTACCATCTACACCAGGCAAATCAAAATAAATTCCTGACCGTATTAAACAATATGGAAAATATGCTGAAGAAGATCAATATTCAGAACTCAAACATAATACTGATCTTGCAGGGCAAGGGTATCCAGATTTTGGCTCAAACAAAGGCTTCTGGAATTAGTCAACGGCTGACACGGCTTCAGCAACGAGGTATTAAAATTGAAACCAGTGAGCAAAACTATATACGACTGAATAAATCTGCAAAAATACAGCCGCTACCAGATCGATTATTAAAAAACACTTTTACACGATTGATTGAATTACAACAAAAGGGGTATGTTTATATCAAACCTTGAGGCAGGTAAGCTGAAGATAAAAAACTCACTGCAAAGCCTCTAACCTTTCCAGCGTACCTACGTCCACCCAGTTACCTTGAAAAAGTTCTGCACTTATCTGGCTGCGATCGGCTGCCTTTTGCAACATGGGTGCTAAAGTACGCTTGCCCTGTTTTAGGTTTGAAAAAAAAGATTTTTGATACTGAGCAATCCCAGAGAAGGTGAATCGCTGCTGCCCGGCATTGCTCAACATTCCGTGCTCTATAGAAAAATCACCATTAGCATGAAAAGCAGGGTTAGGTACTAGTACCAGATGCGAGTGAATTTTCGCCAGACTTAAACTGCTAAAATCAAAATCAGTAAAAATATCGGCATTCACCACTACAAATTGATCTGACAATAGTGGCAATGCCTTGACGATGCCACCAGCAGTTTCTAAGGCCTCTGGTTCCTGGCTATAGACAATATCCAGGTCGAAAGTAGAACCATTGCCCAGATAAGTTTCGATTTGCTTACCCAGCCAGGAAAGATTGATCACTACACTGCAAAACCCGGCTCGAGACAAAGCCTCCAGATGATAGACGATCAATGCTTTGCCTTTAACCTTCAGAAGCGGTTTAGGGCAGTTGTCGGTCAAGGGTCGCATACGCTCACCACGTCCTGCCGCCAGAATCATCGCATTCATAATCATTACTACCTTAAAGCAAAGATTTAATTCGGTAACTCAGACCCAGCTCATTCAACAGTGTGTACAAACCAGCCATGCTCATCTCATCGGAACTAACCTGACGGATATATTCCAGGGTGCGAGGGATATCCGCTAAAAACTGCTTTTTACCATCGCGAATTTTTAACCGAGAAAAAATACCGATCGCCTTCAAATGGCGCTGCACTCCCATTAAATTGAACCAGCGTAAAAACTTGACCACAGTAACATCGGTCAACTCTTTGAGTTTAACAAATTCATAATATTCTATCGCCAGTTGATCAACCCTCGGCTGAGGCCAGTCGATGTAGCAATCCCGCAGCAGCGAAACCAGGTCATAGGTCAATGGCCCTTTAACGGCATCCTGAAAATCCAGAATGCCGGGATTATTATTTTCCAGTTTCATCAAATTGCGAGAATGAAAATCTCGATGCACAAATATCTGTGGTTGTTCGAGCGCGTTCTGAAGCAACAGATCTTTGCTGGTTTGCCACATGGTTTGCTGCTGTTGATTTAACTCAATGCCCAACAGATGATTTAAAAACCATTCCTGAAACAAGTCCATCTCTTCAACCAGCAGCTGCTCGTTATAAACTGGCAATTTAGATGTATCGAGCTTTGTCTGCATCTGTAAAATTGCCAACATAGCGTCGCCGTATAATGAGGCATGCGATTCCTGCGTCAATATATCGAGGTAAAGCGTGTCGCCAAAATCGGTCATTAACAAAAAACCCTGCGACATATCAGCCTTTAAAATTTCTGGCGCACTCAAACGAATCGATCGAAATTGTTTGGCGATAGCCACAAAGGTTTCACAACTTTCCTTTTCTGGCGGAGCATCCATAACGATGAAGGTTTCACCATCGCAGTGCATTCGAAAATAGCGACGAAAACTGGCATCTTCCGAAGCCATCGTTAATTCGTAATCCTGATAGCCCAGTTGATTGAGCCAGATGGTCATTAATACTTTTCTTTCTGACATAATAGAACTTTATTTAACAGCTGAAAGCTAATCGAATATTATCCCGTGCAAACAGGGTCCAATTCAACAATTTTAAATTTATGACAACAAATTCACACACTGCACTGAAACCTTCAACATTAACTCGGGCGCAACAAATTCAGGATGATGCAGCCAAATATTATTTTGACTGGCCTGACATTGAACCGGTATTTGCCAAACTTGAAGAGGAAATTTTAGAATTCAAACAAGCACTACAAACGGGCGATCAGTCTCATATCCAGGAAGAGATAGGCGACATTCTATTCGTTTGCGCTAATCTGGCTCGTCATGCGAAAATTGACGCTGAGTCCGCCTTGCAACAAACTAATGATAAATTTTTGCGCCGTTTTAAATTTGTCGTTGATTCGATGAATCAAGCCAACATTTCATTTAGCCCAGAACAGTTATCTACAATGGAAAATTTCTGGCAACAGGCCAAGAAAATTACTGGTTAACACCTATGAATGACATTCTGGCTAACGAAGCTAATATTCGTCTGACCGCATTCCTCACCATATTTCTTGTTATGGCTCTTTGGGAAACCATAGCCCCCTATCGCAAACTCAGCCACTCACGTTCAAAACGATGGCCACATCAGCTTGGTTTAATAATAGTCAATAGCATTGTACTGCGCTTTTTTTTCCCACTCGCTGCTGTCGGCAGTGCTGACTGGGCTTCCATGCAATCTTTTGGCTTACTGAATATATTAGACATATCTCCCTGGATTGGCGTGCCTTTGGCATTTTTATTTCTTGATTTTTGCATTTACTGGCAGCACGTCATCGCACATAAAATCGGCTGGTTCTGGAAGTTACATCGAACCCATCATGCCGATATGGACTTTGATCTGACGACTGGAATAAGATTTCATCCACTTGAAATTCTCCTGTCCATGCTGATCAAGGTATGTTTGATCGCATTGTTTGGCTTACCCGTATTTGCCGTATTGTTATTTGAGATTGCTCTTAACGGCTCAGCACTATTCAATCATTCCAATATCGCGCTTCCCAAATCGATTGAGTCGCGCATTCGAATGCTGATTGTGACCCCAACTATGCACCGAATACATCATTCGACTCAAACCATAGAACACGATTCAAATTTTGGTTTTTTTCTGTCCATCTGGGATCGATTGTTTGGCAGCTATCGTCAACAGTCCAGCGAAAATGACCAGACCATGGATATAGGCCTGAATCGTTTTCGTGAGTCTGACGATGTGCGTCTGGATAAAATACTGTCTATTCCATTTAAATAATTTCGACATCCTAGTGCTCCAACAACATTATATTGATGGGTTCAGCGTTCCCGTGGTGTTTCGCAGCAAGGCGCGGTGCGCAGGCAATGGCCGCTCTCCCCTTGACCAGCACCGGAACGCGGCTGCGGGACACCACGGAAACGCCCTGCGGGTTGACTTGTCAGCGCCCATGGACTGCGTTGCACCTCTTGCCAAGGGGAGAGCGCGGCCATTGCCCGCGAGGCGCGCCTTGCCATGAACGCTGACAAGCCAACTGAACCCATCAATATAATGTTGTTGGAGCACTAATACTATGAGTAAAAACCGCAACCAGACCGAACAAAACATTCTGCTAGCTGTCGAACAAATCCTGCTGAATCAGGGTTTTAGTTTCATCGGCATTAACGCTATAGCGCGTCAGGCAAAATGTGACAAGGTATTAATTTATCGCTATTTCAATGGCCTAAACGGCTTGTTAGAGCGTTTTGCCGAAAGCCGGGAACTGTGGTGGTCTATCGACGAAATCGTCACTGAGACCAAACAGGATATCAGCAACTACACGCTACCCGAATACCTGGAATTAATACTCAAAAGGCATATTAATTCCATTCAACAAAAACCCCTGACTCAGGAAATCATGGCCTGGGAACTGTCAGAACATAATCCACTGACGATATCACTAGCTCGCCTTCGTGCTGAACGCGGCATGTTACTGCTGAAACAGGTTCGAGAATTTTATCAACAGCCCAATATTGATATTGGAGGCATATTGGGCATCTTCGGTGCAGCCATCAATTACCTGATTATCCGGACCCGAAATACAACGCTGGAAAATGCCAAAGAAGAATGGTGGCGACTGGAACAAACACTCAGTAGCCTGCTCAGCAATCAGGCATCCCTAAGCGATTACAATTAGCAATGAATCAGCCAACCGTTTTATTGTTAAAGGACCTACCAGAGCATCAGGTCAAACAATTATTAGACTGCTATCAAATTAAATTGCGACAAGTGGCAACGAACAAAAAGATACCGGGCAGTTATTGGGGCGATAAAGAAGCTGGCTTGGTTCGAAACACCCTGTTTGCAAGATGTGATACGCCTGTGCATTCGATATTGCATGAAAGCTGTCACTATATCTGTATGGATGACCAGCGCCGAGAACAACTGGATACTGATGCTGGCGGTAGTTATAATGAAGAAAATGCAGTCTGCTATCTACAAATTCTACTAGCCGACAGGCTACCAGACATGGGTAAAAGTCGGATGATTGATGACATGGATCGCTGGGGTTACAGCTTTCGTCTAGGTTCTGCACTGCAATGGTTTGAACAAGATGCATCTGATGCCAGGCTATGGCTAAAGCAAAAAAATCTCATAAATGGCCTAGATCAGCCTAACTTTCAGTTAAATCACTAAATTTGGCCAAATAGATCAAAATTATTTCGAAATATCACGCAAATAGTAACGACATTTTAAATTGATTTATTTATAATACCGCGCCGCAATTTATAACAATCAGGAATTTTCGCTTGAGCCAAACCGATATTCAGCTGCAAATCTGGAAAGATCTTGCAATAAGTAAACAGATTTTGATGGATGCAGCCACTGAGGCATTAAGTCTTAAATCAGACTGTACAATTGATGAACTCAAGTATGCTCTTGAAGAAACCATCAGTAAGGCGACTAACGCTGAAGAAGACATCAAACAGGCCTCAGATAAAGCCCAGGAATCTATTTCCATCTCAGAGGAAAAGGCAAAAGCCAGCGAAAAAGCGCGTATAAAAGCTGAAGAAGAAACACAGGCTGCGCTGAAAGCACAGCTCGCAGCGGAACATCAACTGGAAGCAGGAAGCTCAGCAAATTCAGGCGCATTAAAAAAACTCAAGGTAGAACTCGCCACCAAACAAAAAGAAATTAAGGCAATCAATGTCGCGCTGGCAGATACACCAGAAAATACTGTTAAAAAACTTAAGCAACTGAAGAAACAGAAAACTGATGAGTCGAAATTACGGCAGAAAATTGAAAATGACCTCCGCAAGTTAAAGAAAGAGAAAAAAGAACTGGAACAAAAAACAACCGACCTTCAGTCTCATGTCGATTCAGGTGCTAAATTTGCAACGCAACTTCGTGAACTCAATAAACTGGCAAAAAATCAGCAGAAAAAACTAAAGGCATCCGACAAAGCTGACGATGATCTGGAAACTATCCCAAAACTGGATACAAAATTACTCGAAAGCCTAGAAAAAGCAGCGAGTAACTCTGATAAATAAAAGTGCTATTTATCTGAAATTTTAGATAGAACGACCCTAGTTTTAAATCAAATTCCAGTCTAAGTGCCCCAGACTTCCGTCATAAGGGCAAATTGCTGGACAGCTTTATAATTATAAGTTTGCATAAATGACCCCAGGTAAAAAGCTCGGCAGCATTTCCCCGACCAGTAATTCTTGATCATTGATTTAGATCAAGTAATAGCGCATTCTTTAGCGGTAATCTAACTAGTATTAAAATTAAGCTCTAATGACACGCTACTTCAATTTAGATAAATCAGTTAACTGCGATAGCTGCTTGCTATCGGGAATTTGTATCCCGCACGGATTGACTGATTTAGAATTGCAAAAACTGAATGAAATTATTGAGCGACCGAGGCCACTGCCCTCGGGTTCCAGTATTTACCAGTCAGGCGACGCGTTTAAATCAATCTTTGCCGTTCGTACTGGAGGGGTTGCAACCTTTTTGACCAAAAAGAATGGTGATCGTCAAATCTTAAGCTTTTACCTGCCCGGCGAAATATTTGGCCTTGATGGAATTGAAACTTCATCCCATCGCTGTAATGCAGTAGCACTCGATCACACATCTTATTGCGCTCTTCCCTATGATGATATGGATGAACTCTGTCATCTGGTTCCCAACCTACGGCACCAGGTCTGCAAGCTGATCGGTCATGAACTCAACACGGATCACCAACACCTGCTACTTCTGGGGCAACAAACTGCCCATGAAAAACTCGCTTCCTTTCTGCTCAGCCTGTCGATGCGTTTGCAAAAAAGAGGTTTCTCGGCAACTGAATTCAATTTGCCCATGTCACGCCATGATATTTCTGCCTATCTTGGCATCACAGTTGAAACAATCAGCCGACTGTTTCGTTCATTCCAGGACAAAGGTATTATTGAAGTTGAACGCAAGTTAATTCATATTCTTAACATGAAACAACTCAAGGAATTAGTGTCTGACTGCATCAATGAAGATGTTGCTTAATCCTGATATCACAATCTGCAGATCTTCAAATTGCCCTGGAATATTGAATATTTTTTTTGCCTATATAAGCATCAAATACCATGCAGATATTTCTAACCAGCAATCGCCCCTGCTGACTGATTTTGATTTCAGCTTCACTTACACGTAGTAAACCATCCGCTTCAAAGTTAACCAGGGCTTCGACTTCTGCTGAAAAATATTTCTTAAAGCTCAGTTTCCACTGCTTCTCAAATTGTGCAATATCAAGCTTGAAATGACAGATTAGCTGGCTAATGACAGCTTGACGAATGCGGTCATCCAGCGACATAGTCATACCTCTAAAAACTGGCAACCGATTTTGCTGTATCGCAGCCTGGTATGCTTCCATTGTGGTAGGGTTTTGACTGTAACTATCACAGATATTTGAGATGGCACTAACTCCAATTCCGACCAGGTCAGATTGTGCATGTGTAGAATAGCCCTGAAAGTTACGCTGCAAAGTTCCTTCATGCTGGGCCGTCAACATGCTATCGCCCTCAAGAGCAAAATGGTCCATACCGATATAAACATATCCCGCCTGCTGTAACATTCGAATACAAAGGTTGAGGATATCAAGCTTTTGTTCAGGTGAAGGTAAATCTTCAGGATTAATTCTTCGTTGAGGTTTAAAGCGTTCTGGCAAGTGAGCATAGTTAAAAACCGAAAGGCGGTCTGGTTTTAATTCAATCACCTTTTCCAGTGTCTGATGAAAACTTTCAACAGTCTGTAGAGGCAAGCCGTAAATTAAATCCATATTGATCGATTTTATGCCATGAAATCGAGCAGCATTGAGACGATCTTTTACCAGCTGAAAACTCTGTACCCGATTCACCGCTTTTTGTACCTGCAGATCAAAATCCTGAACACCCAAACTGATACGATTAAAACCAAGTCGGGTAAGCAAAACAATTGATTCATCACTTATCTTACGTGGATCCAGTTCAATAGACTTTTCACAATCAGGACTGACAGTAAAAATATCTTCGATCATATCCATCAATTGCTGTAATTGATTGTCATCAAAAAATGTTGGTGTACCGCCGCCAAGATGTATTTGTGAAACAGACCGATCCGGGTCAAAACGCTGTGAAATCATCTCCATCTCCTGCTTTAGCAATAACAAATATGGCCCAACTCTGGAATGATCCTTGGTGATGATTTTATTGCAGGCGCAGTAGTAACAGATTGTGTCACAGAACGGAATATGGACATATAACGACAAACTACTCGGAATCATTTCCCGGTTAGTTTTATCGATAATCTCTAGCAGAATTCCCTCATCGAATTCTTCACTGAACTGAGGTGCTGTCGGGTAAGAAGTATAACGAGGTCCGGCAATATCATATTTTCTGATCAGTTCGGAATCGAATTCTATAATTTCCACAAATATATTAACGTTTTTAAATAAGTATGTAATTGTGGGGATATTAGCCGCCAGTACAAATGATCTAAATCAATTTACTGCCAAACTGTAATTATCTACTACATGATTTCGCGGACTCTCCTGGTGAATACATAAACAAGGGTGTACTTTTAACTAAATATATTTCAATACCTCTAAAAATATAAACTACACTCAATATAAAAGTTGTACGCAATAGTCGAGGAAATTTTTAGTGGATATAGCATCCCTGGTCGGGTTCATTCTGGCCTACGTCATCATAACGGCTTCTATTATGATGGGTGGACCATTCATCATTTTTGTCAACACTCCTTCAATGTTGGTAGTAATTGGAGGCACTTTTGCAGTGACCTTGATGCGCGTCACTTTGAAAAACTTCCTGGGTTCTTTCAAAGTTGGATTGAAAGGCTTTTTTTATAAGCTGGATGACCCACAGGCGCTCATCGAAGAAGCAGTAGAGCTGGCTAATGTCGCCCGTAAAGAAGGCATCCTGGCTCTCGAAGGCAGGGAAATCAGCAATTCGTTTCTGTCTAAAGGTATTGGACTTTGCATTGACGGACATTCCCCCGAAATAGTCAAAAATTTGCTCGGAAAGGACATCAATATCGCAATCGAACGTCATACACAAGGGGCTGACATGTTTTCCGCTATGGCAATTTATGCACCTGCCATGGGTATGATCGGCACATTAATCGGCCTGGTTCAAATGCTGGCCAATATGAGTGATCCTGCAGCTATTGGCCCAGCGATGGCGGTAGCTCTATTAACTACTCTGTATGGCGCGATCATCGCGAACGCTTTCGCCTCACCACTGGCTGAAAAACTGATCCTGATCAGCAACTATGAAAAGCTCAATAAAAGCCTGATCCTGGAATCAATAAACGCTATTCAGGAAGGAACCAATCCTCGCGTCATGAAACAGCTGCTCAGCGCATATGTCTCAGAGGGTAAACGAGTAGAGGACGAATAAATGAGTGAAGAATGCGAATGTCCGGATTGCCCGCCAGGATTACCAGCCTGGCTGGCAACTTTCGCAGATTTAATGTCACTTTTAATGTGCTTTTTTGTTCTGTTGCTGTCTTTCGCAGAGATGGATGTTTTGAAATACAAACAGGTTGCCGGTGCGATGAAACTGGCCTTTGGTGTTCAACGTGACGTCAAGGCAACCGAGATTCCCAAAGGAACCAGTGTTATCGCCCAACAGTACAGCCCTGGTAAACCCACAGAGGTAACACCACTGGAATTAATGCGCGAACAAACTACCGACGATACTAAAACAAATCTTGATTTTGCTGATTCCAATCAAAAACTGGATGACTCTATTGCCAGTGCAGAGCAGGCTGCTGCAATTGCTGCGGCGCAAGCTGCAAAAGAAGCCAAAGAAGAAGCTGAAGAATTACGACAGGAACTGGCTTCTGCAATTGGTGATGGCTTACTTGAAGTAGAAGCTTTTAATGATCGGGTATTAATCCGGATTCGGGAAAAAGGCTCTTTCCCTTCCGGTAGAGCCAGGCTTAAAAAGGATTTTCTGCCGATATTACAATTGATCGCTGATGTCTTAAAACAACGTGATGGCCAATTTATTATTTCTGGTCATACTGATGATATCCCAATTGAAACCCGACAATTTCCCTCCAACTGGGTGCTTTCATCGGCACGCGCAGCCAGTGTGGTGCACTTCTTTATTCGCTCTGGCGACATCGACCCAGAACGGATGGAAATAAGAGCGCATTCAGATAACCAACCTTTGGTACCAAATGACAGCTGGGACAACCGAGCAATAAATCGTCGGGTTGAAATCAGCGTTTTGCATGGCAATTCTCAGGCAGTCAATATTGAATCTCCTGCCGAAAATGTTGATTATTTAAATAACGCCGAGAGCTGAGAGTCAACATGTCACAAGAACGTCGCCGGTTTTTCCGCATAAACGACACACTGGGATTGAATATCACTGCCATTCCAGTAAAAGACGAAATTTCATTTATCGATAATTTCTTTAAAAATTTACAAGAATATTCTACTCGAAATGAGTTTAATTATCAGATTGCACAACACCAGTCCGATTTACAGCATATCGAAAACAAGATGCCTGAATTGGCTCGATATCTTGTTATCATGCAAAAACAACTCGACCTGCTGAGTGAAAAGCTATTAACGAACCAGAATTCTTTCGAAGGAATTCAGCAAAAAGTTAATCTGAGTGCCCAGGGAATGTCTTTGCAGACACCAGAATCTCGAAATATAGGTGAGTTGGTCGAGTTACAGCTACAGCTCATGCCATCAAAGCAGAAAATTGCGATTTTAGCGCGTATTGTTCAAAGTGAAATAAATAAAAGTGCTACACATTCGGACAAAGATGGTGAAAAATTTGTCGTCTCACTTGATTTTGAACATATTCATGATGCGGACCAGGAAATACTGGTAAAACATGTGCATAGTTTACAGCTAAAAAAACTCGGCAATGCTATGCTCGAAATAGATTAATTGTTTGAATTCTTCATCAACGTGAGTCGTGAAAGTTTTCAGGTGTAGTATAGAAGGGGTGCGTGGACTGGAAGTAAACGCTGTAAAATACTGGAAAGTAACGTAGGTTTGCTATGTCTGAGATTGAAGCACAAAAGTGGTTGTCGTCAAGAGACCCTGTAATTCCAGCTCTGTCATATTTTCACCAACAAGCTATGGAGCTGCTGGATAAAGGTTATTCAAAAGCAGCCGAAGTAGCAGATATCGTTATACTCGACCCTGGCATGAGTCTATCCTTATTTCAAAAAGTAAATGCTAAACGTATTATTTCGGGTCGACCCTTCATAGAGAATATCCACAGTGCCATCAGTTTCTTTAGCGAACAGGCAGTAGCAGATTTCATTCGCAGTCATCCCGTCCTGCCAGAAGCAGAACCAAACAAAACGTCAGCTGTAGCTTTCCAGCAAATAATTGCCCGTAGCCTGTTTCGATCTATGCTACTGGAGCATTGGGGGAAATCACAGGGCATCGAATCAACGTTAGAACTGAAATCTTCTGGGCTGTTATTTAGTATTGGTGAAATCTGCGTTTGCCAGTGTGAGTTTTCTCAATACCAGGAATACATCCAGCAAACGCATAATATTTACGACTGCAATACAGAATCTGAACAGCAGTACTTTTCTTTCGATTTTAAACAGTTGGGAAAACAGCTTGTCAAGAAATGGGCATTACCCGAATTAATTAATGAATCTCTAAGCTCAGATAGCAATATTGGGCGCAAAGCACAGATGAACAGGCTGGCAGCCAATATTTCCTGGCAAACACAATTTGGTTGGTACCACAAAGAAATGACTAAAAGTCTGGAAATGGCCGCTGACTTTCTGGATGAATCGCCAGATAAACTAACATCAAATGTTCATCAAATTTCAGTTCAATTGGCCCGAGCATTACCATTGGCAAATATTAACCATGCAGCCTGCAACCTTGTTCGTTTACCTCAATCGGATCATTCCGCCATGAAAACAGCCATAAAACCAATTATTATAAAATCTGCCTCCAAAAACAAACCGGATTTGATGGATATCATCAGAAAATTAGCAAGAAATCCTGGAGCAACTCAATCTCAGATTCTTAAAACGCTGATTAACGGACTCAATGATGAGTTAGGTTTATCCAAGACGGTTTTAATGATGTTATCGCATGATAAATCAGAACTCAGTGTTCGGCTCTGTAACGGTCTGGATAATCGATCTGGCTTCCAGTCTCTAACCCTCAAAACTCAGCAAGCTGGTTTATTCAATGCCTTCCTCAAAAAAACCCAGGCTCTCTGGGTTAATACTGCAAATTATAAAAAGTATAATTCTTTAATTCCTGGTCTGTTTAAGGCAGCTACGCTGAGTGAGAACTTTTTCATCATGTCGCTATTTATTGGTAATAAACCAATTGGAATTATTTATGCTGATTGTTCAGGAAGGACTGATTTTTCATTGGATAAGTCCAGCTTTATAAACTTTAAAGCGAATGTGTTTTTTGCCAGTAAGGCGTTAAATTTAATAGCCGAAAAACAACAACTTCGCACGAGTTAATTTCTCATCAAGATTGAGTGGAATATTTTTCAATAATCCGCATCTAATTTCTCTATTAAGAGGATCAATCATGTCCGGACAAACCTTTCTACGCCAAATCCAAGGCCTGGTTTTGGCTGTTTTTCTTTTACAGTCGCTTCAACTACTGGCGAGTGAAAATAAAAATGGCTTTGAACTGGGTAATTCAATCATCAATAATGATGAAATACTTTATGGTGGCCCTCCAAAAGATGGTATTCCCGCGCTGCATCAACCCCAATTTATAAAAGCCGATGAAGCTGATTATCTCAAACCAGAAGACCGCATTCTCGGCATAGTTATCGATGATGTGGCAAAAGCTTACCCTATCAAAATTTTAAACTGGCATGAGATCGTCAATGATAAAATTAACGACAAGTCATTTGCTGTTACTTACTGCCCCCTGTGCGGGACAGGAGTTGCATTTGATGCTAAATTAGAAAATCATAATCTACAGTTTGGCGTTTCTGGTCTTTTGTATAACAGTGATGTATTGCTTTATGATAAAAATACCGAGTCGCTTTGGTCACAGATTCTGGCAAAATCAGTGAGTGGTAATCTGGTTGGAAAGGAGTTAACAATTCTTCCAGTCAGTCATACCAGTTGGAAAAAATGGCGCAAAGATCATCCGCTAACTGACGTTTTATCTACCAAAACGGGATATTCACGCAATTACCAGCGAAACCCATATCAAGGTTACCAAAATTCTAAACAACTGTATTTCAGCGTAAAAAACCGATCTCCTGATCGCTATCATCCGAAAGAAATTGTGCTTGGAATATCAATAGATCAGCAGTTCAAAGCATATCCATTCATCGAATTGGACATGAAAAAACAAACGGTGATAGATGACAGATTCGCCAATAAAAACCTGAAAATACATTGGGATTCAGAGAATCGTTCGGCTCATATTACAGATACCGATGGGCAGTACATACCCAGCATTCAGGGATACTGGTTTTCGTGGTATGCTTTTCATCCTGATACACAGGTTTACGAAAACTAACCTAAATTCCGTTCTCGGGTTAACG
>Ga0256847_1000951_pt1 | contig 16109 bp, 11 predicted proteins | sample TeddybearmetaG_FD_189099 | JGI IMG/M metagenome (GOLD analysis project Ga0256847, IMG submission 189099) | Hydrothermal vent microbial communities from East Pacific Rise, Pacific Ocean - Teddybear | ecosystem: Environmental > Aquatic > Marine > Hydrothermal vents | place: Pacific Ocean: East... | reverse complement strand
TCCTTTTTGCATAGATCCAGTGAAAAGGAAGGATCATAATGGCCTGCAAAAACCGAAGGCGCATCATGATGCATGCACCAGCTTTCTGCCGCACCAATTTTCAGTGCATCCCATGCACGGGCAAGATCGACACCAGATTTAGTGGTCATCACCAATGCTTCGCCCATAGCAACTGCGTGGATTGCCCACAGTTGATTACTGGCCAGTTTGGTTACACACCCCGAACCGCTTTGACCCATATAGTGGACTTTACCCATTAGCTCCAAAACCGGTCGCAAACGATCTACAGTTTCCAGATTCCCACCTACAAACTGAGTCATATTGCCCAAGCGTGCACCATCAACCGCACCCGTAACTGGAGCGTCAAGAGCATCTGCTCCCTGCTCTTTAACTTCCAGGGCCAAAGCCCGTGCAAGTTCAGGCTGATTGGTAGTCATGTCAACCCAAACCTGACCGGGTCCAATTGCATTTAAAAGCCCATTTTCACCACGAACTACTTCGGCAATCTGTTTGGGGCCAAACACCATTGTGAACACAACATCTGCATCCCGGGTAGCGTCCGCTGGTGTTTTTGCCCAGGTAGCACCCAAATCAACAAGCGTTTCTGCATTTTCACGCGCCAGATCGCAAACCTGTAGGTGGTGTCCACCCTTAAGCAGGTTTAAAGCGGCTTCCCCCCCCATGGTTCCAAGACCAATAAAACCAATGCGCATACTTTACTCCTCACAATTTGTTCACATAGGCACTGCAATTAGCCTACGATTTCCCAAGCATAAAAGGTTAAAATTTGAAATCATTTAAAGTAAGTGGGTCGAGGGCGTTTAAACTCTCTCGATAGAACAATTTGACAAATGCAGCCAATATATCAAGGTTTTTCTGCACAATTGCACTGGCCTGCCTGATCTCTGGCTGCGGAGGTGGTGGTTCCAATGGCTCCACCCAACCTCCGCCCCCTGGAACAGGAGGATCTTCTGAGCCACCACCTCCCCCACCAGATCCTGTGGAAATTTCTTATAGTGAGGCATTCCGATTTCTTCAACAGTCCACCTTTGGCCCCACACCCACAGACATTGAATCGTTACAGTCTATTGGTTACGAAGCATGGATTGACGAGCAACAACTGCTTCCAGTTTCCACACAGTTATCTTACTGGCGCTCTCTACCGGTACCTGTGGACCTCGAAGAAGGTCACAGTAATCGCATGGATGCATGGTTTCAGAACACCCTTAGAGGTCAAGATCAGCTTCGACAAAGAGTAACTTTCGCTCTATCGCAAATTATGGTTGTTTCTGACCAGAGTGAACTGAAACATACGCCCGAAGGTCTGGCAAATTATTACGATCTGTTAAGCCAACATGCGTTTGGCAACTTTCGAGAGTTAATGCAGGCGGTAACCTTAAGCCCCATCATGGGAATTTACCTGTCTATGTTGGGAAATGAAAAACCGGATTCGGGAAAAAATATCAGGCCCGATGAAAATTTCGCAAGAGAACTAATGCAGCTATTCACCATTGGTCTCGTAAAACTCAATCTCGACGGCAGCGTAATAATGGACAATACCGGCCAACCCACACCAAGCTACAACCAGCAAACGGTCGAGGGTTTTGCGCACGTATACACAGGGTGGACCTTTGCCGGTTCTTCAACATTTCATGCACCTTCATTTGATTATATAAATCCGATGCAATCCTATAGTGAATTTCACGACACAGGAGAAAAACAACTGCTGAATGGTGCTTTGTTACCAGCCGGACAATCAGCGGATCAGGACCTGGAACAAGCCCTGGACAATATCTATCAACACCCCAATGTAGCTCCATTTATTAGCCATCGCCTCATTCAGCGTCTGATAACCGCAAACCCATCACCTGAATATATTGCGCGTGTTGCCAACACTTTCAATGATGATGGCAGCGGAGCGAGGGGCAATCTTTTTGCAGTAGTTAAATCCATTTTACTGGACAAGGAAGCACGTAGTGCAACCACTTCGGATACCAGTGGAAAGCTGGTGGAGCCTCTTTTGAGACTCACAGCTCTTTGGCGCGCTTATGATGCAAAAGCCACCAATGGTCGATACCTGTTTGCCAACCCTGAATCCAAGTTTGGCCAGGCTCCCATGCGCGCCTCCACCGTATTCAATTTTTTTACGCCGCATTACGCGCCCGCGGGAGAAATCAACAATTTATCTCTGGTTTCACCGGAAATGCAAATTATTAACGAAAGATCTTCTGCGCTAACTACTACTTATCTGGCTTTTGCAATCTTGTTACAACATTCGCAAGTGCCAGAGTTGCAAGAAGAAACCATCTTCATAAATATCGAAACTGAACTGCCATTTGCAAATCAGCCGGAAGTGCTTATTGCCCGAACAGTAGATCGTTTGTTAGGAGGGACAATATCTGATTCCTTAATGGAGAGTGTCACTACAATGGTTAACCTTATACCCGAAGAAGAACCGGCATCAAGAGTGGTCGAAGCAATTCACACAATTGTTACTTCACCTGAGTTTGCCTTGCTTAGATAGGAAAAACACGATGAACCGACGACAGTTTGTTAAGTTAGTTTCAAGCGCTTATGGGCTGGGTATGGTTTCTGCCAATACGCTTAATATTTCTGCACAGGAAACTTCTTTCAATGACTATAAGTGCCTGGTTAGCATTTTTCTGACGGGCGGAAACGACGCCTTTAACCTTGTTACACCTCGAAGTGACTCCGAATACAATATATATTCTCAAGCCAGATTGAGCCTTGCACTGGACCAGAGTGACCTCTTGCCTATAGTTCCAGAAAACCCGGATGGCGCGGATTACGGATTTCACCCGAAAGCAATTGCATTTCAAAACCTTTTTGAATCAGGAAAACTCGCAATTGTCGCTAACACTGGCCCCTTAATAGAACCAGTTACAAAGAGCGCATTTCAAAATGGCAGCGTCGCGATTCCTAACCAGCTGTTCTCCCACAATGACCAACGCGACCAATGGCAATCGCTAGCGGGTAATTCAAGTTTGGACACTGGTTGGGCAGGTCGTATAGCAGATTTATTTTCCTCCCAAACAGGCGAGCAAAAACTTGCCCTTAATATTTCAGCTGCAGGCGGTAATTTGTTTCAGGTAGGTAGCCAGACAAGGCCTTATAGCATTGGTACAAGCGGAGCAAGTGCGTATCGCGCTCTGGAAAAAAGATTTGGCTTTGGCGAGGAACGACGTGCAGCATTCGACAAATACCTGGCTGCGGGATTCGACAATATCCACTCAAGAGCGCTGGCTGATGTGCATCAACGTTCTCTTGCATCTACCGACCTGGTTAACAATGCACTCTTGCTTGCTCCCTCATTTAATGGTCTTTTTCCTTCAACCAGACTGGGGAAACGGCTTAGAATTGTTGCCAAACTCATTGCAATAAAAGACGAGTTCTATATGAGCCGCCAGATATTCAACGTAAAGCAGGACGGCTACGATACGCATGACAATCAAAATCGGGATCAACCGAATCTGATTGATAATCTTAGTCGCTCTATAGGTGCGTTCAATGAAGCAATGATCCAGATAGGAATGGAGGACCATGTAGTCACCTTTACCCAATCAGATTTCGGTCGTTCATTATCGAGTAATGGCGATGGCACGGATCATGGTTGGGGTGGACATCAGCTGGTTATCGGGAATCCAGTATTTGGAAGAAAAATTTACGGGACTATGCCAAGATTGGAAATCGATGGTCCGGACGATGCGCGAGGTGGCAGAATGATACCCACTCTGTCCGTAGACCAGTATGCCGCGACGCTCGCTCGCTGGTTTGGGGTAGAAGAGACAAACCTTATGCAAATCGCGCCCAATCTCGCCAATTTTACAAACTCCGACATAGGTTTTTTGTAATCCACAATAAGGTCTAAAGACGTTTTTCTATCCGCCCGTCTTTTATAACGGTGGTAACGTGTTCGAGCAGGCTGATGTCATGAAGAGGGTCACCCTTGACCGCAATAATGTCAGCTAACTTGCCTACCTCAAGCGTACCCAGACGATCAGACAACCCCAATAATTCAGAAGACACAACAGTAGCGGAGCGAATCGCCTGGCCTGGTGACATACCCGCGTTAACCATTAACGAGAACTCTTTGGCATTCTGTCCATGAGGAGTCACACCCGTGTCTGTACCAAAAGCAATTTTTACGCCTGCTTTTTCAGCTATGGCAAAGCCTGATTTTGAGTGTTCTGCAGCGAGCAGGGCCTTGGCTTTTATGGCGCCTGTGAAAAAGGGGTTTCCTTCCATTGATAGAGGAACATAATGTCCAGGCATCAAGGTGGAAACCAGAAAAGCTTTTTTACTTTTAAACAATTTTATTGAACCCCTGTCCAGAAATGTTCCATGATCAACCGAATCTACACCAGCTCGCAACGCGGCGTTAATACCGTCGGTTCCATGCGCATGAGCGGCTACTTTGATACCAAGGTTGTGGGCCGTTGAAACTATCTCTGCCAACTCTCCATCCGTCATCTGTACCCCCAAACCCGTAGAGGTGTCGGAAAGTACTCCACCAGTAGCGGTAATTTTAATCCAGTCAGCACCATACTTTATTGCGTGTCTGGTGGCTTTCCTGCAGGCGACTTTGCCATCACATATGGTTTCCGGTGTCCAGATACGCATCAATTCCGGGCGCACTGCATCTATGTCGCCATGCCCACCTGTAGCTGCCAGGGCAGAACCCGCAGCAAATACTCTTGGGCCACTTATCAGATTAGCGCTAATAGCATCCCGGATAGCATATATCGATTCAGGGTTGCCACCCAGATCACGAACCGACGTAAAGCCTGCGAGCAAGGTTTTTTGTGCATTGGCCACACCCCTGAGGACACCAAAGGCAGATGACTCCTTAAGCTGACGTCCGGTAGCATCCACCCCAAGTTCAATCAACAGGTGCACATGCATATCCATCAGGCCCGGCAACACGAAATGGTCTCTCAAATCCAGAGTAATGGCATCGGGTGGTGCATCTACAAAACCGTCTAGTACTTCTACAATCTTGTTTTCTCTAATAATCACAGTCTGGTTGCTTAAAGGGGCTTGTCCCGGTATCGCCAGTAGAGTTCCCACATGTAAGACAATATTCTCTGCAAACGAATAGCCGGCAAACAGCAAACAAGCTAATACCAATAGAAAACGGTGCATTATTATGCTCCTCAAATAGTTATTCATCGTACCCGATTAAACTCCGGGCAATGTACGGTGGATTGCAAATTGAGCAATTCTACGTTATCAATATTACACACTTACAACCAAAGAATGATCATGTTCAATCAGCCCTGTGAAATGTTCTCCAATGGCGTGCAAGGCCACGCAGTAACCATCCCATCCGGAAACCCAAAAAATTACCACCAGGCACTCTCCATGCCCGAGGACATTCCAGAAATATCGATTGATGGCCAGCTCTTTATGCCTGCTTCGGGGAATCCCTGTGCGGTAATAATTCTCGTACCGGGAAGCCTGGGGGTTGCACCGTCCCATCTTGGCCACGCAGAAACATTTACCAACATGGGAATTGCTGCCTGTGTAATTGATCCATTCGGGGCACGCAGGGTTACCTCTACCGTCGCCAACCAAAGCCAATATTCTTTCGCTGCCAGTGCCTGGGACGTGCTTGCAACAGCAAATTATCTGGGCAATCTGGAAGCGATTGATAATAAACGTATCGGAGCACAGGGCCATAGCCGCGGCGGGTCTGCGGTGTTAAGCGCTGCCAACGCAACATTTTCCAGGGCATTTAATCAACCGGTGCTAAGCGCTGTCTACAGCGCGTACCCCTGGTGTGGGCAACAGTTTCTAAATCCTGATACAGGCTCCACTGTGGTTAGAGCTGTTATTGGCGATCGGGATGAATGGTGTCTACCCCAACAGGTTCAAGGGCACATTCATGCTATACAGGTAAGTGGGGGCCAGGCCAGCATTAAAATTTTTGCTGAAGCACAACACAGTTTTGACAGAGGCACAGCTATCGAATTTATACCTGACGCCGCAATTTCCCCGGGCGCTCCGACCTGTTACATTGATAACACTGGTGCCTTTATCCATCCGATAACTAACAAAGCAAATGCCAGCCTTTGCGATCGTGAGCTTATGATTTACGGACTAAAAGCGGGTTATGGAAAAAAGGGCGCGCACCTGGGCAGTAAAGACAATCAGGCACAGGATTTTCGAGCGGATATGATCTCGTTTTGGGAGCATAACCTCAACTAACACAATTTCACAAAAACTGAATTGGAAATGCTTGTATGACTACTATGCGATTAATTCGCCAGATTGCCTGGCTGACTATGCTTACCGGTACAATAGATGCTGCAGAAAAAAGTGCAATCGAAAGCGTGCAAAGCAGTGATCTCGCGAGTTATGCAATATTGTTTGAAGCGCAATGCGCCGTTTGCCATGGTGAAGACCTGCAAGGTGCGGCTCAGGGTACTCCCCTGATTAACAATGATCTTATTCATGGTGATTCTATCGAAGAACTATCCAAATCTATAGGTGAAGGGTACGCCGATAAAGGCATGCCCACCTGGTCGGCTACATTATCGGATACCGATATTAAAAATCTGGCTCTATATATCTCTGAATCAAGATCCGGACTCAACTATCTTGATTTTAATTATGATACTTCATTCGAAATTCCGAAGGGAAACATCGAATCTGAGCTTCAAACTTTTAGACTCGAAACCTTAATCGATGGCCTCGACCCCCTTCCCTTCTCCATTGCACCGCTTCCTGACGGAAGTATTCTGCTGACAGAAAAAAAACGCGGTCTAAGTATTATCTCCCCGGATGGCGAGCAATCGGCCCTTGTTAAGGGCACACCAAAAGCGTATGACGATTCTTTTATTCAGGCTGTAAAGCAGGAATGGGGTTATGGATGGATGATGGATGTTGCGATACATCCAGACTATGAAACGAACGGTTGGGTCTATATCCATTTTGGCGACCGCTGCTCCGACTGCAACGATATTGGCAGGCAAGCAAACAGTCCTGTTTCAATGAACAAACTTGTACGCGGCAGAATCAAGGAAGGAAACTGGATTGACGAAGAAATTATCTGGCAATCCGACATCAAGTTTTACGGTTCTGTACCCGATATAGGGGCCGGTGGACGAATCAGCTTTGACAACAAGGGTCATGTCTTTTTAAGTGTTGGAGTGAAAGGCGTAGACAACCATACGGGCCTTCAGGACCTGAGTATCCCATGGGGTAAAATTCATCGAGTGCATGACGATGGCCGGATTCCGGATGACAATCCATTCGTAAACACTAAAGGTGCTATGAAAAGCATCTGGACTTACGGACACAGAAGCCCACAGGGTCTGGAGTTTCGGCAACAAACCGGAGATCTGTGGGGAACTGAAATGGGCCCGCGCGGCGGGGACGAGATCAATCGCCTGTTACCGGGGCGTAATTATGGCTGGCCGCTCTACTCCAAAGGGGTAAATTACGATGGTACACCTGTTGCTTACGCCACCGACTTGAAAATTGAATTTGATCTCAACGACATCGAACAGCCTGTTGTGGACCTAACGCCTTCACCAGCAGTTTCCAGTTTCATTTTTTATTCGGGGAAGGCCTTTCCAAACTGGCAAAATGACATAATTGTTGGTTCTCTAAAAGCCCGTACTCTGTATCGCATGAAATTCAAGGACAACAAGCTCGTCCATACCGAAACCCTGCTAAGCGAGCTTGCCAGATTCAGGGATATTGAGATTGGCAACAATGGAGAAATCTATGTTCTGCTCGAACACAATTCGGGTGGGCAAATTCTCCGCCTGGTACCAGCTACCGCCAGGCAATGAATTTATCTGTATAGTGTAACGCAATCAGAACCTATGAAAACAATACTAGTTTTGGACTGTTTCAAACCAGCGCTGGAATAGTAAAAAAGAAAATGAAAGGTGGATTCAATTACCCACAGGCAGATCTGGAATACAACCAGTTTCAGGGGATACTGAAAGATAGAGGAGGTTCAATACCTGAATGCGGCTATGGCAGAAGCCGACATTGACTCAGTGATACTTACACACCCATTCCGGACGGTAGTGGTTACGACACAAACGTAACCGGCATACGTGTAACATCCGGCGGCCCCCGGGTTTACTCAAACAGTGGCGATCCCTATTTTGAATAACGACTGCAGACAAAATTCGCTAGCGGTACAAAACAACACGCTTTACCATAATGCCTGCCGCTTAAACATTGGAGTACCAGCAATGAGTAAAGTAATCATTCTACTGGCCATGCTCGCAAGCACTACAGGTATTTTCGCTGCCGAGCGCACCCCCGGTTACAATGCAGACCGCACTGCTTACTTCGGAGACCTGCACGTACACACGCAAAACTCGTCGGATGCATTTATTTTCAATGTGCGTGCAACACCTGACGACGCCTATGACTACGCCAAAGGTGCAGCCATAAAACACCCATTGGGCTTCCCTATTCGCCTACAAAGTGGCGCTCTGGACTTCACCGCCGTGACCGATCATGGCGAATTGCTGGGAATTCTACCGGCAATGATTAATCCCGATAATCCAATGTCAAAATTACCGGAAGCACAGGGCATTCAGAGCGCTGACCGAGCCACCGTTATGGATGCTTTCTATCGCATTGCCAGGGGAGTGAGATCACAGGGCAATGCCTCTCCACTACGAAACTTTGACGTGATGCGCTCAGCCTGGCAAGAGACTATTGAGGCCGCTGAACGCCACAATCAACCAGGCGTGTTCACCACTTTCGTGGGATATGAGTATACCTCAGCCCCCAAGAGCCAAAACCTGCATAGAAACGTAATATTTCGCTCTGCCCGGGTACCCGATATGCCTTTTTCGAGTGTCGAATCCAACAATCCTGAAGATCTATGGAACTGGATGGACAAGCAACGTGATAATGGCATTCAAGTGTTGGCCATACCCCATAATTCAAATGTTAGCAATGGGCTTATGTTTCAGCGCACCTATTCTTCTGGCAAAGCACTGGACTCAGCCTATGCCCAACTTAGAATGCGTAATGAACCTATTGTTGAAATTGTGCAAGTAAAGGGTACGTCTGAGACACACCCTACGCTCTCACCAAATGATGAATGGGCTGAATTTGAACTTTACGACACTCTAATAGCGACGGAAATAGTGGCCAAAAAACCGGGTGGCTTTGTTCGTGAAGCCTACCTAAATGGCCTGAAATTTCAGGATGCAGAAAACTTCAACCCTTACAAGTTCGGTCTAATTGGATCTTCGGATACACACAACGCAGGGGGCCCGGTAGAAGAGAACAACTATTTCAGCAAAGCTGGCATGCTGGATGGAACGGCCGAACGACGCGGTACCGTTCCATCTGAACTACAAACAAGTTTTGGCGGAGCCGATCCTTCCAGCACATTTCCACAATGGGGTGCAGCTGGTCTTGCCGGTATATGGGCGGAAGAGAACACCCGCGACGCCCTGTTTGATGCCATGTTACGCAAGGAAACTTTTGCTACCTCGGGGCCACGCCTGCGAGTGCGTTTTTTTGCAGGCTATAATTTTAACTCTGACCTGCTCAACGACCCAAACATGGTTCATAAAGCCTATAGTTCTGGCGTACCTATGGGCTCAGACTTGATAGGCAAGGGTAATCAGGCGCCCTCTTTTTTGGTATGGGCCATGAGGGATTCCAACAGTACCTGGCTACAACGTTTACAGATTATAAAAGGCTGGGTTTCAATGGGAGAGAGCCACGAACAAGTGTTCGACATCGCATGTTCGGATGGCTTAGCGCCCGACCCGTCGAACCACCGTTGCCCGGACAACAAAGCAAAGGTCGACTTGAGCAACTGCAAATTTGACAAACACAAGGGAGATGTCGAACTCAAATCTCTCTGGAAAGACCCCAACTTTGACCCGGATCAAAAGGCATTCTATTACGTAAGGGTCCTTGAAAACCCCAGTTGTCGCTGGTCAACCTGGGATGCGATTCGCGCGGGTGTAAAACCTAAACAGGGTTTGCAGACCACTATTCAGGAGAGAGCCTGGAGCTCACCTATATGGTACCTTCCAAAATCTTGATGAGCCGTCTTTTAAAAACACCACTGCTGTGGTTTGTACTGGCAGGATTCACACTCTTTGCTATTGATTCCTATAGGGAAAATAACAACAGCAATTTGAGCATCCTTGTAACTCAGGGTGACATTCAGCGCATTCGTGACCAATGGTTGTCACAATCCGGAAAGCCTGTTACCGCAGATATGCTTAACGCGCTAATGCAGGAACTGATTCAGGAACGCCGACTTTATCGCGAGGCACTTGCACTGGGGCTGGATAAAAATGACGTTATAGTTAGACGACGGCTGGCGCAAAAACTGAGGTTTCTCACTGAAGATCTCCCCGGAAACTACCAGACGGATGAAGGAGGGCTGGAAGCATATTTTGACGCTCACCAACAGGACTATAAAACCCCCGCCGAGATATCTTTCAAGCATATTTACTTCAATGCTGACAACCCCGACCCCGCAGCTGTGGATCAGGTGCGGGCTCGAATACAGGAAGCTCTGTCAAAATTACGCACACCAAACAAGCCACCGGCCGAAACAAATTCATGGCACGCCATGGGTAACATTTTTATGCTGGGGCGAAACTTTTCGAATAGAACAATAAGACAAATACAGCAACAGTTTGGCAGTGACTTCGCTGCTACCCTGTCTAGCCTGGAAGTAAATACCTGGATCGGTCCGATTAGTTCACCTTTTGGATTACATCTTCTCTATATAGACCAATATCTGGCACCCACCCTTCCGCCCTTTGCAAAGGTTCAGGCGCAGGTGGAACTGGATTATCGCGCAATGCTAAGAAAAGAAAATTTCAGCCAGTACCTGGAATCACTGGCAACAAAATATCCGGTAATTATTGAAGTAGCTTCAAAAGACAGCGCACTCACTATAAGTGAAGGAACAAGTACAGACTTATGAACTCGATGCTACTACGGTTGTGTATTCTTCTGTCTACTTGCACCAGCCTATACATAGAAGCGCACGAGGTACGACCCGCATTATTTAATTTAACCGAAATTGAGGACGGAGCAAACAGTCAGGCATCGGCCGTAACATTTGACGTAGTCTGGAAACAACCTATATCAAACGGTAAACGGTTAAGGCTGGATCCTTTAATACCAAAAGACTGTTCCACAACTGTTTCCAAACGAGATGAAATATTGCCGGGTGCACTTATACGCCGATGGCAAATTCGCTGCCCGCTGAATACCCTGCAGAAACAATTGGTCACTATACACGGTTTATCCAGCACCCTTACCGACGTGTGGGTGAATGTAGCATGGCTTAATGGAACTACTCTCTCAACAGTGCTCACACCATCGAAGCCTGATTTTGGGGTGTACGAAAGCAAGGGTATCGATCTGCTGGCCTATCTAAGCCTTGGAGTAGAACATCTGTTGTTTGGTTTCGACCACATTCTGTTTGTGTTGGGACTGATGTTTTTTGTTAAAGGCTTCCCCAACCTGGTAAAAACCATAACTGCTTTTACGGTTGCGCACAGCATCACTCTGGCAGTCTCCAGCCTAAAGCTTGTACAACTGTCACAGGCACCGGTTGAAGCAATTATCGCACTCAGCATTCTGTTCCTGGCGTACGAGGCGAGCTTACCAGACAGGGCAAAGACCATAAGTGCCCGCATGCCATGGCTGGTTGCCTTCATTTTCGGGCTGCTGCATGGATTCGGGTTTGCGGGAGTTTTACTGGATATTGGGCTACCACAAAACTCAGCGGCACTGGCATTACTGCTGTTTAACCTTGGGGTGGAAATTGGTCAGATAATCGTAATTTGCACTCTACTGGGATTTCTCTTTCTAATTTCCCGCTGGAAGATCAATATTCCATTCTGGCTGGAACAAACACCAATCTATTTTATGGGTGCACTGTCCAGCTACTGGTTTTTGCAACGCGTGATACCCATAATTGGCTTATAGGTATCTCTGGACACTTAAATGTCTTCAACTGAAACATCTAACAAGAACGACCTGAGCTTTGAAGCGAAATCACGCCTTCTGCATCTGGCCACATATGCATCGGTTGCAACTGCGCTGGTGCTAATAGTAACTAAACTTGTCGCCTGGTTCCTGACGGGGTCTGTCAGTATTCTGGCCTCGCTTGTCGACTCGGTTATGGACAGCGTGGCTTCGTTGATAAATCTTGCCGCCGTGCGATATTCGCTTCAACCTCCGGATGCAGAACATCGCTTCGGTCACGGAAAAGCAGAGTCACTAGCTGGGTTGGCACAAGCGGCCTTTATATGTGGTTCCGCAATATTTCTGGTGCTGCATGCTATCGATCGTATTCGCTTTCCCCATGCAGTGGAGGAATTAACGATTGGAATAGGGGTAATGCTTGTCGCTATAGTACTTACGCTGGGTTTACTTGCTATCCAGAAACATGTCGTTGCCCGTACGGGCTCAACTGCCATCAAAGCAGACGCTCTGCACTACACAACAGATGTGTTTACCAACGCAAGTATCATCGCAGCACTCTATCTCAGTTCCCTGGGCTGGTCCTGGGCAGACCCGGTGTTTGCAATCATAATTGCCATATACATTTTTTACAGCGCGATACAAATTGGAACCGAGGCATTCCAGCTATTAATGGATCGGGAGTTGCCCGAGGACGTTCAGCAGCAAATAATCGACATCGCGCTGGGACACCACAAGGTTCGTGGTATTCACGACCTTAAAACACGCCAGTCGGGGCAAACCCGTTTTGTACAAATTCATGTAGAAATGGACGACGATCTTCCACTAATTCAGGCGCACCAAGTCGCAGACGAAGTAGAAGCAGCAATCAACGTGGTAATGCCAGATGCAGAAATACTAATTCACCAGGATCCATTCAGCATCAAGGACGCCAAGCTAACGCTGTGAATAATCAGTTATCAAGCCGCTGGCCGAGAATCAGCTACAATTGAGACACGCTCACCATATCTACTGTGTGGATAGTAGTCCCACACAGCATGGTGCTGAGTGCAGCGGTTATCCCAGAGCGTCAGGGTACCCGGTTGCCATTGCACCCTCGCGACTAATTTAGGCGTTGATGCTATATGGCGGTACAACATTTCCAGTAGCGCGCGGCTCTCATCGGGCTTTAGCCCCTTAATATGTGAGGTAAACCCAGAGTTCACATAAAGCACCTTACGACCAGTCTCTGGGTGCGTAACCACGACTGGATGTGTACTACGAGGGTAACCGCCTTCAGGTGGTACCGATTTGTAACTACCAACATAGGGGATGGCTCCATCATGAACAGCCTCCAACCCATCCAGCATATTCTTCATCGTGTCTGACAGTAATTCATAGGCAAGATACATGTCCGCAAAAAGTGTATCGCCCCCTCCACACTCAGGTGTCTCCGTAATATACAAAGCAGAAGCGAGCGGAGGAAATTCATCGCAGGTTACATCCGTGTGCCAACCATCTCCTGCTGTATATGCAGACTTTGCTGTCGTCCTGACCCTTAGTATTTCTGGATGTTCTTTCTGATCTTTGTACATTGGATGCACGTGTAAAGTTCCAAACCTTTGTGCAAAAGCCTTGTGTTGTTCCCGGCTCAATTCCTGGTTTCGAAAAACCAGTACGCTCCAATCCATAAATGCCCGGTGTATCTCTGCAAAAATTTGGTCATCGAGACCATCACCGAGATCACGGGCTAGATCCACACCGCTAATCTCGGCGCCAAGATGAGGCGTGAGTGGTAATATTTCCATTTAAGACTCCAAAACCGACAGTACCTTACCTTACCACAAACCCCATCTATGATAGTCTCGACGCATAAATTCCATCAGGAAGCATATCCCATGTTCAAATCCTCAAATGATAATGCGGATCACGCGGACTTTTCGAATTCAGAGATGCAGTGGACCAGCGCTAACAATACGACAGAATTGTCGACAAGCTACCCCGACCCTTTTGCCTGTCCCTGTTGCGCCAGCGTTTTTTCCCAGACGCTCAAAAGCGCGGAAATCGATCTCGCAAAACAAGCACAGAATCTAAAAAAATCCCTACCTGTGCTCTCCACCCCTGTTTTGGTTCGCAATGCAACAATCATGACCATGAATGCCGCCACACCACAAGCAGACACCATGTTAGTTCAGAATGGGAAAATTCGGTGGATAGGCCAATCACAGGATCAACCGGAAAAATTACCGGAAAATACAAAAATACTGGATTTCAAAAATAGAACCATATTACCCGGATTTGTAGAACCACATATGCACCTGTTACCAGTAGCAATGTTACAAAGCTACGAAAATATCGGTCCGTTTCTATATCCTACGGTTGCCCTTGCGGTAGAACAACTCAAAAAAATTACCGTGGATGACGCTAACGAATGGATTATAGCGCGCCAGTTTGATCCGTCATTGCAGGAAGGTCCAGAGTTTCTTACCCGTGATATGCTGGATGAGGTAAGTGAAACTAATCCGGTATTTGTTTATAACGCGTCCCTTCACCTTGCATACTGCAATTCCAGAGCCCTGAAAATCGCCGATATCACGGCTAAAACAGAAAATCCACCGGGCGCTGAGATAGGCCGGGACGAACACGGCGAACCCAATGGTGTGCTAAAGGGAGGCGCAACAATTGCCCTGGTGTCACGCTTCAACCCCACAATAAGATCTGTCAATCTGGCGGAAAGTTGTCTAGCAGTACTCGCAGCAGCTAATGCGAAAGGAATTACAACCGTCTGTGACCAGGGTACCGGGTTTATGCAGGGAAAAAGCGAAATTACTCTGTATCAGGAGTTGCGCAATAGTAATCGAATGACCGCACGCTTTCGCTACTCACTTGCACACGGTATGCCTTTTGACTGGGAATCCACTGGAATTTCCTGGGGGGACGGTGATGAATGGGTACGCGCTGCAGGTTGGAAAATAGTGAGTGATGGCTCCAACCAGGGCCGTACAGGTCTACAACGAGAGCCTTTTCTGAATTCAGATTCCAGGGGCATCGCATATATCGAAGTGAAGGCACTTAATGACGCCGTTGAAGCACAACTACGCAAAGGTTGGGCGGTAATTGTGCACGCCAACGGGGATGCGGCAATTGACAGAGTACTGGACGCATTCGAGCGAGCAGCATCGATGGGCCTGGATCCTGCTGAGCGTCGGTGTCGTATCGAACACTGCAGTATTTTGCATGATGAGCACATACAAAGAATAAAACAGCTGGGTCTGTCACCCAGTTTTCTTATCGGTCATGTCCATTATTGGGGCGCGGCATTTGTCGAAGATCTGTTCGGGCTTGAAAAGGCTGAAAAACTGGACAGAACCGCTGCATGTGAATCTGCTGGCATACGCTGGACGCTGCATTCAGATGACCCTGTAACAGAGATGGGACCATTGCGATGTATCCAAAATGCAGTAACACGCAAGATGTGGAAAACCGAAGAGGTGCTGGCCCCTGATGAATGTATATCTGTGGACATTGCAATACGGGCAATGACCATCGATGCAGCATGGCAATGCCATAGCGATCACGAAATAGGCAGCCTGGAAATCGGCAAGTTCGCCGACTTTGTAGTGCTGGGTTCCAACCCAATAACGGCGAATCCCGACACTTTGTCAGACATCGACGTCAGGGAAACATGGGTAAATGGTACCTGTGTTTACAAGTTGCCGAGCGGTACTCAGGAATAACGAAAAATAGGATCATCCAGATCTATTTTGGGTATTTCGTCCTTCTCAAGCCAATAGTCCTGAGTATGTTGCCATTCTGCCTTGTCACCCCTTTTAGGCAGCAGATGCATTGAGCGCATTAAATAGCCTGGATTAAAATTTTCCGGATCCATCCAGGGATGCAACTCCATATCTTTGTCTTCAGAACGTATCACCGGCTCAACAGAACTGGCTTTGTTCTTTTTCATATGACCAAGCAGGCGACATACAAAATCGGCGATTAAATCAACCCGCAGGGTCCAGCTCGCGCGAAAATAGCCAAAAACCCACACCATATTTGGTACGCCGGTAAACATCATGCCACGATAGGTGACCGTATCGGCAAAATCGACTGCGCTTCCATTTACTGAAAACTGAATGCCTCCAAATACGCTGAGATTAAAA
>Ga0256847_1000950_pt1 | contig 16131 bp, 21 predicted proteins | sample TeddybearmetaG_FD_189099 | JGI IMG/M metagenome (GOLD analysis project Ga0256847, IMG submission 189099) | Hydrothermal vent microbial communities from East Pacific Rise, Pacific Ocean - Teddybear | ecosystem: Environmental > Aquatic > Marine > Hydrothermal vents | place: Pacific Ocean: East... | reverse complement strand
GTCGTTAGATGGTTTTTGAGCTATTATAAAAGTGGTAAAAAAAAGTAAGGTTATAATAAGTAATTTCTTCATTTTTAGGTAATACTAAATTATTATTGTTAATGAGTTTTATGCATAAGATTCCCATTTTTATGGGAATGACATAAATGTCAATTGCAACCACAACCTCCACCTGTTTTTCCTCCGTTGGCTCCTGCAGCAGATTCTCTATATGATTGAAAGGTCGTTTCAAACTTATTAGATTTTCTAGAAGCTAACACCATGTCGGGGTCATTAATATTCACTTTTTCATATTCTTTAACTGCGACACAAGAGGTTAAAAAACCTACAGTTATTAATACATAAATTACTTTCCTCATTTATTTATATTTTTAATATTTATATGTTCAGATTTATGGATGTCACCATTTTCATCAATAATGATACATTCTACTTTTGGAATTTGATTAATTCTATCGATACCAGCCTCAACACCCATTACAAAAATTGAGGTTGCCAATGCATCAGCTAACTCTGCTTTTGGAGCAAAAACAGTTGCGCTTATTATTCCATTTGATGGATATCCCGTTCTTGGGTCAATGATATGCGAATATCGTTTTCCATTAAATACTTGATATTTTTCATAATTACCAGAGGTAACAACAGCTCCACTTTTAATTGGTAATAACCCAAAGGCATTTTTCTTATTTAAAGGATTTGTAATAGCGACTTTCCAAAAATCACCATTGGGTTGTTTTCCCCATGTATTCATATCGCCAGATGCATTCATAATACCCGCTTTAACTCCTTTTGAAATCAATAATTCTTTCGCTTTATCAGCAGCATAACCTTTGCCAATTGCTCCAAAACCTATTTTCATTCCTTTTAGTTTTAAGAAGACCGTTTGATTCTCATCATTGAGGATAATGTTTTGGTATCCAACTTTGGCAACTGATATTTTTATTGCTGTTTCAGTGGGCATCACTTTCATCGATCCATCAAATTTCCAAATTTTATCCATCGACGCATAACTAATATCAAAAGCACCATCAGTCAATTTTGAAATAACTAAAGAACGTTTTATTAAGTTAAACAACTCGGCATCTACTTTTACTGGTTCTATCCCAGCATTTTTATTTATGAGAGAAGTTTGAGAGCTTTTGTCCCAAGACGATATTAGTTTTTCTATTCTTGATATTTCTTCTATGGCTAAATCAATATAATTGTTGGCTTTTAGAGAATCCTTTTCCACCACAGAAATGTCAAAACGAGTCCCCATTAGTTTTAGGGTACGTCTGTACATTTGTTGTGAAAAAAGCGTTGTGCTAAACACGATTGTAATAACTAATATGAGTATTTTTTTCACCTTTAGTGTTTATCTTAAAAAGAGTTCAATATTTTAATATATGCTGTAGGGCTGACTTTTTTATAACCTGTCCTACCTAATACAACACCGTTTTTATTTAAAACGACTACATGGGGAAAAAAGCCTTGTTTGTTGTATTTCTCTGCTAATTTGTTGTTCTTTAGTTGTTGCGGTGTTTCTAATTTGTTTTTCTTCCTTCTAGGGAAATCAGCTTGAAGCATTATATAATGTTCTTTGGCATAATTTTTAAATTCATCTGTACTCCAAACTTCTTTGTCTAATTTTATACAAGGTGCACACCAATCGGACCCTTGAAATACGAGTATGATATTTTGATTTTTTTTGTTAGCAAACTTTTTTGCTTGATCAAAATCGGTTAACCATTCTTGTGCATTTATTGAGAATGATGTAATCAGGAATAAAATACTTGTCAGTATTAATTTTTTCATTTCTTTTCTATTGTTTAATGAATGCTTTGATATTTAAGTAAACGTAAAATTACATGTAAATTGTACTCTTTTTTAATAAAATTAAGTTAATATTTAGTTGTTTCCTTTTTCTAAATTTCTAATAACTTAGACATGACTTTTTTGAAGTACTTACATTCTTTTTAAAAGTATGTTGGTTGAGATAATCTGAGTTCGTTGATTAGCTGTTTTTAAAATCAAGAATTGCTAAACATGTAAAACGCTCATTTTAGATTGCTTCTTTCTAGTGATAAAAAAAGCCACAATAATATTGGGCACCCAACAGAGCCATGCTACAATTCTATAAGCAGGAACAAATTCTCCTTCGTAAATTGTAATTAAAATAGGAAGCCAGATACGTAATGTAACTGCTGCAAAACATGTAGCATAACTATAAATCATTAATTTTTGATGCTTTTTAATATTGCCCTTTTTGATAGCTAAAAATGCACCAAGTGTTGTAGAAAACCAAATAAGGCCTAGTAAGATGAAGCCTAATTCAGAGACAATTCCACCTGTAGCAAAAAAACCTATATAAATTCCCGCTATTGAACTGGCGAGTACTGTAATGATATATAATTTACCAATATTTCTATGTATTGTAACATTTTTTAAGCGCAATTTTTTGCTAAACTGAATCCATCCTATCAGTAAAGCAATTCCGCCAAAAATAATATGCGTATAAAAACCTATGTTCCATAAGTTATCTTGTAATAAGGCATCACTCTTTGAACTTAATAAACCAAAGGTTCTATCCATAACAAAATATATTATTGGATATAAACCTATTGAAATAGCAAATACAGCAAAGAATACCCAGCCTATTTTTTTTATCATAATTATAATGAGTTATCCATAATTTCCTGTACTACTTCAGGATTTAATAGGGTAGAGGTATCACCTAAATTAGAAGTGTCTTTACCTGCTATTTTACGTAAAATTCTTCGCATAATCTTACCGCTACGGGTTTTTGGTAAACCGCTCGTAAATTGAATTTTATCGAGTTTTGCTATTGGACCAATATGCTCTGTTATGATTTGGTTGATTTCTTTTCGCAGATTGTCCTGATTACGAGATTCGCCAGTTTCTTTTAAAATGACATATCCGTATAATGCATTTCCTTTTATATCATGTGGAAAACCTACAATGGCTGATTCTGCTACAGCAGGATGCTCATTCACAGCATCTTCAATAGGCGCTGTGCCTAAATTATGACCAGAGACAATAATTACATCATCAACACGACCTGTGATTCTGTAATAGCCTACTTCATCGCGCAAAGCACCATCACCTGTAAAGTACATATTTTTATAAGCGGTAAAATAGGTATCTCTATAGCGCTCATGATTGCCCCAAATAGTCCGTGCTATAGATGGCCAAGGAAATTTGATGCATAAACGACCATCAACTTGATTGCCTTTAATTTCTTGTCCGTTTTCATCCATTAAGGTAGGTTGAATTCCAGGAAAGGGAAGTGTAGCATAGGTTGGTTTGGTAGGTGTTGCATATGGAATGGGAGAAATCATAATACCTCCTGTTTCGGTTTGCCACCAGGTATCAATAATCGGACTTTTCTTTTTACCAATATTGTCATTATACCAATGCCATGCTTCTTCATTAATAGGTTCGCCAACGGATCCCAATACTTTTAAAGACGACAAATCGTATTTCTCTACAAAGTCTAACTTCTCTTTTGCCAAAGCTCTGATAGCCGTTGGAGCCGTATAAAATTGATTTACCTTGTGTTTTTCTACTATTTCCCAAAATCGTCCCCAATCTGGATAATTAGGCACACCTTCAAACATAACAGTTGTAGCACCATTAGCTAAAGGACCATAAACAATATAACTATGTCCTGTAATCCATCCAATATCTGCGGTACACCAATACACATCACCTTCTCTATACTGAAATGCATTCTTAAAAGTAAAAGCAGTATAGACCATATAACCTGCTGTGGTATGCACCATCCCTTTTGGTTTTCCGGTAGAGCCAGAAGTATATAAAATAAATAAAGGGTCTTCAGCATCCATTATTTCAGGCTCACATTCGGTGGAAGCCTTGTTTAATAAAGGTTGTAGCCATTTATCACGACCTTCTTTCATATTAATATCTGTACAGATGCGTTTTGCTACCAAGACAGTATTCACACCCGGGCAATCTTCCAACCCTTCATCAACGATACTTTTTAAATCGATTGTTTTTGTACCTCTATAGGATCCATCAGAAGTAATTACCATTTTGCAATCACTATCATTAATTCGAGTTGATAAAGCAGTGGCCGAAAACCCTGCAAAGACTACGGAATGAATTGCTCCAATACGGGCACAAGCCAATACAGAAATTGCCAATTCTGGAATCATTGGTAAATAAATACAAATGCGATCTCCTTTTTTGATGCCTTGTTCCTTTAGTACATTGGAAAACTGATTTACACGCTCATATAATTGTTGGTAGGTAATATGTTGAGCTTCTTCGGTTGGATCATTAGGTTCAAATAAAATAGCCGTTTTGTCACCACGAGTACGTAAATGCCTATCAATACAATTTTCGGTAATGTTCAATTGAGCACCTTCAAACCATTTGACTTCTGGTTTGGTAAAATCCCAACTTAATACATTGTTCCAGCGTTTACGCCAAACAAAATGTTCTTCGGCAATTTCTTCCCAGAAATTTTCAGGATTACGAACAGATTTACGATAGACTTGATAATACTCTTCTAAATGTTTGATATGGTAGTTGCTCATCTGGTATTAGATATATTTTATTATGAACTCGTCTTGATCTTTTATAATTATCTACAAAATTATCTTTTTCTCTCATCTTTTGTCTTTTTATTACTTCATAATAATGTTATGAATTGCAAAAAAGCCTTCATTTAAGAAAAAAATCAAGACAAGTTCAGCGACTAAACTACTAAAATTGAAATGATTTTTAATCTTTATTTCTACCTACTGTATAAAAATATCGATTGAATGCAAAAAAATGGACACTTGAAACATTAATTAGTTAATGATTATGTGCTTCACCTACATTACTAGGAATTCTTATATTGTCTACTATTTCTTGAACTTCTTTAGGAGGTTCAGGAGTAAACGATGAAATTGTCAATGAAACGAAAAAGTTTACAAACATAGCTACAGTACCAAAACCTTCCGGTGAAATACCAAACCACCAATCATCTTTAGTACCTCCACCAAACCAATCGAATTTGAATTTCATCATATAAAAAAGCATTAAGAGTATGCCTACTAACATTCCAGCAATGGCTCCTTCTTTATTCATACGTTTATAAAAAATGCCCAAGACAATAGCCGGGAAGAAGGAAGCTGCAGCTAGCCCAAAGGCGAGTGCAACCGTTGCGGCAACAAAGTCGGGCGGATTGATACCAAACCAACCTGCAATAATAACGGCAACAACAGCAGAAAGTCTTGCCGCTATTAACTCACCATTATCCGAAATGTTAGGATTGATTATTTTTTTGATAATATCATGTGATACAGATGATGAGATTACCAATAATAATCCAGCAGCGGTAGATAATGCTGCAGCTAAACCACCTGCCGCTACTAACGCAATGACCCAATTGGGTAAGCCGGCTATTTCAGGATTTGCCAACACCATAATATCTTTATCAATGGTTAACTCATTTGTTGAAGCGTCTGCCACATATTGTACTTTCCCATCATTATTTTTATCATCAAATTTTATCAAACCTGTAGTTTCCCAATTGGAAAACCATTCAGGTAAATCATCATATTTTTTATTACTTACCGTCTCGATTAAATTTGTTCTGGCAAAGAGTGCTATCGCAGGAGCGGTTGTATATAGAATGGCAATAAATAATAAAGCCCATCCGGCAGATTTACGAGCGTCACTTACTTTTTTAACGGTAAAAAATCGAACAATAACATGTGGTAAACCAGCAGTACCTACCATCAATGCAGCGGTAATAAAAAACACGTCTATTTTTGATTTGCTTCCCGATGTATATTCATGAAAACCTAATTCTCTATGCAATCCGTCTAATTTATCTAACAAATACACGCCGTCAGACCCTGCGCTTCCAAAACCTAATTGTGGTATTGGATTACCCGTCATTTGAATAGAGATAAAAATAGCAGGAACCATAAAGGCAAAAATCAATACACAGTATTGTGCTACTTGTGTGTAGGTAATACCTTTCATTCCGCCAAGAACAGCATAAAAAAGAACAATAAACATGCCTATGATAACACCCGTATTAATATCAACTTCTAAAAAACGAGAAAACACTAATCCTACACCGCGCATTTGACCGGCAACGTAGGTAAAAGAAACAATCAAAGCGCAAAATACGGCCACTACCCGTGCTACATTAGAATAATAACGATCTCCAATAAAATCAGGAACTGTAAATTTACCAAATTTACGCAAGTAGGGAGCTAATAGTAAGGCGAGTAATACATAACCACCTGTCCAGCCCATTAAATAAACTGAGCCGTCATATCCATTAAAAGAAATGAGTCCAGCCATGGAGATAAACGATGCCGCAGACATCCAATCGGCTGCAGTAGCTAATCCGTTCGCAATAGGGTGTACACCTTTGCCTGCCACATAAAATTCGCCAGTTGTACTAGCTCTTGACCAAATAGCAATACCTATATATAATGTGAATGTTAGTCCAACTAAAATCCAGGTCCAAGTTAATATATCCATAGCCTAGCTGTCTAAATTATATTTTTTATCTAATCTATTCATTAATCGGATATACACGAAAATAAGAATTACAAAAACATAGATAGAACCCTGTTGAGCAAACCAGAACCCAAGTTTAAATCCGCCAATTTTGATAGTATTTAGTTGTTCTACTAAGAGTATTCCAAAAACATAAGAAACCAAAAACCATATGGATAGCAGGATGGCCAAGTATTTTAAATTTTCTTTCCAATATTTTTGCTGTTTTGTTGTATTCATAGAATTTGGTTGTTGATTTAGATGAGCAAGATAATAATATATTTTTTATGATGAAATCAATTTAGTTTACACAATTTTTATTGAATTATCATTTTGCACTCAAGTTTTGTCTTTTTTTAAAAAATACTATATTTGGGTTAAAGAACCCACTTTTGCATGATTGAATTTTCTGAACTCTTACAAGCTGTCATTGATAATTGGGAAGTTATAGTTTTGTTTTTTTTTGTAGCGTTATTATATTCTTCTGTTGGCTTTGGTGGTGGTTCGAGCTATTTGGCAATTTTAGCATTAACAGGAATGGGATTTATTCAATTTAGAGCTATTTCATTACTGTGTAATATTGTTGTGGTTAGTGGAGGAACATATATCTATTTTAAAAAAGGACTTTTTAATTGGAAAAAGATAATTCCGCTTGCTCTATTGAGTATTCCCTTTGCTTTTTTAGGAGGGTATTTGAAAATTGGTCAAACGTTCTTTTTTGTGATATTGGGTTTTACATTAATTATAGCAGCATTGTCAATGTGGGTTTCTAAATATATCGTTGATTTACCAAAACAGAGTACCCGTAAATCGGTTATAAAAGATGGGTTTTTGGGGAGTGTAATCGGCTTTGTTTCTGGAATGGTCGGGATAGGCGGAGGCGTTTTTTTAGCACCTTTGTTACATTTAACTAATTGGGATACACCTAAAAGAATTGCAGCAACAGCGAGCTTTTTTATCTTAGTAAATTCTATCGCGGGATTGTTGGGACAATACCAGAATACAGATTTTTATTTTGAACCTAATATTGCATTTGTATTGATGCTTACTGTTTTTTTAGGAGGACAGGCAGGGTCGCGATTAAGTGCTTCCAAAATTTCTCCTTATGTATTAAAAAGAATCACTGCAGTCCTCATTGCTTTTGTGGGTTTGAGAATATTATATAACCATCTTTTTTGATTTTTTTGCAGGCATTTTAACTCAAATAATATGTGCATTTCAAATAAAAAAAGTGTTAAATAGAATTATTAATATACCAATTGGTATATTTTTATGTATATTCGTAACATGATAATATCAAAAGCAGCAAAAACAAGTCAATATATTTTAGAAACAGCTTCTCCAATTTTTAATAAAAATGGATATAGTGGTACCAGTATGTCTGAGATAACAAATGCGACAGGCTTGACCAAAGGAGCTATCTATGGTAATTTTAAAAATAAAGAAGAACTAGCCTTAGAAGCGTTTAGTTATAATGTGCAGTTTCTTATTGATAAATTGAAATCAATACTATATGATATAGAGTCTCCTATTGCTAAATTATTTGCACTTACTAATTTTTATAGAGAGTATCATAATCATAATCTGCCGAGGGGAGGTTGCCCTCTCCTGAATGTTGCAGTAGATGCAAATCATACAAATCCTGAATTGTTTCAGCGAGCAAAACATATTATAAAAAAAATGACAGATGGTATTGCTAGAATGATTATTGATGGTATTGAAAAAGGAGAAATAAAAGATACGATTGATCCGGTAAAATATGGAGGTAGGATTTTTTCTTTAATTGAAGGTTCAATTTTCACATCTTTAATGATGAAAGATGATTGTTATTTAATGGATATGATGAATCATATTGATAAAATGATACAGACGGAATTACAAGTATAATAAGCTGATTAAAATAGCTTTTAGAAATAAATGGATGCAACAAATAAAATGGTTTGATAGAAAATTTAAATTTCCTGATGGACAGAATATTTTTCCATCTATAGTTGAAAGGTTGCGAGGCACTTCAGTTCGCTTAGTTGATAAAATATCTAAAATGCAAGGTGTTGATGTAACTGCTAAGCTTGAAGGTAGCTGGTCTATTGCAGAAAATATAGGGCACCTTATTGATTTAGAACCACTTTGGCAAGGAAGACTTGAAGATATTTTAAATGATACAAAAGAATTGAGACATGCAGATTTAGAAAACACAAAAACAAATCTAGCAAATCATAATAATAAGAATATTCAGGATTTACTCAAAGAATTTTCTGAAACCCGAGATAAAACGGTAGCAAAGTTAGAAGCATTGAATGAAAAAGAAATATATAAACATGCATTGCATCCAAGATTAAAAACACCAATGCGAATGATGGATTTATTTCTTTTTGTGGCTGAACATGATGATCATCATTTAGTAAGAATAACAGAAATAAGCAGGCTATAAAATAAATGAAATGGATCTAAAATTAGATTGGAAAAATATTCGAATACATTTTAGTAAAAGTTTTAAGTCTTGCTTGCATGTATCAATTGCGTCTGTTGATGTTGAAAATCAACCTACCGTAACACCGATAGGCTCTTTATTTTTAAATAATAATCAAACAGGATTTTATTTTGAAAAATTTCCGTCAAAGTTACCTGAACATGCAAAGGGGAATAAAAATATTTGCGTTTTAGGCGTTAATAGTAATCGATGGTTTTGGATTAAATCATTATTTAAAGTAGAGTTCAAAGAATACCCGGCGGTTAAATTATATGGCACTTTAGGGAAACAAAGAAAAGCAACTGAAGAAGAGATCAAAAGGTTAGATAGAAGAATGAGAAGTACAAAAGGGTTAAAAGGGAATGCATATTTGTGGAGTAATATGGAAACTGTAAGAGAACTTATTTTTACAGAAGCAGAAAAAATAAATATAGGTAAAATGACTTCTAAACTCTAAAATAATGATGCCAAAAATATTCATATTAATTGCAAGTTCTATATTTTTAATTTTAGGAGTAATCCATCTAATCTATACATTTTTTACCAATAAGTTTCTGGCAAGAGATAAAGAAACTACTCAAAAGATGAAAGAGACCTCGCCAATATTAACGAAAGAAACAACGGTTTGGAATGCTTGGATTGGTTTTAATGCAAGTCACAGTATTGGAGCCATATTTATAGGGTTGATTAATATATTGTTGGTAACACAACATTTTGAAGTATATCAAAATTCCTTTAATATTTTATTGCTAGATATTTGTGCCGCGATATTTTATCTTTTTTTAGCAAAAAGGTATTGGTTTAAAATTCCGTTAATTGGAATTTTAATTGCAACAAGTTGTTTTATAATCTCACTATTGCTATTTATAAAATAAAAAAATTTACACAAAAATATACCAATCAGTATATATTATATAAAGCATTTTAAAACAGAATTGTAAAAATGAACACAAAACTAATTACTAAAGAGCTTATAGAAAACCATTCTAGTTTTTCTAATTACATAGCTGATTTATCGTTGGATGAATATGAGTTTTCTTATCAAGAAAAATGGAATGCAGGACAGCATTTAGATCATATTATTAAAAGTGTTGCAATACTGACGAAGGCGTTTGCAGTACCAAAATTTATATTGAAGCGTAAATTTGGTGTAGCAAATAGGTCCTCAAGAACCCCGGATGCTTTGATTGTAAAATATTTGAAAAAATTAAAAACTGCGAAACCAACACCAAGTAGATTTCAGCCAGATAATATAAATTTTACTCAAAAAGAAAAGGCTCTTAAAAAACTGCAAAAACAAGTGAATAAGCTGTGTAAAAGAGCAGTAAAATTTTCTGAAGATAAGTTGGATGTTTATATTTTGCCCCATCCACTTTTAGGGAAATTAACATTGAGAGAATTATTATATTTTACTAATTATCATGTAAAACATCATTATGAATTAATTGCAAAGTCATTAGAAAACAAATAAGATGAATTAGTTAAGTATTGTATGAAACATTTCAACACAGATAAAAAGGAAAATTTCAATTCAAAAATAAGACGATTGACATTTAATTTATTTCCTGCGATTAGAGGGACAGGAGTTTGGGTCAGTTTTATATCTGAAGACTATAGAGAAATTCATATAAGATTGCCTTTGAGTTGGCGGACTAGAAATTATGTAGGTACCGTTTTTGGTGGGAGTATTTATGCTTCGACAGATCCGTTTTACATGCTACAGCTTATGAAAATACTGGGAAAAGAATATGTTGTTTGGGATAAATCGGCTCTTATAAAATTTAAAAAACCTATTAAAAAGACAGTTTATACCAGATTTCTTATCACCGACGAGATTTTAGAAGAGATTAAGGAGAATGTAAAGCAGAAAGGTTCATATACAATTGATTTACCTGTATTATTTCAAGATAAGCAGGATGTTGTTTATGCTGAAATAATGAAAACAATTTATGTTGCAGATAAGACCTATTATCAATCAAGAAAGAAATAAAATAAGTTTATGAAACTATACCTGAAATTACTAAAATTCTACTATGGAATAATTTCTTTCATTTCTCCACAATTTGGAGGGAAATTGGCTTTCAAACTATTTCAAAAAGTCAGGAAAAAGGATATTAGTAAAAGGGAAATATCATTTTATAAAAAAGCTAGGCATTTTAGAATCCCGCTTCAAAAAGAAGATTTACATTGTTATGAATTAGGTAATTCTAAAGGAGAGTTGATTTTTTTAGTGCATGGTTGGGATTCAAATGCTGGTAGCTTGTCAAAATTTGCTTTTGAATTAGAAGATAGAAACTATAGAGTAATTAGTTTTGATTTACCCGGTCATGCAAATTCAAAATCAGAATACACCAATTTATTCGAGTGTAAAGAAGCCTTTAAAAAATTGATAGAATTTATCAATCCGCAAGAGCCCTTTACTATTATTTCTCATTCATTTGGTTCAGCTATGACGGCATATACAATGTCTGAATTAAACTATACCGTTGATAAGTTTGTGTTTTTAACTACCCCAAACTCATTATTCGAAATTTTTTCATCGTTTCAGAAATTTGTAGGTATTAATGATAAAATATTCTCGCAGTTACTTCGAAATGCAAACAAGTCGTTACAGGAAGATATTCGTACGGTAAGTGTTGAAGATAAATTAGGGCGTGTATCATTTACTAAATTATTATTAGTACATGATAAACATGATAAAATTTTACCTTATCGCAATTCCGAAGAAGTTTTTAAATCTACCCATAATGCACAATTAAAAACATACAAAAAGATAGGACATTATAGAATGTTATGGAATGACGATGTGCTGGAAGAGACTATGGATTTTATAAAAAATTAAAAATGAAAATAGCAATTTTGATTTATAACGGAATGACAATGCTCGATGCTATTGGTCCGTATGAGGTATTTGCACAATTACCGAAAGCCGAAGTGTTTTTTGTAGCTAAAAATAAAGGAGAGATAAAATCTGACACAGGTTATGTACATCTAAATGCAAAATACGATTTTGACAATGTGATTGAAGCAGATATTTTAGTAGTTCCAGGTTCAACCATTGCTTTTGTAAAAGTAATGAAAGATAAAAAAACCTTAGACTGGATTCGTAAAGTTGACAAAACTACAAAATATACAACTTCAGTTTGCAGCGGTTCATTAATTCTGGCTGCTGCTGGATTGTTAAAAGGATTGAAAGCTACTTCGCATTGGAAACCTATTAATCTATTAAAAGACTTTGGAGCCATTCCTGTAAGAAAACGTTTTATTCATGAAGGAAAGATAATCACTGCGGCAGGTGTTTCAGCAGGGATAGATATGGCATTGTATTTAGTAAATGAAATTGCTGGTGAACAACGGGCTAAGTCGATACAATTATTAATTGAATATGATCCATCTCCAATTTATAATTCTGGAAATTATACTACTTGTGAATCAGATATTATTGAAAAGGCAGAACGGCAATTGTCAAGAAATGCAAAAAAAGAATTGAGTTTGTTTGATGCAATCACTAATCTTAAAACATTGAAAAAAATAAAATGAGTGGATATGTAATTGATACTACACGATTGCAACTACGGAAATTATGGAAAAAATTTCCGAATAACTGGGCTGCTGATGTTGCTATGATAGGTACAGACTATGGCAAAATAAGAGTGAAAGATACCAAAGGGAATAAGCCAATAATTATTAGTGTGCCAGATGGACCAAATGTTATTGAGCATCATGAAGAATTAATACAAAAATTGGCAAATAACTATCGTGTTATTTGTTTTGAACTACCAGGTTTCGGATTTTCATATCCTGCATTGAGATATGATTATTCGTTTGATATGACAGCGAAGATTATTATAAATGTAATGGACGTTTTACAAGTTGAAAGAGCGTCACTTTCGTTTTCATGTGCAAATGGGTTTTATGGAATTACTGTTGCTAGAATGATTCCAGAAAGGATTGAACATCTATTTTTAGCGCAAACACCTGCGATGCATCAAATGAAAAACTGGACAAAACAAAACGTTCCAAAACTAGTAAGAATTCCTTGGTTTGGACAAATTACAAATTCGTTTTTAGAGAAAAAATTAGCAACTAAATGGTATAATTATGCATTGCCAAAAGGTTTTGATAAGTCAGAATATCAACTAAAAGCAGTGAGTACTATAAAAAATGGAGGATGTTTCTGTCTGTCAAGTTTGGTGCAAGGTCTTACAAAAGAATTGAATAATCCGTTAGGCGGAATTGAGATTCCTACAACATTGATTTGGGGGAATAAAGATTATACACATAGAAATACTGACTTTAATACTATTAAAGAGCATATTTCAAATGCTAATATTATTGAATTTAAAGGTTGTGGCCATTTTCCTGATTTGGAAAATACAACGAAATATGTGAGTTTGATAAATAAAGTTTTAAAAAAATAATATAATAAAATCATTGCGAATCCACCTCTGGTGGATGTGGTTACTTCATAATGGATATTGGTTAACATTAAACTACGTTATCCGCCAAAACGGATAACTCGCAATGGTTTTTTAATCAAATTTACCTAGATGTAAACCTTTTATAATACCATCAGAAAGTCCAATTTTAGGAACATATATTTTTGTGGCCCCACTCCATTTCATCGCATTGAGATAAATTTTAGTAGCGGGTATGATAACGTCTGCTCTGTCAGGATTTAAGCCCAATTCGGTTATACGCTCATTATAGCTCATCTGTTTTAAAAATTGATAGTGAGCTCTTATATAGATATGTGAAAGAGGTTTTCCTAAAGGTCTGTCCGACATTTTAAAAATTTTATTGATATTCCCTCCAGAACCAATCAATGAAACTCTCTTTAAATTTTTAGTGCTTGATTTAATCCATTGTTCAACGTCTTTAAAAATGAGTTTATTAGCATCTTTGCTGTTATTCAGCAATCGTACTGTCCCCATTTTAAATGATTTTGAACTGATAATTTCGCCTCTAGAGAAAACAGTAAATTCCGTACTACCACCACCAACATCAACATATAAATAAGACTGATTGCTTTCAATTAATTCGTTCAAGTCAGTTGAAGCAATAATGGCGGCTTCTTTTTTACCATCAATTATATCAATTGATATACCTGTTTTTTTATTAATTTTTTTTACAACTTCCCGGCCGTTTTCAGCTTCACGAATAGCAGAAGTTGCACATGCTTTAAATTTCTCTACACCATTTACTTCCATTAGTAATTTAAAAGCATTCATAGTGTCAATCATTCTTTTGATATTAACATCGCTAATAGTGCCGTTTACAAAAGAGTCTGCACCCAAACGAACGGGAACCCTTACCAATGATGCTTTTCTAAAGAGTGTTTCTTTACCTTTTTCAATAATAATATTTGAAATTAATAGTCTAACAGCATTAGACCCGATATCAATTGCTGCATACTTTTTTATCTTCAAAATAACTTTTTTATTTATGAAATTTAGGAAACTCTACAAGGAAAGTCTTTCCTTTTTTAATATTTTTCCAGTGCTTGTCTTTGAATTGTATACCAACAACACCACACGTAGGTACATGTGCTATGGGCTTGTTTCCAAATGTATTGACAAAAGTGTTAATGCCATGGTCATGACTAAAAATGATAGCAGAATCAAATCCGTCATCCAATGCCTTAATTGTTTTAATTAAATAGCCGTCACTAAAACTATACAATGATTTGTTTATTTTAAGATTTACCAACGGAAAATTAAAAGTATAGCTAAAAATCATCGCTGTATGAAGCGCCCTATTAGCAGAACTAGAAACAAATATATTTGGGCAACTGACTTTCCTTTCTAAAACTTTAGAAACTAAATACGCATCATTAATACCTCGTTTTTTTAAAGGTCTGTCAATATCTTTTACTCCTTGATAATCCCAGGAAGATTTGGCGTGTCGAACTATATAGAGTGTTTTCATTAACTAATTTAGTTAGTAGCTAATTTATATAACCAAAGATAAATGATTTTATTATTTCCAACCTGAGTTTGATGAATAATTTTTTTACAGCTTTAATGAAATTTTTCATTTTCGAGTCATAATTTTTGAAGGACTAATTGATTAATCTAATAAAATTTGGTAAAGAAAACGGAAAATTTCAAAAAGTCTGAAAGGAAAGAGAATAAAGTAATTTTAAATCGTATGCTCTACTTTCTGTAAATTTAATTCTTTGTTGAATTCAGGTTGTTAAGGAGCCAATCGTTCTTTTTTCCAATTAAGATCTTTTTGCAAAGTATATCGTATTCTATCATGCATACGATTGGGTCTTCCTTGCCAAAATTCAATTGAAATGGGTTTGACTAAGAATCCGCCCCAATGTTTTGGGCGAGGTATTTCAACATCTTGAAATTTTTCTTCATATTTTTTAAGACCATCATCTAATGTTGACCGTGAACTAACTATTTCACTTTGATTAGATGCCCAAGCACCTAGTTTGCTTCCGTCCGGTCTGGTTTCAAAATACCCATCCGATAAGTTTTCTGCTAGTTTTTCTGCCTTTCCTTTAATGATAATTTGACGCTCTAAGCTGTGCCAAAAAAAAGACAAACAGATATTAGGATTAGTTGCAATTGCTTTCCCTTTTTCAGAATTATAATTGGTGTAAAATATAAAACCTTCCCAAGTAAATTTTTTAAGTAGTATTATTCTGTTTTTTGGAAAATTGTCAAGACCAATGGTTGCTACGTTCATAGCATTAGCTTCATGGATTGTCTCAGATTCGTCAGCAACTAAAAACCAATCTCTAAATAATTCCATAGGATTGTCAGGTGTGTTCACTTCTAACAATTCATCCTTTTGATAGTTTTTTCTATGATTGCTTAGGTCTTTTTCCATTGATTAATAATTCATTATTCCTTTTTCCGAATTAACCACAAACCTATAAAAGTGATCAATCCGTTTATAGGTAATATTTCCCATTGAAATTGATAGTTGCCAATAATACTTTCTGGTAAAGAAGTTATTATAAAGCTGAATATTATTGAACTAATTGCTACAATCCATGCATATCTATCTTTAATTTTATGCTTTGTTAAAATTCCGAAAGCAAATAAACCTAATAATGGTCCATACGTAAATGTTGCAAATGTAAAAAGGTTTCCTACAACATTTCCATCAAGATTATT
>Ga0256847_1000949_pt1 | contig 16135 bp, 19 predicted proteins | sample TeddybearmetaG_FD_189099 | JGI IMG/M metagenome (GOLD analysis project Ga0256847, IMG submission 189099) | Hydrothermal vent microbial communities from East Pacific Rise, Pacific Ocean - Teddybear | ecosystem: Environmental > Aquatic > Marine > Hydrothermal vents | place: Pacific Ocean: East... | reverse complement strand
ATCAAAATATCTTGTTAAAGAGTCTCCAGATTCTAATCCCGCAGGTGACCAAAACAACGATACAGATTCAAAAAAAAACACCCAAGATGACTATGACGTAAAAGCAGTTGTTGAATTTCTACAAGTTGAGCCAGTTCATTTGGGAGCGCTTTTGTTTGGGGCATTTGAAGATGAATTTGCAGTCATGATTCTTGAGGAATTGGATGCGGAGCTGCGAAACCAAATTCTCTATATTTCCCTTAATCGGAAATTGCTAAACGAGGATTTAAAGAAGCAACTTGAATTGTCGTTGCTCGAAATGATTGTTGGTTCGGAACCTGACGAAGGTAACAAAGTTGAAATTGAGAGAGCCGCGAGCCTCATTAATCAACTTTCAACTGAAAATGCAGATCAGCTGGTGGAATACCTTGAAAAAACCAACCCTGAAAATGCTGCAGCGATCAGAAAGTCACTCTTCAAATTCGTTGATATTGAACTGTTGAAGAAAGCTGATCGTAGTGTCTTGTTTGATAGCGTTCAAACCAGTGACCTTTCTATCGCGCTTGCAAATGCCAGCGATTCATTAAAAGAGTCAGTGTTTGAAATTCTGAGTCAGAGAAATCAAAGGATGGTCGAGTCGGAAATATCAAGAGGCAGCAACAGTCTTGATGAGACCACAAAAGTTCAAAGGCTTATAAGCAGTGCAGCTCTTAAACTAGCCAGAGAAGGTCAAATTACCTTACCAGAGGCTAATCAATAATGGTTGCTGTAACCACTGAAACAATAAATAGATTGATCCGCCATTGGTTGTGCATCGATAACCATGAATGGATTTGTTGGTGAGTGAAATATGGCAATTACATTCATAGACGAGATCAAGTTGGTGATTGAGATACGTTCGGGTACTCGTTATGCCAGATGAAGCAGATAAAGACAGTAAAACCGAAGACCCAACTGCAAAAAAGATATCCGACGCCCTGGAAAAAGGTAATGTTCCATTTTCCAGAGAGATCACGAATTCAGTCTCTTTATTGGCGATTTTGATTTCCGGGTATTTTTATCTTCCTGGTATGGTTATTGAGCTGGGTTGGGTCTTAAAGGGTGTATTTGCTAATTTAAGTAGTTGGCCAATGGATACTCCCGAAAATTTTGCTTCACTCCATTCTCTTTTGGGGAAGCAGGTTTTATTGATTGTCACGCCGGTAATTATTCCACTCATAGTGTTTGGATTAGCAGCATCATTATCTCAAAATATGCCTAGCTTGGTATTGAACAGAATAGCGCCAAAAGCATCGAAATTATCGATATTAAAAGGCCTAAAAAGACTTTTTGGCAAACAAGGTTTCAGAGAGTTCGGTAAAGCCTTGTTCAAGTTTAGCGCCGCCGGGATAATCGCTACTACGATTGCGGTCACTCAAATTGATTTTGTAATAACAAGAGTATTGGCCGAAACCAGCACGATTCCCGTCAGCATATTCTCATTGTTCATCAAGGTTCTGATCGGGTTGACTTTGACTGCATTTATTCTGGGGGTAGTAGATCTCATTTGGGTCAGAAAGGACTGGAGGGACGATCTCAAAATGACACTGCAGGAGGTCAAAGATGAGAACAAACAGTCTGAAGGCGATCCAATGGTTAAAATGAAATATCGATCTATAGCACAGGATCGAACACGACGAAATATGATCTCAAATGTCGAAGGAGCGACTCTTGTAATTACGAACCCCACTCATTACGCGATCGCAATGCGATATGACCCAATAATTGATAAGGTGCCAGTAGTTTTGGCTAAGGGAAAAGATCTTATTGCGCTTAAGATCAGGGAGGTCGCCAACGAAAACGATATCCCAATTACTGAGGACCCTCCGCTTGCTCGGGCACTATATAGTGTTGTGCAAGTTGACAGTGAAATTCCATTGGAATTTTATGTTCCACTGGCTGCGATTATACGCTCGCTCAATCAATCCAAACCACAGGTATCCCGCTAACTAGTCAATTAATTGCTAGGTGGTAACGGTCTGAGTTATCCTGCCAAAATGTTCACAGACAAGCCTCGCGCAAGCTACTCCACCTAATTTTATCTTAACAGCTGGTTAATTTTAATGGACTTTGGCCAGCCTTGGCTTGGGTGTTACCATGAGTGAATTATCTTTAAATATGCTTGCTGCAAGTAACGCCAAATTTTTGGCCGTTCGTCAGTCGCTTGTTGCCCGCAATATAGCGAATGCTAACTCTCCAGGCTATCAGGCATTAGATGTTAAGCCATTGAGTGAGCAATCGGTTGATTTTAGCTCTTTGGTGCGTACCCATGAATTGCATTTTGCAAATTCCTCCAATGAAGCAGGCGGACTTGAGGTCGTTAAGGACGACACGTACGAGTTTTTTCAATCTGGAGGCAATGTCAGTTTACCAAAAGAAATGATCAAGGCGGGAGAAATCGCTTCTGCCTATAAACTTAATACATCAGTGATGAAATCGTTTCATCGGATGGTAATTTCTGTGTTCGGGTCTTGATTGATGGACGCATTAAAAGCATCGATGGTAATATCGGGCGCGGGCATTGCTGCACAATCCCAGCGTATGCGTATCGTCTCCGAAAATATTGCAAATGCAAATACCACTGGAAGCACTCCGGGAAGTGATCCATATCAACGCAAAACGATTTCGTTTCTAGAGGTAATCGACCGGAAAACCGGAATTGAAACTATCGGGATCGATAAATATGGCGTTGATAATTCGACATTTCAGCAGATTCACGACCCCGGTAATGTGGCTGCAGACAAAAATGGCATGGTAAAAATGCCGAATGTCGACATTTTAATCGAAATGGCAGACATGCGCGAAGTGATTCGTACCTATGAAGCGAATATGCAAGCTGCCAAGCAAGCTCGAAACCTGATTTCGATGACTATTGATATGATTGGAGGATAGGATGATCATTAATTCCGCAATCCCATCTGTCGGAGCGCAAACCGCTTCGCCAAGCGTTAAAACTGGCCTGGATCAGCTTGGCAAAGGCATCGCTTCGGCTGAAAATAGCCCGCAAGGGTTGGATTTTAGCCAATTATTAGCCGATGTGGGAAACAGCACAATTCAGAGTATTCAAAAAGCCGAAGCAACTTCGATTGCTGGTTTGAAGGGTGAGGCTGACACTTATGATGTTGTGACATCTGTTATGGAGGCGGAGCAGTCTCTTCGGATGATGGTCTCTGTGCGCGACAAAATTGTGAATGCTTATCTTGAGATCAGCAGGATGCAAATTTAGAGTTTTCATTCGGTAATTTCAAACTGGCTATATTAGAGGAAAGTCAATCATGAGTATCAAGGCGCTATCGATTGCTGCGACGGGCATGAATGCTCAGCAAAAAAATCTTGAGGTGATTGCAAATAATATTGCCAATATCAATACGACAGGTTTCAAACGCGCAAGAGCAGAATTTACTGACCTTATGTATGAAACCGTCAGATCGAGCGGAGTATCGAATCAGGCGGGCCTTGGTGTTATTCCAGAGGGCGGGAAATTGGGGCTGGGTGTGAAACTATCAGCGATACGCGACATACATATTCAAGGGGCGTTGAGCCAAACCAACAATCCGCTTGATTTGGCCATCAACGGAAAAGGATGGTTTCAGGTTCTCGGAGCGAATGGTGAGACATTGTATACCCGTTCTGGTGCTTTTAATCTCAATCAAGACGGCCAACTGGTAAACTTGCACGGAAATATTGTTGATCCGGAAATTACTGTTCCGGAAAATTCGCGACAGGTCACTGTGACATCCTCTGGTCAAGTTTTCGCCCATTTGGATGGTGCAGTTGTGCCAACGGAAATAGGACAGATAACACTTAGCAATTTTGCCAATGAAGCTGGCTTGGAGCCTATGGGCGATAGTCTGTTTGCAGCAACAGATGCTTCTGGTTCCGCAATCGAAGGGGTGCCGGATGGACCTGGATTTGGTAAAATCAGCCAAGGCTATCTGGAATCATCCAACGTAGACGCTATCAAAGAAATCACTCAAATGATTGCGGCACAGCGGGCCTACGAAATGAACTCCAAAGTAATTCAAGCCGCAGACGATATGTCCAGCGTTGTCTCCAAGGGGATACGATAGTGGTTAAGGCACTAATCCGGTTAGTTTTATTCCTGGGTGTGGTTTTGGTTTACCAAAACAGTGCTCTTTCTGCTGGACAGGTAACAACAATACCGGTGCCCAAAAACATAATTTATGCGGGTCAGGTAATAACGGATCAATTGCTACGCGGGCGTATAGTGCCATTGAGGTACTTGGCGGGGGTCAGCGTAATTGAAAATCGTATGCAGGTGGTTGGAAAAATTGCAAGAACAACATTGATGCCAAGTCGTCCAATCGCGACAAATCATATCACTGAACCAGACGTTATAAAGGTCAACAAACCAACGATGCTTATCTATACGATCGGGATGTTAAAAATTACCGCGGAAGTTTTGCCGCTGAACTCAGCAAAAGCGGGTGAATTTGTCAGGGCGCGCAACATTCGATCTGGAAGAATTATCTCCGGTGTTGCGATGACAAACGGCACAATTATTATCAAGGGTACCTAGTGGTTGTGCGAAACAAAATTATCATAATAATTGCCGGTTTATTGTTGGCGACGAGCTTCAATATGGAGGCGCTGCAAGCTCAGGTGCGGATTAAAGACATCGTTTCTTTGCAGAGCACGCGCGAAAACCAGCTTCTTGGCTACGGATTGGTCATCGGTCTGAATGCTTCGGGCGATTCAATTAGAAACTCCCCATTTACTGAAGCATCAATTAAGTCGATGCTTGATAAACTGGGAATTGGTAGAAGTGCAGATAGTTTTAGAACAAAAAATGTTGCGGCTGTATTGGTTACGGCCAATTTGCCGGCATTTGCCAATAAAGGGACGGTAATCGACGTAAACGTATCGTCGATTGGTGATGCCAGCTCTTTGCGTGGTGGGACACTAATATTCACGCCGATGCTAGGAGGAGATGGCAATATATATGCTTCAGCTCAAGGTGGCCTTATCGTTAGCGGCTTTTCTGCAGAGGGCGACGCGGCTGATATTAGTGGTAATACACCAACAGCCGGACGCATTCCAAATGGTGGAATTGTGGAGCGTTCTGCGCCGGGAAGTTTGAATGAAGAGCGCCAGCTAATACTCCAGTTAAGAAATCCAGATTTTAACACCGCCATTTCCATCACTGACCAGATTAATCTTTATTCGGTCAGGAGATTTAAGAAAAATCTTGCACATGAAGGCGATCATCAAAGTGTTATTGTTAGGGTTCCCAAGTCAATTTCGCCAACCAGACTGTATGCACTATTGGGCAACTTGACTATCAAGCCAGACACTCCAGCAAAGATCATTATTGATGAGCGGACTGGCACCGTAATTATTGGGTCAAATGTTAAGGTTTCAACGGTTGCTATAACCCATGGTGGACTGACGGTTAGCGTTACCGAATTACCTAAGGCTTCTCAGCCAGCTGCTTTTTCCGACGGTGTAACCGTTATTGAGCCGGACACAGAAATTATTATTTCAGAAGAGGGCAAAAACATTGGCATAGTGCAGGGGCCATCACTGCAACAATTGGTCAGTGGTCTGAATAGAATGGGTGCCAAGCCTTCAGGAATTATTGCAATATTGCAGGGTATAAAATCAGTCGGTGCACTTCAGGCGAATTTGGTGGTTCAGTAATGAAAACTAAACTTGGAAAGTTTTTCAGATCAACCACCGGAGCGATGCTGATTGTTTGCACATTGAGCAGCGCACTTATATTCAACGCCTATTCCGAGAATATGCCAATGGATAAAGTCTCTGCAGGCAAGGCGCAACCTGATGAAACAGATGACAAGAATTTAGTCACCGGTGCGATTATGCGCGAGAGTGATATGTATAGTTATTGCCTGAATATTTCCGATGCCGCAATTGAGTTGCGATCAGTCATTCTCAATGAAGAGCTTAAGTCAGTCGAAAGCCAGGCCAAGAACAAGCTGTTGCTGATTGAATCGAAAATTCAAGAGCTAAAGAAATGGACGCTTAAACGTGAAAAATTTCTAAAGAGCGGGAATGACGCGCTGGTGAAAGTCTTTCAAACCATGCGACCTGATTCTGCCGCATTGCAAATGACTGAGCTAGAATCAGCGCTTGCAGCAGCAATAATTTTTAAACTTGAACCAAAATATTCAAGTGCAATCCTGTCGGAAATGAAGCCTGCCGTGGCTGCAAAAATAGCTGTAATTATAACAAGTGCGGTAAATGAAAATGATACTCAATAATATTTCGGTTGTTAAACAACAGTTTTTCTCACCAATCTGTATGTCGAGGTTGATTGGATCGATGATTGTCGTTTTCTCAGTTTTGCTATTGGGTGGATGTAATTTGTCCTTCCACGACATAGGAATACCTCCCGCTCTTTCCAGTGTTAATTCGCAAGTAAATTCGGACGATGTTCTCATTTCACCTGAACCGGTTGTCATTCGAGGGGTGGAGAGAAATTCCATGTTGGATAATGGGCTTTGGAACAAACGTGATGGGATATATTTTCGTGACACCAGGGCTTATGAGGTTGGAGATATTTTGACTGTCAATATATTGATGAATGATAGTGCAAAACTTAAAAACCGATCTGATCGTGATAGTAGTCTGAATGGCTCTCTTACCGGTTCTGGCACTTATACAGTACCAGGGGGAGTTAGCCCCATATCTTCGATTGCCGCATCACTCGATGGAAGTTTGGATGCCGAACGGGGCGGATCCATCAATCGTTCTGAAAAGATTCGGCTAAACATTGCAGCAATTGTCATAGCCGCTTCCGAAAATGGGAATTTACAAATCTCAGGAACCCAGGAAATTCGGGTAAATCACGAATTACGCATTTTGACTGTAAAAGGCATTGTACGCTCAAAAGATATACTGCCAAACAATACGATCCCGTATGAAAAAATCGCAGAGGCGCGGATTTCTTATGGTGGCAGTAATTCTCGGACAAAGGCAAAACACTCATATCTGCCAGACTTCCTGAAGAGGGCAGATAACTCTGGTCGGGCACGTAACTGATGGCAAAAAAAAAGGAAGACGAAGAAAAACCGGATTCCGTGATACCGTTTATAATAGCGTTCGCAATTGTATCGGTAATTGCTGTAGCAACCGGGTGGTTTATAAGTTCTGGCCAACTGGCGGCTGTTCCAGAGAAACAGTTGGCAGAAATGGACAATACCAAAAAGGAAGAAAAAGCCAAGAAGGACGAAGCTGACGAAAAAAAAGTTTCCCAGCCGGGAAACCAGGTGGTCAAACTGGCACCAATAATTGTAAAGTTGGTAGGTGGATTGAACACCTGGCTCCGTATAGAGTTGGTTGTTATTGCAAATCAAGATTCCGATTTGGAGAGCGCCGGCAAAAAAGAACTAATCGCAAACGACATAACGGCATTTCTTAGAACGCTATCATTGAACCAAATATCAAGCCCGAGCGGCTATCTGCATTTGAAGGAAGACTTGCTGGATAGGGCAAATCTATCCACAGCTGGTAATGCGTTAGACGTGCTGATAGTCACAATGGTGACAGAATGATGCGAGCGTTATTGTTTCTGTTCTTTGTGGTTTTCGCAAGTCAAACAGGTGCGCAAGAACTGAATTTATCCGACCTTCTTCCTGAAGGGAATGGCTCGGTTTCAGGGCGGATAATTCAAGGACTTATTCTGCTCACAGTTCTGTCAATTGCACCAGGTTTGTTGGTTACAACCACATCGTTTACCCGTTTTATCATCGCTTTTTCATTTTTAAGAAGCGGGCTTGGGTTGCAATCCACACCTTCGAATTTGATCATTATTTCGTTGTCAATTTTTATGACGTATTTTGTAATGTCGCCTGTATTTGAAAAATCCTGGACAGAAGGGATTCAGCCATTATTGGAAAATCGACTTAGTGAGGAAGCGGCGATTGAGAACACCATTCGACCATTGAAACAATTTATGCTTCAACACGTTCGAGACGAAGATCTTGAATTGTTTGCTGAATTCAGAAGAAATACATCAAAAGACCCGACCAAAGATATTGAACCAACCTTATCGATTATTTTGCCGGCATTCTTGCTTTCAGAATTGAGGCGGGGATTTGAAATTGGATTTTTAATATTGTTACCATTTTTGATCATTGACCTGGTTGTCGCGACTATCACAATGTCCATGGGTATGATGATGTTACCCCCGACAGTCGTGTCATTGCCATTCAAAATTTTGTTTTTTGTTCTTATTGACGGTTGGAATATCATTGTTGGAGAATTGCTAAAGTCAGTTCTGTAATCTCTAACCTTGTTTACCGAATCTTCATTAATTCTGGCTAAGAGTGACGGTGTAAAAGGGTATAGCGTGGAATTCGCATTGCAAAATGCATCCAAGCAGGCATGATGTCTTTATATCCCACCGGCTGATCCGGAATGTCCCACCGAGCAAAATTAACATGGGGACAGTTCATGTCTAGTATAAATACAAATTTTTCCGCAATGACAGCGCTTCAATCGCTGAATATGACCAACAAAAAAATGGATGCAACGCAACAGGCCATCTCAACCGGCTTTCGTGTTAATGATGCAAAAGATAACGCTGCATATTGGTCCATTGCGACGACCATGAGATCCGACAACAAGGCGCTTTCTACAGTTCAGGATGCATTGGGTTTGGGTGCCGCGACAATTGATGTTGCATCAACCGGTATTAAAGCTGCAATTGACGTCACCGACGAAATCAAGAAAAAATTGGTGGCTGCACGTGAACCAGGCATTGACCGGGTAAAAGTTCAGTCAGAAATAACTGAATTGCAATCACAGCTTTCGTCTATTGCGACATCTGCTTCATTTTCTGAAGAAAATTGGTTGTCGGTGGATTCTGGTGATGCGGGTTACAATGCAACAAAGTCTGTCGTGTCTTCATTTGACCGCAGTTCTTCCGGGGTTTCGATCGGCACCATCGACATAGACATTTCAACAACTGAACTTTTTGATGCTGCTGACCAGTCGGGCATTTTGGATCAAACTCGTACAGACGGTGGCGGTTCATTTACTATTGCAACCCTGGATATTTCAGCTTTGACAGATGTTGCAGCTGATTTAACAACCCTTGAAGGTTTCATCTCAGGAGTTGATGCCGGGATTGAAGAAATGACAACAGCTGCAACCAACCTTGGTGCAGTATCATCTCGGATTGATATTCAAACAGATTTTGTTTCAAATCTGATGGATGCTATTGATCGGGGCGTGAGTGCGCTTGTTGATGCAGATATGAACAAAGAATCTGTGAAATTGCAGGCACTTCAAGTTCAGCAACAACTTGGTATTCAGGCGTTGTCTATCGCGAATGGTAATAGCCAGAGCATATTGTCACTGTTCAGATAAGCTTCAAAAATTCGCTAAAATTACTAATCGTCGCGGTTCACCTCGTGGCGATTTTTTCAATTACAATAGATACCTTGTTTCATATTGCTCATCGGTTAAGTGTTTTTGCATATGGGAATATTCAATCCTTACGAAATATTTTGGCCTTGCCTGCTCAGAGTTAAGAACATTGCCTCTCTTCATATATTTACCCCAGAAGCCGAGGCTAAAGTTTTTAGCAAATACGTTTCAACCAGCTTCCTGAGACTGATTTAACGCATCTCGATTTCCTGTCTTGGCCACAATAAGTTCGTGTTGCATTATTTTGGCTAATAACTGCACAGCCACAATAACTGGTACCATGTTTCTAGCTTTTTTCTGCTGGTGTATTCTATTTCTGTTCTTCCGTACGCCGTAAAAGCATCACTCGTCTATTTACCATTTGGTGGACCAAATAACCAAATGACAGAGTGTTTCAGATGCAGGTCTCGATGCATTAATGATCGCTTATTGTGCTCCGTCGATTCGATTGATTACCCAACAAATAACTCAACGAACCTATCGATCCCGGGTGTCGATATCTGATGGTACATAAATCATCCATGCCCGGTAAAGTAATCATGCATAGAGGGTAATTCAATTAACAGTTGATTTCGTATTCGCAGTTTACGTATACATACGAGTTATGGATGAAACAAAATCCTAAAAAAATGATTTATAAAGTAATGCGAAAGTTTCTGGTCATTGTGTGCCGTGAACTTAAGATTTAAATTCGGGGTTTAGCAAGTTGATAAACAAACCAATTGTACTGCGCACAAGCGTTGTTGCCAGTATAGCGACTGGAGTTGTACTAGAAAATCTGTCGCAAGACGAATTGCTGTTACTGTTTTCGCAAGTTTGCGGAAAAGTGTTGTCAATTGAAGAAATATCAAGCCCAGAAGTGCAAGAAGTAGTTTCCGCCAATTTATACCGGCAATTTCCGTTGCTTCCTACCCAGTCAGCGGCGAAAAAAGATTGGGAAAACTCACTAAAACTTGCAGTGAAAGAATATGGTGAATATGTAGGTGTAAATCTCGGAATTCACTCCAATAATCAACAAAACCAACTTTCAGTTTGAGCCTATCATAACGCGTCTGTATTTAAGAAATTCTTCGATGCAATTATCCATCAAAATAACTTCGTCGACACCATGAAGGTAGAGGTTAATCAGACTCTTTGTAGAACGGTTTTCCAATACCGCGATTATTGGAACATCAAATATCTTACGAATAATCTCAATTGTTCGCATTCGGCTACTACAGCTTCCCAACAACACAGTATCAATAGTTGATGGATCAAGCGTGTGTTCATCAAATGTCACCGCATTAATATCTGAAGATTTCAGGCAGGCGAATTCAATATCGCACTTTTGAAGTGGCTCCTCATACATATGAGAATTTTCAATAAGTAAAATCATTCAGCCCCAATCCTGAACAAATTACGTTCACACTTATAAAAGATTATTAGATGCAAGCATTTTGAGCAATGAAAATTTTCGTTATGTGAACTATAAATGCTTACTTATACCCAGCATTCTTTTTGGGGCTGACCCAGATAACTACCTTAGATGACATCTAACCCATTGTCTTAGCTGCAATAACTGAGATGATGGGTCACTGTTATTAAATCTCCACTCACATTCCTTCAAATATAGCCCAAATTGGGCCTTGGGGACACCGTTGAATTTGCGCATATGGCGCTTGGCTTGATTCCAGAATTTCTCGATCCCATTGATGTGGTTGTTCCGGTCAGCGAAGAGCTTTGAATGGTTGATGCGAAAGTGGTGAAAGTCGGAAACATCCAACACGTTATAGCCTCTCCAGCAGTCGGAATAGACGATACTATCAGGCACCACCTTGCGCTTGATGATTGGGATCAGCGTAGCGCCAGAAGCATCTGGGATTATCTTGGTGTAGACTTACCACCCCTGTTTAATAAGCCAAAAACAGGTACTTTGCCCGTCGCACCACGTCCGCGTTTGCCTTTTCGCTTGCCGCCGAAATAGCTCTCATCGACTTCGATCTCGCCGCCAAACATTGCTTCGGATTCAGCTTCCAACTCATAGGCGATGATTTCACGCAATCGCAGGAAGAAAAACGCGGCAGTCTTGCGGTTTACACCACACAAACTGGCCGCAGTTCTAGCTGTAGATCCCGAGATAAAATGCTCGGTAAGGCGATCTTGTTTATAATGGCTTAAACGACTCTTTCGCATGCTTCCCATGATAACCCTTTTCTAGGTTATCTGGGTCAGCCCCTTCTTTTATTTTTGCTTTGCTAGTGTTTGAAACAATTCATTTGCTGGAACAACAGTTTCAGGTGTATCGATTTATCTGATATATAGAAACTACAATTAGCAGAATATCGTTGCATGACCCGCGATCCTAGTCACAATATCTTGTTCGAAATGCTTCATTCATTCGTGACGCTCTCCAAAACTTTAAATTTGTCGATGGCTGTTAAGCAATTGGGCAGCACCAGGCAGACAGTCAAGCGCCACATAAGCATACTGGAAAAAGCGAAGGGATATCCGCTTTTTGAACTGGTCGATCGTCGATACCAGTTGACTGAAGATGGTGCACGCTCACTTAAGGAAGCCGAAAATATTCTCTTTCGGGGCGAAGCCTGGTTAGCTGGTAATTCTGACCATGCTGATGGACTGGAATTCATAAGGCAGGATGGCAATCAAGGTCACAGCTATTACTCTCAACAACACAAAATGAACCGCTTGTGGTCCGACGGGCCATTATTACTCCAACAAGGCTTTGATTGCTGGTCAGCTGCGCATGGAGCAATCGAAAGTTCAAAAATGGCTCCAGTTCGACCATATTTACTTATTTATCGCCCGAATGGTAACCAGTGGCACTGTACCGAAATAGGAGAAAAGTCGGCATATTCAATTTGGTTGGGTTGGGAGTGGGTGAAAAGTAGCATTGGATTGCCCGCACATGAAACCGCAGTTGATTTACAGTCCTACAACTATATTGAAAGAGCATATTCTGACATAATCAATCAAGGTGGTGTACGGCTCGATCATGTTTATCGTAAAGCATCGAGGAAAAACGGAGAGGCGCCCACGTCGGTTACTTTCCAACGATTGTTATTCAGTTGTATTTTCCCTGATGGTAGTCCTGCTATCGGCAGCCTAATAGCAATGAGTAACAATATTGATATTCCTGGTCTTGATTCTAAGGCAGCAGCTTCAATGCCGAATAGCTTACTATCGGAATTCACGAGCAAATTGAGTATATCGACCAAATAAAGTGATTTTATTAGATGTATAAATTTTAGGGAAGGTAACCCCTTAATTTTGATGGGCTGTTTCAGTGGAACTCAGGTTGAATATTTTGCTTCTGTATTGGTGTTGTTCTTCCAATTTCCCTGTTGGGCCCATAATGGGGCGTTCATTGTTATATGCCGATATATGTCCAGAGCCATTGAGGTGCATGTTCCTGAACGTCTTCGATGCTGTCGAGGTAGTATCTGCTCAACTTTTTCAACCCAGTTTTGCAATTGCCGCTGATGTATTCAGGGCCATTTTCTATACTGCTTCAATTCCGACTGCCTTCTTCAATAAATCAACTTACATAATTTTCTTAGCATATATTTTCTTGTGGCGTCTATTCTCCTCTTCCAACACTTTCAAATGCGATCCAAAGACGCTTCGGCGCTGAATTTGGATCGTGTTTGTAAAAGCTGGCGTTGCTCATGCCTTGTTTACGGCAAAACTCTGATACAAGAAATCCGCCTTTGGTTGACTTCAGTATGCCCATGGTTTGATCGTCGTTATACTTGGGCTGTTCATCAGTATTTCCACGTCCGTTACGGTAAAAGAAATTCCATTTTTAAGCGTTATTAAATTTTGGAGGATTCACGGAATACTCCGAGTCATTTAGACTCACCATGTTTGAAACATTAACTGGAGAATATGATGAGCATTCATGATAAAAACTACTGCGCATATCTTGTTACAGAAATTTCAAAAATAGTTGAATCGAATGGAATATTTCTTGAAAGCGGTTCGGATTTTAGATATTTTAAAAATGCACTGCGCAAAGTAATGAAAACTACTCAGCTAGGGCCCAAGTTTGATCCAGATAGAAATGATCTTAATGGCGATAGTGCATTATGGATTATTGGCCGCAACAACGAAGGGGAAATTGTTCATACTCAAGCATTCTGCATGGTGGATTTGGAGAATTATTCGCTGGGCAACTATTTGGAAGAAAGGTACGTGGATTTTATTCCCTATTTACTGGACAAGAGCAGATCAGAATTTCTTTCCGGCCCTGGGTCATCTACAGCAACTGGCACCGCCTGTTATCACGGTGAGTTTATGCTCAAAAGGTGCTATTCAGGACTTCAAAGTGGTGCAATCTCAACACTATTATTCAGATTGGCGACTGCATCTTGCATGGTTGCATGGTCCCCAGACATTATATTTGGTTTCATGCATTCTCGCTTGATTCTCAATGGTTTAGCGGCGAAGGCGGGATTCATGCATTCTGAGCCGGATAGTATAACATGGGCGCGACCGGACATGAACAGAACCAAGAAATCATGGATTGTTTGGTTGGAAAATCAAGATATTAACCACTTGATGAAACTGACCGCAATGGATCTGAATTTACCATTTGTCGACTTTCACCAAAATATGGTTGAGAAAAAAGTGGCGTAAAAAGTTGTGATCGAAAGGTAATAAGTATGATCACCTGTCGCCTTTGTTTTTGAGTACATAGGCTAATTGGACGCCCCTATCTTGAGCGATGATATGGGGGCGTACAAATCTATGGAATACTGAGAAAAAATTGAATTCAGGATCTTTGTTAACTTATACTTGGATCAAGTACGGCCTACCAAATTTAGTGGATATTTCGAGTCTGTTTTTTTGCAAAGTTTAGACAAATATTTTGTCTGTTAGTCTATATGCAGACTAATTAGATTGGCTGGTTTTCGCAGGAAAAATTCTCTTGAACCAAGAAATATTTTTGGATTTTCGACGTGATTCGCGTTCGAAATGGTGTTTCCAATGATATTCACACAATGCATCAAAGCTATGAAAATTCACCCATCCTGTGGAAGTGGCTGCTTTTACGGTTCCGTCTGAGTATCTTCGAATCGGTCGACCGTGAAATGTGCTTTGGCTCAATAAATTTTTATTGGATTCGCTATTCGATGTTTTTGAGGGTTCTGCAGCAATATCGGTCATTTTCGACAGCCCTTGGTTAACTACGATCAATGGCGGCGAAAAATAAATATGAGAATTCAGAGCTTTCAGCCAATCGATGATATTGTGTTTCTACAATCTGACAGCGAGCCCGAGTTTCAAGTGCCAGCTGAAATTTTAATATCAGCAGGAAACCTTGTGTGAAGCTTACCAATCTGAAGAGATTGATCGACTTAAATCAAAATCGGCTATTTGGATACAAAATTCCGGGAGCCTGACATCATGGTTTGATATTTGTTAACATTATGGTCGTAATAATTCAGATACGAGCAAGTTCTGATTAACTTGATGCATGATGCAGCCTTGTACTTGGGTAGTTCCGAGATGTCATTTTCTATACAAAAACATTAATTTGAATTGAATGTATCGTGCAATTTGCAGTTGCCGGTAAATTCAATCGAGTTCGGCTGTCTGCAGAGGAATCCATCAGGACATGAAAAAAAAGCCTACCAAAAGTAAATCTGCTAAATCATCGGGCGACGGTGCTGCAAACTCTCCAAAACTTTTTAGGCTTCTTTTTCTTCCCTGCTTGATTCTGCAATTGAGTGCTTTTGCTATGCTGATCGCAGGTATCGCAGGTATCGGCGACATCAGCATCAGCAAAGTTGTTTCGGATTTTTACCTGGTGATCATAATTGTATACGTCCTTTCGGTATTGACCACCGAATACATTCACTCAGTAACTATGAAAAATATGGTCGCCAACACCGATTTAAATTGGATGGCACTAAGTGAATCTGTGGCTGAAAAAACCAGCCAAGTTGAATCCAAGATCGAAACTTATATTGGTGACGAATATGGCCGCATCAAGTCCGAAAATGAACGGCTTTCTAAAGAAGTTGAATTCAGTAAAAAATTACAAAACGAGAGTCTGGATAATGAAATCAAGGAATTAAGAAAGATAAATGCTGAACTTCAGGAAAAAATTATTTTGATCGCTGGAAGCTCCAATGGGATTGATAACTCTGAAGAACGAATCCAGGCAATGTAAGAATGCTGCTGATGATTGAATATCTCTGTAGCAGTGAGTGAGGGATTAACAAAATGAATAAACTTCGTGTGCGCCAACAAAATATGCAGATGGATGCAATGCCTATAAAGCCGACCGAACGTGGATATATTGAGGACTTTAAGAAGGCTGAAAATATTTTTGCGCTCGCAAAAAAATACAATTCCCCCCTTACACCAAAGGCATTTGCAGTTTGGTTTTCATACGTTACAGGCGATAATAAGCTCGTAAATCGCAGAATTGACCGGTTTATCAAAGCTTGTGACACGATTGATTCCTATCAAATGGAGATGGCCCATGACGAGTTTATTTGCGATTATAAAACTAAGTCAAATCAACAAAATACTGTCGGTAAAAATCTTGAAAGGGCTATGGCAGAAATTGTTAACCTTGTTCAGCGACATCTCTCGGCCAGTGACAATTATTCTGGATCGCTTCGTCAGGCCGCTGATACTCTATCGAATGAAGCGCACCCAGCCAAGATTCTACAATCAGTAAAGATTCTGATTG
>Ga0256847_1000948_pt1 | contig 16169 bp, 10 predicted proteins | sample TeddybearmetaG_FD_189099 | JGI IMG/M metagenome (GOLD analysis project Ga0256847, IMG submission 189099) | Hydrothermal vent microbial communities from East Pacific Rise, Pacific Ocean - Teddybear | ecosystem: Environmental > Aquatic > Marine > Hydrothermal vents | place: Pacific Ocean: East... | reverse complement strand
AGGGCTATACGGTAAAAGAAGTCGAAACGGAAGAGGAGCTCGCCATTTTTGTAGCCATATACAATGAGACCATGCAACGTGTAAATGCAGGGGAGTATTATTATTTCGAACTGGATTATTTCAAACAATTATTGAATAGCCCCGACTATAGTACAACCATTTTAATAGCCATCAAAGAAGGTGAAATTGCTGGCGGAGCTGTATTTACGGTAACACATACCTTTATGCAATATCATTTGGCCGGAACTGCAGCTCCCTATATTTATGATACTCCCATGAAGTTAATTTTGGATGAAGCGCGGTTAAAAGCCAAAGGCTTAGCACTAGAATACTTACATTTAGGAGGCGGAGTTGGCGGAAGTGATGAGGATTCCTTATTTAGATTTAAATCGGGTTTTTCGAAACGATTTTTTCAATTCAACACTTGGCAATACATCGCTAATCCTAAAGCATATCAAGAATTAGTGAGTAGTAATGGTGTGACGGAAAGTGACTTTTTCCCTTTGTATAGAGCACCTAAAAATAAAGAAGCATGACCCCCGAAAGAATTTACCTATCGTCCCCACACATGGGAGGCACTGAACAAACCTACGTTAATGAAGCATTTGCGACCAATTGGATTGCACCTTTAGGCCCCAACGTTGAGGGGTTTGAAGTATCATTACAAAACTATTTGGGTGGAACCCATCATGTAGCAGCCTTGAGTTCAGGAACGGCAGCCCTGCATTTGGCATTAATTCAAGTTGGAGTTGGGTATGGAGACGAGGTTATTTGTCAGACCATGACTTTTTCTGCCTCGGCCAATCCGATTGTATATCAAGGGGCAACCCCCATTTTTGTGGATAGTGAGTCAGCTACTTGGAACATATGTCCAGTTCAGATGGAATTAGCCATTAAAGATCGCATAGCCAAGGGGAAAAAGCCGAAAGCCATTGTAGCCGTTCATTTGTATGGTATGCCCTTCAAGGTTGATGAAATTGTGGCGGTTGCTAAAAAATATGAAATACCTTTGATTGAGGATAGTGCTGAAGCTCTGGGTAGTACTTATAAAGGTGTGCCCTGTGGAACCTTTGGTGATATCGCTATTCTTTCTTTCAACGGAAATAAAATAATCACCACTTCGGGAGGAGGTGCCTTAGTCACAAAAAGTGAGGCAATTAAGGCAAAGACGATTTTCTTGGCAACGCAAGCAAGGGATGATGCTCCGCATTATGAACACTCGGAAATAGGGTATAACTACCGTATGAGCAATATTTGCGCTGGAATTGGAAGAGGGCAAATGGAAGTGTTAGATGCTCATGTAGCCTTGCGTAGAGCGAACAACGGCTTTTATGAGAACCTATTTAACGAGAATGATGGTGTGACAGTTTTTAAGGAAGAGAACACTACTTTATTTTCAAATCACTGGTTGAGTTGCATCACTATTGAGGACAATGCTGGCTATTCAGTGAAAGCATTGCAATTGGCGCTTTCCGTAGATAATATTGAATCTCGCCCGCTCTGGAAACCAATGCATTTACAACCGGTCTTTTCGGAGGCACCTTACTATGGCACAGGTGTTTCAGAAAAACTATTTGCCTGTGGTTTGTGTCTTCCTTCTGGGTCTAATTTAACTTCGGAACAAAAGAAGCGTATTCGTACAGTAATTGAGAGTTTAGCATAGATAATAACTATATTTGTATACCCCAATTTCTTTAAAGTGAAGAAAACTGAACAAATTTTCGGACAGCTCTATAGCGGCGATAACAAACTGAGTCTATTGGATCAGCGCTATTTGCCTAGATGGATTGTTGTCTTGATCGATACCTTGCTAGTGGTGGCTTCCATTGTTTTGGTATATTTTATCTTGGAGGGTACCCCTATTAATTTCCACGACGTCTTGACAATGCCACAACAGGGAATGATCATTACTGGGGTAAGTATTTTGTTCTTCTTTGTTTTCAAAACCTATTCGGGAATTATTCGTCATTCAACGTTTACTGATATCAAAAAATTAGCCTTCGCCATGATTTCTTCGGCTGGGAGTTTGTATGTTTTCAATATCATTTATGATAGTGTTCTCGACGAGAAGGTTTTCCTCAGCACCTTTCTTTTTATTTTTATGTTGCTGTCCTTTTCTCTGATGTTAGTATTCAGAATAGCAGTAAAAGAAAGCTATGTGTTTTTAAAAAGAGCCGCTTCAGGAAGTGTGAAAAAAAGGGTTGCCATTGTTGGAGTGGATGATAGTACTATCTCTCTAGGAAGGGCCATTACTACCGAATCTAGCTTGCCCTATACACTTGTTGGATTTCTCACCAAAAATATGGTTTCCAAGCGGTATGAAATATTAGGAAAACCAGTAATTCCTGTAAAAAAAGATCTTGTTACTTCTTTATTGAGCTATGAAATTGAGGCCGTTATTATCGTGAGTGATTCCTTAAGTGGTACCTTAAAAAATGAAATTGTTGAGGAATGTATTTCGCATCAAATCGAGGTGCTTAACGTTCCCAATATGGAAAAATGGAATACTAAGGATGATATTAAAAATCAAATTAAACCAATACAAATAGAGGACCTATTGGAACGAGAACCCATTGTCATCGATGATGAAATGATTCGAAAAGACCTTCATGGGAAAACTGTTTTAGTTACTGGAGGCGCTGGTTCGATAGGGAGCGAGATTGTCCGGCAAATGGCTGGTTTTCAACCTAAATTGGTCATCATTCTAGATCAAGCAGAGTCGGCCTTACACGAATTGGAACTTTATTTACTTCAAAACTATCCGAAACTAAATTTTATTACTGAACTGGCCGATATTAGTAATATGTATCGGATGGAACTTATGTTCAAGAAATACGATTTCGACTTCATCTATCATGCTGCTGCCTACAAGCATGTTCCCTTAATTGAAAGAAATCCGCATGAGGCTATTTATGTTAACATTCTCGGAACTGTTAACCTCGCTATTTTATCGATTACTTATGACATTGATAAGTTTGTGATGGTATCCACGGACAAGGCTGTAAACCCTACCAATGTCATGGGAGCTTCCAAACGCGCAGCCGAAATGTATGTGCAATCACTTCAAAATGAGAAGGGTGTATACACTCGTTTTATCACAACACGTTTTGGAAATGTATTAGGGTCTAGTGGATCCGTGATTCCGCACTTTAGAAAGCAAATCACTCAAGGTGGCCCTGTTACAGTAACTCATAAGGATATTATTCGCTATTTCATGACTATTCCTGAAGCCTGCCAATTGGTCTTGCAAGCGGGAACCATGGGCAAAGGAGGTGAGATATATGTCTTCGATATGGGAGAACCTGTCAAAATATTAGATCTAGCAGAACGTATGATTCGTTTGTCTGGCTTGGAACCTTATAAAGATATTGATATTAAAATTTCGGGTTTGCGTCCTGGCGAAAAATTGTATGAAGAATTATTGAATGATATATCAACGACCTTGCCTACCCATCATCCTAAAATAATGATTTCGAAAGTGCCAACTGAGGACTTTATACAAATCAAAAAACAAATAAAAACCATTATTAAGACAGCTACACGCCATAACGATCAGAAAGTTGTTCAATTGCTAAAGGAATTGGTTCCGGAGTTTATTAGTGAAAACTCTGAATTTGAGGCATTGGATGTTAAATTGAAACCTAAATCTGGACTAGAAACAACATAATCAAATTGCTAACCGCTGTTTTTTAAGAAACCTTATATTTGCATTGATATAAGCACCCTATGAAGAAATTATTTGCCCTCCTTTCTATAGTCATTCTCGTAACTTCCTGCGCCACTAAAAAAGAAATTATCTATTTTCAAGATGCAGAAACACTGAACGATACGTTAAACGAACAGAGTTTTGAACCTATCATTGAAAGTAATGATATTCTATATGTAGCCATTTCATCCATGGATGAGGCCGTACTGGCACCCTTCAGCAGAAAAACAGGTTTGGAAGGAAATATTACCAATTCAAACGCAGGTTTAGAAGGATACCTAGTGAATGTAGATGGCCTTATTAACTTCCCGGTTATTGGGGACATAGCAGTGGCTGGAAAAACCCGAGGACAAGTGAAAGACCTTTTAAAGGCAGCGCTTTCTGAATACATTATCGATGTGGTCGTCGATGTGCGTATCATGAATTTTAAAATTACCGTGATTGGGGAAGTGAATGTTCCCGGGGTATATACCATTGCAGATGAACGCGTCACCTTGCCGCAAGCACTGGGCCTTGCTGGAGACCTTTCCGAAGATGGGAAAAGAGAGAATGTTATGGTTATTCGGGAGATAGATGGAAAACAGCAAGTAGCTCGGATTGATCTAACTAAAACCGATTTTTTCACAAGCCCTTATTATTTTCTCAAACAAAACGACGTTGTGTATGTAGAGCCGTCCTTAAAAGGAGTAAAAAAATCTGGGTTTATTCCTGATGTCCCGGCATTATTGTCATTGTTTACCATTGTATTGAGTAGTATCATATTATTGACGAGATAATTTTTTTATATGAACAACCCCCGCACGCCACAGCAAGAAAAAGAGCAGTCGCTAAGAGAGATACTAGATCAATATACTCGGTTTTGGGTTTTCTTCATTTTAGGAGTAATCTTTGCCGTTATTGGCGCCTTTATTTACCTTAGATACACTACTAATTATTATATGAGCAGCGCTACGGTGATCATCAAAGATGAAAAAAGTGGTGGTGGTGCGACCGAATTGGCAGCATTTTCTGATCTAGGAGGATTTTTAAATCGTTATGGAGGTAGTAAAATTGAAAATGAATTAGTCGTTTTTAAATCTAAACGAATCATACGGAACGCCGTTGAGGCGCTGAACCTGAACATAACCTATGAGAATTTAGGAACTATTAAAGCGTCCGAATTATATTCCTATAAACCTTTTATTGTTCGATACCTTTCTTTTAATGATAGTACGAAACGTAAAGCAGCTCCACAGCTATTTTTTGAGGTGCTCTCGGGAACTCAATACCATATAGAGAACGAAACTCAAACAATTAATGGCACCTTCGATTTTGGAGATGAGGTTGCGCTGCCATTTGGAAAAATTACTGTTTTACCTGTTTTAGACAACGGTAGAATGTTTGATAATTTTATTGGTAAAAAAGTAGTGGTAGCCTATAGAGATATTGACGCACTCGCCTTTGCCTACCAAAAACGAATTCAAGTCTCTAATGAAATTAAAAACAGTAATGTGGTTAATTTGCGATTGCTCTCTCCAGTAAAAGCGAAAGCAGAGGATTTTATCAATGAGCTTGTTTTTCAGTATAACGAAGATGCCAAAGAAGATAGAAGCCAAGTGGCCAAGAAAACATCCGATTTTATTGATACTCGATTAGAGATAATCACACGGGAGTTAGATTCTGTGGAACGAAATAAAGAACAGTTTAAAAGTAGTAACCGTCTAACCAATATAGAGGCAGAAGCGCAACTTATTTTGGAGAACGCGAGTGAATTTGAGAAAAGACAGTTCGACGTTAGTACGCAAATAGAACTGGCCAACACTATGATCGATTATATGGATCAGGCCACCAACAATGATCTTTTACCTTCTAATATTGGATTGGAGGGAGATGAGGTAACTCAGGATGTTAATAATTATAACGCTCTTATTCTTCAGCGTAATAAACTCCTGAAAACTTCAACAGCAAAAAACCCTGTAGTTGTTAATGTGAACAATCAAATAGATGGGATTAGAAGAAACATTCTAAACAGTCTAAAAAATACTTCCAACAGGCTTAAAATTAGTTTACGTGATCTTAATTATAGAGAGGCATCACTTAACTCGAAGTTGTCCAAGGTTCCTTCTAAGGAAAAGATTTTTCGAGGTATCGAACGTCAACAAACCATTAAAGAACAACTTTATTTATTCTTGTTACAACAACGAGAAGAGGCGTCTATATCATTGGCAGTAACCGCTTCGAAAGCTAAGGTGGTGGATAATGCTTTTAGTAGTAGAGCACCCGTATCTCCTAACAGGCCATTAATTTATTTAGGAGCCGCAATGGCAGGTCTGCTGATACCGTTTATATTCATCTATAGTCGTACGCTATTAAATAACAAGGTGAATAATCGACACGATGTGGAGAAAATGTTGAAAGAGACAAGCCTCATTGGCGAAATTCCTAAACTTAAAAAGGGTGAAGAGGAGCTAATACAGCCTAACGACCGAAGTGTTTTGGCAGAATCCTTCCGAATATTGCGAACTAACTTACAGTATTTGTTTATTAATAAACTGAAAAACACACATGCAGCCAACACGGTATTCGTGACTTCCACTATTAAGGGAGAGGGAAAAACCTTCATTGCCTTTAACTTGGCGCTTACCTTGGCGCAAACGGGTAAAAAGGTGGCCTTGGTTGGTGCGGATATTAGAAACCCACAATTACAAAGATACCTACCGAAAGAGTCCCAGTCCAGAAAAGGATTGACTGAATACATCATTGACCCATCTCTTACTGTGAAGGATTTGGCAGCACAAAGTAGGTATAATGAGAATTTGTGTATTGTACTTTCTGGTATCATTCCTCCAAACCCAGCTGAACTCCTTATGGAACCAAGAACCAAAGAGTTCTTTGATGAAATTAGAGATTTGTACGATTATGTCGTGGTAGATACCGCGCCTTCAATGTTGGTTACTGATACGATTATCATCAACAAACTTGCTGATGTAACACTTTATGTAATTAGAGCTAATTATACGGAAAAGAGACTGTTAGAGTTTCCGCAGGATGCAATTGAGGATGGAAGACTCGTAAATGTGGCTGCCGTCTTGAATAATGTATCGCTCAATAATTTTGGTTACGGTAACAAATATGGTTATAGCTATACGGACGAGAGTAAAACCTTTTGGCAGCGCTTGTTTCGGTCTTAATTTTTGAAAATTTCCCCCAATGAAAAAGTATATTCTATGTCTAGGTTGCTATTTTCTCATGATGTTGCACACCGATGCCCAAACCATCGATTGGGAGGGCAAAATATCGGCTAGTGGTTTATTTTCTTCTGAAGACACCAACCCTTTTTGGATGTTTGCTAATAGCGATGGACAATTTGGCGCCGCCAGTCAATTTTCTGGACTGGGCGAATTAAGTGGTCGTCACACATTTTCCGATAATGCCTCACTAGAAGCTGGAGTTGCTTTTTTCTATAGAGACGAAGTAACCGATGAATTTCAAAGAAGAGATCTCTATCTTCAGTTCACGAACAAATGGCTAAAGGCAACGGCTGGCGCTAAACGAGAGGAGACTGTCGCCCAAGGCCTTTCTGCCACTAACAAAAACTTCTTGCTCTCAGGCAACGCACGACCCTTGGGTGGATTACTATTGGAGGCTAACAATCCTTTGAAATTGTCGGAAACCTTTAGTTTGGATTGGGGTATCGCGCATTATCAATTAAATGATGATCGCTTTGTGAATGACGTAAGAGTGCATTATAAAAGGCTTGGGATTATTGCTCAGTTCAATGAGAACAACAAATTAACGGCACAGATACAGCATTACGTACAATGGGCAGGAACTTCGCCAATCTTTGGTGAGTTACCTAGTGATTTCAATGCTTTTGTCGACGTTTTCTTTGCTAAAAATGCACCGGAGATCAATGTCGAAGGTGAAATTCAAAATGCGGTCGGTAACCATTTGGGAAGCTATTTGCTCGACTATGAGTTCATGACCTCCATAGGAGATTTCTCGATATATCACGAACATCCTTTCGAGGATGGTTCTGGGACTGGTTTGGCGAACTTTCCTGACGGAGTTTGGGGTATTCATTTTATGCCCGAACGGAAAAATATTTTTACCGGCATTTTATATGAATATATTGATACAACAGACCAAAGTGCGTCCGATGTGAGTGGGGTAGATAATTACTTTAGAAATAGTATTTATCGAAGTGGTTGGAGCTACGACGGAAATATTATAGGAATGCCATTTATTTTAATTGACAATTCCATTGTAATCAATGAGCAAAACTCGCCAATTATTAGCAACAGGGAACAAGTGCATCATTTTGCGTTTATGGGAACGGTAAAAAAAGTTGATTGGGTACTTAAAAGCACCTTAGTTTCTCATTTGGGCTCCTTTGTGAACCCTTTCGAACCAAAGCTTGCCGTTTGGCACAATTACGCTTCTTTCACTTATGCTACTGAAACCTACGGCACCTTTATGCTTATGGGCGGAGTAGATAGCGGAGAACTTATAGAAACTACCTTTGGAGGAGGACTCACCTATAGTTATTCTTTCGATTAGCTCATATAACCTATCATTTTCTAATGAAATCGAATGCTTTACCATCATTCATTATCTTTATTTTTAGAAATTTCTCAAAAGTTGACCGATTACATAGATTTTCAAGTTCATAATTCTCTTTATTTATAAATGGAGAGACTTTTTTTCTGAATTACGATGTATTTTAACTGAATAGAATAGAAACCTGCCTATTTTTACTACGTCTATCTACCGATTTATAAATGAACGCAAACAACTTACTCTTTTTGAAAGGGACTAAAACAACCACGATATTCCTTCTCCTTCTTTGTACCGTTTTCAGTTTAAACGGACAAAACCAACCGGCAAAATCTGAATTGGATTCCAATAAAGTCAAGGAACTTCACAATTATATAAAATGGAGTACTAATTATGCCAAGCAGAAAATATTTGATAGCGCCATGAAATACACGGCTCGGGCAGATACCCTCGCCGAGCAACTTCAGGACGTTAATCTAAGCGGACTTGTAAATTATAATAATGGGAAGATTTATTATTGGTACGCCAATACTAGCAAGGCAAAGGATATCCTTCAAGTCAATCTTGATACGAGCGAACTTCATGATAGTATTCAACTAAAAACTCATGGTATCTACAGTGAAATACTGCAATACGAGCATAATTTTAAAGGAGCATTGGAGCATCTTATTGCGGCAGAGAGTGTCGTTCTGGATGGCAATCTACTAAGCACACGGGATAGTCTTTCATTAGGGTTTATCTATTTGAATATAGGAAAGTTGCATTTTGATTTTGAAAATTTGAATAAGGCTAAGGACTATTATGAAAAGGCACTGCTGTTTTGTGGTGATTCAAATTATAAAACGACCATCCTATACTATTTGTCCGAGTTGTATAATGCAGATAACCAGCTAGAAGATGCCATTGCTTATTCATTAAAGTCATTAGAATTCGCGAAAAAGAAACAACAGATAGTTTTTTTGCCAACCAACTACGCCACTATTGGCGAGTATTATTTAAAGGATAAAAAAGCGGATAGCGCTATCTATTACGCCAAAACAGGATTAAAGGATAATCACGATTGTCAATTAGACTGGCTTTCTCATATAGTTGGAGGAGGGTATAATTTGAAAGGGAATCACAAAGAAGCCCTAAAACATTTGAATTTGGCACTAAGTCAAACTACCAATGAAGATAGGACGCTAATCATTTTAAAAGATCTAAAGGATACTTATGCTAAGCTCAAAGATTATAAAAATGCAACAACCTATGGTGATGCCTATTTAAAGCTGAAGAATGCGATCGATGAGCGTAAGGTTCGGCAGGAGATCTTAGAAATTACGGAACGCTACGAATCAGATAAGAAAGAGCTTAAAATTGAAATGCTGAATGCCGAAAATGAATACAACGGTTTTGTAATTAAGAAACAAAAGTCGCAGCTGTGGTTGGTAAGTTTGTTCGTAGTACTCTTGCTCTTGACGCTGGGTTTAATTTTCTATTTCTACCAACAGCAAAATCGACAACGACAAATTTTATATGCTAAGAATGTCCAATTGGCAGGGCGTTTGAAAGAAAAAATGGAACACGAATCTCCCATAAGGAATGGTATTAAAGTTAAAAATGACATCTCAACCTTAGACGAGGTAACCACCACTGCAATCAAGAATGAGATCCATAAATTAGTATCCAAAGAGTTTTATTTGGATCGTGACCTCACCTTGTCTAAAATGGCTAAAGAAATAGATACAAACACGAGCTATCTGTCCAAGGTAATCAACGAGCATTATCAAATATCATTCACTAATTTCATCAATGAATTCCGCATTTCTTACACATTGAAAAGCCTAGAAACGGTCCCCGAATTCAGTAAATATACAGTTGATCATATTGCTGAAAAGTCTGGTTTTGCTTCAAGCTCGGCTTTTTATAAAGCCTTTAAGAAGTTCACGGGACTTACTCCGTCCTATTACATTAAAAAAAGGCTTGAACAACAAAAGATAACTACCTAAACGTCGGGAAACACTAAGTTTATTCCAATTCATAAATCGTAAGAAACTTCCTTTTTTATTGCCAATGCTCTTCAATAGCTTTGAGGGTATAACAATAAAATTAAAGCAAATGATACGATTTTTATTTTTACTCTTACTTTTTATAGGAGCCAGCATTAATGCTCAAACCGTTAGTACTTTTTTATCCGATCCTGCCGCAGACGTGGATGATGATATGGAGTTTGATAGCAGCGGTAATTTATACGGCTCCAATTTCGCCGGTGACACAGTTTATAAAATTGATGCTAGTGGCGTTGCGACTGTGTTTGTGGATGGTTTGGCCAATCCAAATGGTATTGCCATCGATTCGACAGGAAATATTTTTGTAGTTGAATTTAGTGCAGGAATGATTCATAAATATAGTAGTGGAGGGGCGCTAATGGAATCTTATGCCGTTGGAAGCAATCCTTCAGGGCTTGAGAAGTCTCCTAGCAGTGATGATATGTACTTTACGCTAACGTCAAACAATAGCGTGAACATTCTCTCCCCAGATGGTACCATCACTCAAGTATTTCAGGGTGCGCCATTGGATGTGCCAGTGGGGCTGGCCTTCGATGATGACGAAAACCTATACGTAGGTAATTACTTTGGTGGAGATATTCACAGAGTAACCTTGGACAATGCGGTCTTTTTGGCCACAGTACCTACCGATGGTGGTGGTAGTAGCCCTTTCTTGGCTTTTATTGCCTACGGAAATGGAAGTCTCTGGGGTACTATTTACGGCTCCCACAGAATTTTTAAGGTGGGCATAGAAACAAATGATGATGTGACTTTATTCTCAGGAAGCGCACAAGGATCTGATGATGGACCTATTGCCGATGCGACTTTCGACAACCCCGGTGGAATTGTATTCAACGCAGCTCAAAACGCCATGTACATTTCAGAATTTAGCGGTGTAGGGAATATTCGACGGATAGATGATATGCCGTTAGGTGTTGATGATGTAAGTCTGAATTTAGACTTTGTCATTAGTCCGAATCCTTCATCCGACTTTATTTCGATTCAAGTTCCGTCAAATACAGGGCTAGAGATTACCCAACTCGAAGTTTATGATGTGACCGGAGCATTGGTCGAAACCAGAAGTGCCAATGGTTCGCCTGCAAGCTTAAAAATTGCAAGTCTTCCTTCGGGAGTTTATTTTCTAAAGGCTACTACCTCTGATGGAAATAGTGGTTATCGCTCCTTTATTCGGAAGTAAATACGATAGTGATTTTTGGAAGCCCTTTGATAATTTCAAGGGGCTTTTTGTTTTGCAATCATTTGATTTAGCTTTTATCAAAAGGTTCTCTTTTAAAAAACTCATTCTTAATCTGTATCTTTATTCTTTAGTCCTTCGGCTAACTAACTTATATGGATACCAACGAGCTTAAAAAGACCATAGAATTTCTAACCAAAGTTTCTTTCTTTTCGGAAGTCTCAAAGAAATCACTATCACATCTCTGTCAAAATCTGACGGCCAAAACCTTTAAAAAAAAGGAAACTATATTTCATAAGGATGCTGCGGGAGATTCCATGTATGTGATACTTTCTGGTACTGTTAAAGTACATGAACAAGAACATTTATTTGGAGAATTAGGGGAAGGCGAGTGCTTTGGGGAATACGCTTTGATTGATAATAAAACAAGATCTGCTTCGGTGACGGCCCAAGAGACAACGAAAGTGCTGGCCATTGAACGGGATCATTTTATGCATTTGTTGTCTAGTGATCAGGGATTTGCACAAGGTATTCTGGCTGTCATGATTAAGCGTCATCGCCAATTGGATAGCATTCAAGAACACCTGGCTGTTTCCAAGGAAGAAATTTCACTGGCTAATGGCAAATTAAGCGGACTCATTGATGGTGCCATGGACGCAATTGTCATGTTCGATGCTAGTTTTAGAATAATTCTTACCAACCCTTCTGCAAATAAACTTTTAGAAAATGATGACGTGCTACAACGGAACGTCCTATTTTTCTTTGATGAAGCAAGCGCACAATTAATTGAATCGCTTGTAAAAGAAAACGATCCTAAGGCATTGAATTGCCACCTTCCAACAATGGTGAAGGTGATTGGCTCCAATGAGACAGAAACCTTGAATGAGGGTACTATTAGTGTCTACGGAAACGAGAAAGACACTTTTTACACCTTAATTCTTCGAAATATTGAACAGCGCCTAAAAGCGGAAGACACTATTAATTTATTGACCAACCAAGCGCAATATCTAAAGGAAGAAATTAAGGAGTTGACTAGTAGCTATGGAATTCTGGCTGAGGATGAAAGTATGCTCAAAATACTCGAGTTAATTGCACAGGTAGCTGAAACTGATGCTACAGTGCTTATTAATGGAGAAACGGGGACAGGAAAGGAGTTAGTAGCAAGAGCTATCCACATGGCAAGCTTACGAAATGACAAGCCTTTAATTAGGATTAATTGTGGTGCCATTCCGGTTAATTTGATAGAAAGCGAATTGTTTGGTCATGAGAAGGGAGCCTTTACAGGAGCAACGGTAAGTAGAAAAGGACGATTCTTGTTAGCCGATAAGGGTACTATCTTCTTAGATGAAATAGGAGAGCTTCCCATAGACTTACAGCCCAAGCTATTGCGAGTGATTCAAGAGGGAGAGTTTGATCCACTGGGAAGTTCAGAAACTATAAAGGTAGATGTTCGTATTATCGCTGCCACGCATAGAAACTTATTAGAGATCTCTAAAAATGGTAGTTTCAGAGAAGATCTCTTTTATCGATTGAACGTCTTTCCTATAGAAGTCCCTGCCTTGCGGGAACGAGGAAATGATGTTCATTTAATTGCGCAAGAAATGATTCAGCTCTTTTCAGCGAAACTGAATAAAAGGATATTGGAACTTTCCGAATCTGATAGAGTTATGTTTTCCAACTATAATTGGCCAGGTAATGTGAGAGAGTTACAGAATTTGATAGAACGAGCCGTCATTGTATCACAAAATGGAAAAATTAATTGGACGGAGATTATTCCTAGTACTTCGGAAGAGGGACAGTCTATATCCAAGCCCAATTCAGAAAAAATACTTACTTCACAAGAACTTATAGCACTGGAAAAGGATAACATTATAAAGGCTTTAAAACAAACCCATTGGAAGATATCAGGAAAGAGCGGTGCCGCTTCTTTGTTGAATATGGTTCCCACTACACTTACTTCTCGAATAAAAGCACTCGGTATTTCACGTCCAGTGTAAATTCCCGATATATCTTCATTTTCTTATATAATGATTTTAAGTCGGTTATGTAGTTTTACGGGCCAAATGCCACCTACAACGCTCCTTTTCAAAAGGAAGAAACCCAACCTTTTACCGACACTGCATAATATGTAGGCTATCGGTGTCGCAGCCCCATAATAAAAGGCAGCTGATAGTCGCAACAGTTTTTTGACTAATCGACTGTAAGTTGATGGTTATTAAACATTTATAGTTGCTTTAATGAATATTTTTGTATCTTGAAGGACATTTGCTCCCCGAGGCAAGATCACTAGTATATTCACGGATTTTAAAACTCGATGATATCATATCTGAGTTTTTGGCATGGAAAAATTCCATGGGTTCATTAAATACACTAGGGTCATGAAAAAATTTACCTTCACTTTTGTCTTTTTGATTGTCTTACTCGCAATCGTCTCGTTTATAAATTCGAATTCTGAAATCGACGGATACGAAGGTCATTATTCGGTCGTTTTCGACTCAAAAGTCCCTGTAGATCCTGCGGGAGGCTACACGTCCACACCGCAACAGATGGCCGAATTCGCTTGGAAGGAATTTGCGGCCCTCAACTGGCCGGCAGCAACGAGTACGGTTCCAAAATCGTCCGGTTTTAAACGAGGTATGCCGGACACGTCAGCGAAATTAGGCACTACCGGATCGGGAGGAACTGTTGTTTGGGAAACCTTTGCACATCGCGTCGAATTATATCCTGGCCGAAAGTCATATACAATGCCCATCCCGGATTTACCAGCGATTGAAGATGCCCCAACCAATTATGAGTATGGATTAAGTGCCACTGTCGTTACTCCGGTTGGTGTTGATACCGCACTTTTTAATAACCTGGATGAGGCAAGTGAGATTACTTTGGCGGATATGTATTATACTCCCATGGTAGCTCCAAACACCGTGGAAGCGTCATTACTTTATGAAGCTAAGGCTAATAACGTGATTTACAATTATGTTAAAGATAATAAATATCAAAACGCGTTGCCAAGGTCTGAAGCGGCAGCAAACACTGCCAAAAAGATCACTAATAAACCTTTTACAACACCACTATTTGAACTTCCAAATGGTTCTATTGAGATGAAAGCTACCTGGAGACGTTACCATGAAGGAGTAGATAATCTAGCCGATTTCCACCACACCAAAGCCATTTGGTATAGCGGTAAAGCCACAGGAACACTGATGCTTCAAAATGATATATTCCTGCTAATTGGTCTTCATATTATCCATAAAACACCAAGTTTTCAAACCTTCACTTTCGCAACCTTTGAACATGTATCGAATGAAAAGAATGGATTTCAGTTTGTAAACACTCATGCTGGAGTCGATTCTACGACCATTCCAGGACGTAAGATTCCTGAGGCGGGAGTAGTAAAAGCGATTCGTCAATTCCCTATACCTGATGGTAGCAACGGATCCTTTAATTTAGTGGCCCTTAATCAACAAATGCAGAAGCAATTAAAAGCTCAGTTTGGGACCGATATTGTTTGGGCCAATTACGAACTTATCGGAATTCAGGGCCAAGTGGCGAACAACCCTACTGCTGAGGTACCTCCACAAACGTTCTTTTTGTCCAATTTTGCCACCGAAACCAACAACACCCTGCAATATTTCCAGGGGGGGCTTTCCGGGGCAGCTGCAAATATTGTTGATCCCAACAAAGCCACTGTTTTTAAACTTAAGGACAGAAGCAACACCATATTTGAGAGCTTCACTGCAGGAGGATGCGTGGCATGCCATGGAGCACAAGCACAAGTTGGTGGATATGATTTTAGTGTGATCTCTGAAACAGGGAACTCATTTAAACCTGAACCTCCAGAAGATTACCCGGCAGGTCCCGTGGTAAATCAGGACCCTACGGGATATCCAATTCCTCAAAAATCTGATCATTAATAAATTAATTTAAATATTATAACTATGACTGCATTCGATCCAACCACAATTAACAGCTTTAAGGCCTTACAAACGTTATTGAATGATTTTGTTACCTCCGCTGGCGTTACACCCGGTTTAGCACCACATAAGGTGTTTTGGGAAACGATGAACTACAATGAATTTGTTACCGGAGACGCTCTACCAGGTATTCCTATTTTAGTAAAGGGAGATGCGGCCTCCTCAAATTTGGTTAAGATATTAAGCGGCCCCCTTACGGCCTTCGGAATTCCAGAAATGCCACGATCCAATCCGCCGTACAATGCTGCAACACCTTCTCAGGTTAATGTAGTAGCCGGTTTAACCCATTGGATCAACGCAAACTGCCCTGAGACTGTTGCTCCACATTCCTTGAAATAGGTAGGTGTAGTCTGTGTTTCTTCTCAGCCGTACTGCGGGGCATCATGTTCATATAGCTGTAGATACCAATCACTGGACTTACAATATTAGACTGGACATTTAGTTGCGAGATATTGTTCTCATAGACCCCGATGACGAAACCAAGATCGTTATGGAGCTGCTCTTTAAAATGAGTGCTTTTGCATCCAACCGTACGCCAGAAATAACAACATCCTTGGAAGGGTTACACAAAACATAGATAGCACAAAGTTGGGCGTTTTCCGAAACTACATTCAACTTGAACCATTACTCAATTTATTAAAAAGAATCGGCCCAGTAAAATTACTGGGCCGATGATATAGTGAAAAATTTACTTTTTAAATTTTTATATTAACTAATCTATAAAAATCCCCTGT
>Ga0256847_1000947_pt1 | contig 16181 bp, 12 predicted proteins | sample TeddybearmetaG_FD_189099 | JGI IMG/M metagenome (GOLD analysis project Ga0256847, IMG submission 189099) | Hydrothermal vent microbial communities from East Pacific Rise, Pacific Ocean - Teddybear | ecosystem: Environmental > Aquatic > Marine > Hydrothermal vents | place: Pacific Ocean: East... | reverse complement strand
TAGAAAAGGCAAAAGCTGTAACAATACAACCTAAAATAAGGTGTATCATATCAACAGGTTCTCTCGTTACACCAGTAGCAGATCCTAAATGTTCGGCTAAAAAGGGGGCTCCTAAAATTGCCCAAAGAAGGTATCCGCCAAAATAAGCCCAAATGGCCACTAAAAGTGTACTAATTAAATTTGTTTTTGAAAACATAATATTTTGTTTATTGATTAGTAGCCAGTAAGTTACAAAATATTTTAAACTTAATTTTTAATGTTGTTAAAACGTTATTATTTCTGAATAAAGGAGTAATTTTGCAATTTAAAAATCTACCAGAAAACAGAAAGAAAATGAAAAAGAATGATGCTACACTTCAACTCTCTAAAGAGGAAATGAAAACCTATGGATATCGTGTTGTAGATGCAGTAATAGAACATTTCGATACGCAAGAAACTAAACTTCCAGTTGTATTAGCATCGCGTGAAGAAATGGATAACTTATTTTTAGAAGAAGCTCCTGAGTTACCTTCTAACCAAATCAAAGTGCTTGATTTTGTTTTAAGTAAAGTGCTTACTAAAAGTACTATTGTTTCGCATCCTAAATCGTTTTCATTTGTACCAGGACCAAGCAACTATATTAGTGCCATGGCCGATACTTTGGCGACAGGTTTTAATGTTTTTTCAGGAGGTTGGGCAGCTTCACCAGCTGCTGCTGAACTTGAAATTGTAACCATACAATGGTTATTAAAGATTTTTGGGTTTCCTTCAAAAAAAGGAGGTGGTATTTTTACAAGTGGCGGCTCGATGGCAAATCTTACTGCTTTGGTTACAGCAAGACATATTAAATGTGGAGACGATTTTTCAAAAGCTATTATCTATCTTTCCGATCAAGCACATTCATCGAATATAAAAGCCATTCGAGTTTTAGGGTTTAAGAAAGAGCAGATACGTATTATTCCAACCAACTTAGAGTTTAAATTTTCGCTTAATAAATTAAAAAATGCGATTGCAAAAGATAAGCTAAAGGGCTTGCAGCCTTTTTGTTTAATTGCTACTGCTGGAACAACAAATACAGGTACTGTCGATCAACTTTCTGAATTAGCAACAATTTGTAAAAAAGAAAATATTTGGTATCATATCGACGGAGCTTATGGTGCTGCCGCAAATCTTTCAGTAACTGGAAAAAAATTACTAAAAGGAATTGAAAAAGCCGATTCACTTACTGTCGATCCTCATAAATGGTTTTATCAACCGTATGAAATGGGTTGTCTTTTAATTAGAAACCACAAACATTTAAAGGGAACTTTTACCGAAAAGCCAGAATACTTACGAGATATAGAAGGCAATACTTCTGAAATTAATTTTTACGATCATGGCATACAATTAACACGCCGATTTAGAGCTTTAAAATTCTATATGTCGGTAAAAACATTTGGTTTAAACGAATTTAGAAAAGCAATAAGCTATAACATTCAATTGGCTGAAGAAACAGAAGAACTTTTACGTAAAAGTGCAAATTGGGAAGTTATCTCGCCTGCAACTTTAGCAGTCATTAACTTCCGGTTTAACCCTATTAAAAAAAATTACACCGAAAAACAATTAGATACTTTAAACCAACACATTTCGAAAGAGGTTGTTGCTTCACAAAAAGCCTTATTAGTAACAACTGTTTTACATGGGCAAATAGTTTTGCGTATGTGTTTAATAAACCCAAGAACTACTTTAAAAGATATAAAAGACACTTTGAATTTATGTGCTGAATTTGCAAAATAAAAACCCTCTTTCGCATAAAGCTTCAGAGGGTTTGTGAAAATATAATTAGATACTATTATTGTTTCAATACACGTTTTGTTATAATCCCTTCCGGAGAAAAAATCTTTACGAAATACATCGCAGTATCTAGACCAGTTAAGTCAACTTCATATACATCGTTTATTGAAAAAGTTTTCGTTACAACAATTCTTCCTTGTACATCAAATACCTCAACTTTATTTATTTGTTCATCTAGAGAAACAATCGTAAATAATCCATTTGTTGGGTTTGGAGTTAACTTTATAGTTGCACTTACAAAATCTTTTAACTGTATCGATTTCTTTTTAAACACAAGACTAAAACGATTTACTTGAGTTCCTTGATCAGCAATAAAACTATAGTTTTCTTCGGAAAGATTTGTATGGGTTTTTAACAAGCTATCTTCTATATAAACATCGACACCTGTTATGTTTAACCCTTCAAGCTGTCTAATTGAAATAGTGTATTTTTGTTTCCCTTCAACCATCGTTGAAAAACCTAGTTTCACTTCTTGATTTACATCAAATGCCGTTCTTCCTTGAATTGAAAGTTCGTTTCCAGCTTTCAAAATTGAAAATAACGAAACTGGTGTTCCCATACGTTTGGTATCGTAATACGATTCGTATCCATCTGTAGCACCTTCAACAAAAGCAACCAACATATTCGATCCTAGATTAAAGGTTTCATTCTTTATATCTAACCAAATACGGTCTCTTTCAACCAAGGTTGTTTCAGTATTTCTAAATGTATCATTCGGACCCGTAACACGCATGCTATTATTAAACACTGCCGTTCCTCCAGCACTTGCCTTTACTCCAAAGCCTTGCCCTGAAGACATAAACTGACTAGGAATTGCGCCACCATTTGCAGCCGCTACTCCTCCAGACCCTGCATTATACGATGAGATATCGCCCATATCGTAATTAAATACATTGTATCCAGGATACGCGCCACTTGCAGGTGTTAAATGCTCCCAAAAATAAACAGCATCTATCATCGAATTGGCTGCCATAAAAGCATCGGTATCGATTGCTGATGCATACGGGTTTCCTAATATATTAGCACTCGCATTTTGTGTGCCGTTGTATGTTACAGGGTATGTTACTGTTCCATTGTTAAGTGTGCCAAGGGTAAAGTCTAAATTAAAAATACCCGAACTCGTATTGGTAGGATATGGCCTAACTAAATATCCTTCGCCAGGATTTATAAGCCCAGAATAGGCTATCCAATCGTCACCATTATTATCAGCAAAATTTTCTGTTAAGGGAAAAGCTGCTCCTACTCCAGGATGAGGAACAAAATTAGCTGTTACATGATTTCGAACCATAATAGAATTTCCAAAAACTCCAGAACGCAGCTCGCTAGTCATAGGACTACTAATAATCATAAATGCACGAGAATCTAAACTAGGTGTGATTTTACGAACGGTAATAGTACCGTTATTTGCTACAGATGAATTGTTGCTTACCTGTATAACACTACCTTCATGTAATACATCAAGAGTTCCATCGACTGTAATATTATTTTCAACATTAACATAATCGCCAGCAGCAACAGTTAAGGTTGCACCAGAATCAATTACTAAAGAACAGGCATCGATACTTCCTGAAGAGGTATTATAATTAGAACTTATAATCACATGTGTCGAGCTTGTAGGAGCACCGTTAGACCAACTGCCGCTCCAAGTTGTAATAGCAGTACAGGTACCATTGGAAGCTTCCGAAGCTGTTATTGTTCCATTAATTGCAGGGTTTTCTAAAATATCAATATTTCCTGAAGGCCATTTAATTACAATTCTATCTATTGATGTAGCACCGGCGATTCCAAAATGACTTGCAAAAGAGTTTTGTGTACCGTAGCTTTCACCTGCACGAACTTCTCGAATTTGTTTTCCCCAAGCGCCATAGGCTTCTAATCTAGCTCCTACTCCATTATCGTTACTTGCAACTCCTTCAAGAATTACTTTTACCCAATTGTTTGAATTTCCTGTATTAATAAATAGCTGATCTGAATTACTCCCAGAAGGACTATTAAATCCAGTTGCATGTCCGGCAAGAATATCTATAAATCCGTCATTATTTAAATCGCCTAAAGCGCCACTTTGAATTCCAGCAGGACTTCCAGGGAATGGTGCAGATACCGTTGTAAATGTATTGTCGCCATCGTTTGTAAATAAATAATGCACACCAGATCTTCCTGTTAAAAAAATATCGATATAACCATCATTATCAAAATCTTCCATCATTACTTGAATTCCTAAACCAATTCCAGCACCTGATAATTCAGTTGCAATTCCAGATATGGCAGTAATATCTGTAAAGGTACCATTGCCATTATTAAGATAAATTTGACATGTAACATCATGATTAATCATAACCACATCTAAATCGCCATCATTATCAATATCTTCAAAATTAGTAGCCCATGTTTGACCTAAAGGAAGTAAGCCTGCAGCACTTGCTACATCTGTAAAATTATTACTCCCATCGTTTTGAAATAACATATTTCTTCTACGGCCATCACCAGTATCACCTACACCAAGTCTGCATTTTGATAAATACATATCTAAATCACCATCATTATCGTAATCCATCCAAATCGAACCGTAATTTCCAGAATTATCTGAAGGCACCGTACTTACAGCGTTAATAAGTCCGAGATCGTAGGTAAAACTACCCGAGCCATTATTATTATAAGCAGAAGATATTCCGTCGTCATGACAGACAAAATAATCGATTGTTCCATTGTTGTCCATATCTACAAAATTGGCGTTTTGTGAAAATATACTAGGGCCACTAAGTGTAGATAAAGTATAAGCAGTACCTGTACCATTAGCTAATGCAAGGTCTAGACCATTATATGCGCCACCGGCAATAATATCGTTATAGCCATTACCATCGACATCGGCAATCGCGATAGCCCATGCAGAGCCAACATTACCAATTGTGAGTTTAACAAAACTACCATCGGGTTGTTGAAATTCAATTCTAAGGTTTGAAGAGCCACTTAAACGAACAACATCGTCTAAGCCATCATTATTCATATCGACTACAGCCATCGCTACACCACTTTTAAGTGTTGTGTCGTTTAAACTTGAAGTCTCGTCTGTAAACGAAACTTGCGCAATTAAGGAATGTGAAATAATTCCAATAAGTAACGTAAATAGGAGTTTTTTATACATGATTTTTGTTTTTAGGGATTGGAAATATAAGAAAAAAGATATACAATTCGCATAAGTGACTGGTAAATAACTTTTTACAAATAAATAAGAAATCTATATAAGTCGATAGAAATAGTGAAACCTAACAAACTACGAAAAACCCATTTTATTATTTGTAATTTTGGCTCGTGAATACAACATACGACATACTAATTATTGGTGGTGGAGCAGCTGGTTTTTTTTCGGCTATTAATATTGCTGAAAATAATTCGAAACTAAAAATTGCTATTCTCGAACGCGGAAACGAAGTACTCACTAAAGTAAAGGTTTCGGGAGGTGGAAGATGTAATGTTACGCATGCTGAGTTTATTCCGAAAGATTTAACTGAAAATTACCCAAGAGGAGAAAAAGAGTTATTGGGGCCATTTCATACCTTTATGACGGGCGATACTGTTGCTTGGTTTGAAGAACGTGGTATTGAGCTTAAAACAGAAGACGACGGAAGAATGTTTCCGAAGACAAACTCGTCACAAACTATAATCGATTGCTTTTTAAAAGAAGTGAATCATTATGGAATTGCTTTACTGAAAAACCATTCAGTAAAAGAAATATTTAAAAAAGACTCATGGATTGTTAATACAAATAGCGAATCATTTTCAGTAAAAAAAATTGTAATTGCTACTGGAAGCAATCCAAAAATTTGGAAGCTTTTAGAGAATTTAGGTCATACTATTACTCCTCCTGTAGCCTCCTTATTTACCTTTAATATTAATGACGAACGCATAAAAGATATTCCAGGAATTGCTACACAGGCTTCAGTTAAAATTATTTCTTCTTCTTTATTTTCTGAAGGTCCATTACTAATAACACATTGGGGTTTAAGTGGGCCAGCCATTCTAAAATTATCGGCATGGGGCGCACGAATATTACACGGTTTAGATTATACTTTTAGTATTAAAGTGAATTGGCTTGTTGATTTTTCTTCGGAAAAAGCATTCGATAAATTAAAGGATTTGAAAAATGATTTAAGTAAACAAACGATATTTAAATATGCGCAATTTGAATTGCCGAAACGTCTTTGGAGGAGTCTCGTGAAAGCTTCAAGCATAATTGAAGACCAAAAATGGGCAGAAACTACAAACAAACAATTGCAAAATCTTGCATCACAATTAACCGAAAGTGTTTTTGAGGTAAACGGAAAAAGCACCTTTAAGGAAGAATTTGTAACTGCAGGAGGCGTCGATTTAAAGGAAGTAAACTTTAAACGCTACGAAAGTAAACTTCATAAAAACTTGTTTTTTGCTGGCGAAGTATTAAATGTAGATGCAATTACTGGTGGGTTTAATTTTCAAAATGCGTGGACGGGAGGTTATATTGTTGCTAAAAGTATTTCAAACACACTATAGAAAGGTTAGAATTGTATCTTTATAATTCTAAATATTTTCAATCAATACTAAGATTATTAATGTGAAACGAGCGTGCTAAAAAACTTATCACCCAAAGAAACTATTCATTGCGAACAGCATGTATCCGATTTAATAAAATAATATAGACACATGAAAACATATATAGCATTACTTCGTGGTATTAACGTATCTGGTCATAAAAAAATATTGATGGTAGATTTAAGAGCGTTATTAAAAAAGGTTGGATTTCAAGATGTACAAACTTATATACAAAGTGGAAATGTAGTTTTTCAATCCGCCGCTAAACCTAAGGAGTGTCAAGCATTAATCTATAAAGCCATTCTAAAAAAGTATGGTTGGGAAGTTCCAATTCTTATTAGAACTGCTTCAGAAATAAAAAAAACACTAGATAATTGCCCTTTTCCGCAGGATAAAAAAGAGAAAAGTTATTTTTGTTTGCTTCAAGAAATTCCTTCCGAAGTGCTTATTAAAGAATGCCAACAAATAGCCTTTCCAAATGAAGAATTTATAATTACGCCAAATTGTGTTTATTTATATAGCGAATTGGGGGCTGCAAAAGCCAAACTCAATATAAATTTCTTTGAGCGAAAATTAAAGGTACGTGCAACCGCTCGTAATTATAGGACTATGAATAAACTTTTAGAGTTGGCTTCTTTGAAGTCTTGATTTAACTATCTTTGAATTATTAAAATTACCATGACCGAAAACTCTTTTATTTTACCAAATTATTCAAAAACTCTAAAAGAAGGTGTTGTAAAATGGCAATCGCCTAGCAATATTGCCTTAGTAAAATATTGGGGAAAATATGGAGAACAGCTTCCGCAAAACCCTTCAATTAGTTTCACCTTAAACAATTGCAATACAACTACCGAATTAAAATTTCAGTTAAAGGAAACACCTTCTAATATTTTTGATTTTGACGTGTATTTTGAAAAAAAACTTTCTGAAAACTTCAAGCCAAAAATTGAAACTTTTTTCAATAGAATTGAAGCATATCTACCTTTTCTGAAACAATACAAGTTTGAAATACATACTTCAAACACCTTTCCACATAGTAGCGGAATCGCATCTTCAGCAAGTGGAATGAGTGCTTTAGCGCTGTGTTTGGTTGATATTGAACGGTCATTGAGTGGAGTCGAAATGGAGCGATCATTGAGCGAAGCCGAAATAAAAAAAGCATCCTTTCTTGCGCGCTTAGGATCGGGAAGCGCCTGTAGAAGTATTGTAGGAAATCTTGTAGTTTGGGGAGAAAATAAAGCTATAGAAGGTAGTAGTAACCTCTTCGGAATAAAATATCCACACGAGGTTCATGAAAATTTTAATAATTATCAAGACACAATTCTATTAGTTGATAAAGGCGAAAAGCAAGTAAGTAGTACTGTTGGGCATGATTTAATGCATAAGCACCCCTTTGCTGAAAATAGGTTTAAACAAGCACATGACAATTTATTGAAGCTAAAAACCGTTTTTAAAACAGGAGATTTAAAATCTTTTATTGAAATAGTCGAAAGTGAAGCACTTACACTTCATGCAATGATGATGACATCTTTGCCTTATTTTATTTTAATGAAACCCAATACCTTAGAAATTATCAATAAAATTTGGGGCTTTAGAAAAGAAACAAATAGTAATATGTGCTTTACTTTAGATGCTGGGGCCAACGTGCATATATTGTATCCAGAAAATGAAAAAGAAAAAACAACGGAGTTTATTAAAAATAACTTAGTTGCTTTTTGTGAAAATGGGCAGTATATTTGCGACCAAATTGGTTTTGGAGCAAAAAAAATGTAATTTTATCAAATCAATTTAAAACAAAATGAGAGGACCCTTATTTTATTCAAAAATTTTACTCTTCGGTGAGTACGGAATTATTAAAGATTCTAAGGGTTTATCGATTCCTTATAATTTTTATAAAGGTGCCCTAAAGATTGATATTCATCATACAAATTCTACAAATAGATCTAATAATAATTTAAAACGTTTTAGTGTATATCTAGAAAAACTTAAAATCGAAAAACCTTCATTAATGGCTTTCGATATTGAAGCCTTAAAAAGTGATATCGAAAAAGGGCTTTATTTTGATTCGAGTATTCCTGAGGGTTACGGAGTAGGAAGTAGTGGCGCATTAGTTGCGGCTGTTTATGATAAGTATGCAACAAATAAAATTACTGTTCTTGAAAACCTAACAAGAGAAAAGTTACTACAACTTAAAGATATTTTTGCTGAAATGGAATCTTTTTTCCATGGAAAATCTTCGGGCTTAGACCCATTAAATAGCTACTTAAGTTTACCAATACTTATTAATTCACAAAACAATATTGAACCAGCTGGAATTCCATCACAAACCCAAAATGGAAAAGGCGCAGTATTTTTATTAGACAGTGGTACGACTGGAGAGACAGCACCTATGGTGCAAATTTTCATGGAAAACATGAAACAAGAAGGGTTTCGAAAAATGCTAAAAGATCAGTTTGTAAAACATACCGATGCCTGCGTCGATGATTTTTTACAGGGCGATATAAAATCACTTTTTAAAAATATTAAAACACTTTCGAAAGTGGTGTTCGATAATTTTAAACCTATGATACCAAAAGAATTTCACACGCTTTGGAAAAAAGGTATCGAAACCAATGCCTATTATCTTAAATTATGTGGTTCGGGTGGTGGCGGTTATATTTTAGGATTTACCGAAGACTATAAAAATGCAAAAAAAGTTCTTAAAAATTATAAGCTAGAAGTAGTATATAATTTTTAAATTTTTTCTTTTTTCTAAAAAATTCTTTGCCCTAATTCGACTGCTTTCAGTATTAAAGTAAAGTACAACGCCTTCAAAGTGAGAATATTTTAAAACTATGTTAAGCAGAAAACAAAAACATTTATTCTTTAAAGGTTTAAGCTTGTTTTCTATAGTAAGAGGTTATAACATTCTCATTATTGTAATCGCACAATACCTAACTTCAGTTTACATATTAGCTCCTCACCTAACCATTAAAAAAGTACTTTTCGATTTAAATCTTTTAATGCTGGTATTGGCTTCTGCAGCAGCTATAGCTGCAGGTTATATTATTAATAGTTTTTACGACAGCGACAAAGATTTAATAAATCGCCCAAGTAAAACCTTACTCGATCGTTTGGTTAGTCAGCGCACCAAACTTTCAACCTATTTCATTTTAAACTTTATTTCTGTAATTTTTGCTAGCTATGTATCTTTTAAAGCGGTACTATTTTTTTCGATTTACATTTTTGGTATTTGGTTTTATTCACATAAATTAAAGCGCCTAGCATTTATCGGAAACATAACAGCGGCAATACTTGCAGTTATTCCTTTTTTTGCAGTTTTTATTTATTATAAAAATTTCGATACTGTTATTTTTGTACATGCTACCTTTTTGTTTTTAATAATTTCGATGCGAGAATTAGTAAAAGATTTAGAAAATATTAAAGGTGATCTCGCTCAAAATTACCGAACGATTCCAGTTGTTTATGGCGAAAAGGTTTCAAAAAAAATGCTTACCGTTCTTAGTGTTATATCTTTAATACCTTCCGTTTTGCTCATCACAAATTTTGAAATTGGCTATATGAATTATTTTTTCTTCGGAAGCATTCTTGCCTTACTCATCTTCGTAATAATATTATGGAATTCGGCTAAAAAATTCCACTATGTGTTTCTGCATAATATTTTAAAATTTATTATTGTAGTAGGTGTATTTAGCATCGTACTTATTAATATTAGTAGGTTACTCAATCGCGTTTTTTAATCTTATCTATTTTAATTGTATACTTTTATAGAATGAAAGAAAAACATCTTCTTAATGTTGCTTTAGCACAGATTGCACCTGTATGGTTTAACAAATCTGAAACATTAAAAAAAATAGTAGATAGCATAAATGATGCTTCTAAAAACAATTCAGAGCTTATTATTTTTGGCGAAGCACTCCTGCCTGGATACCCTTTTTGGTTAGCATTAACTAATGGTGCTGCTTGGGATACAACAATTAATAAAGAAATTCATGCACATTATATTCGTAATTCAATTACAATAGAAAAAGGCGATCTCGATAGTATATGTGCTGTCGCTAAAAAAAATAATATCGCAGTATATATAGGAATAATAGAGAGCCCCTTAGACCGCGGTGGACATAGTCTTTATGCATCATTGGTTTATATAAACTCTTTAGGAAAAATTAAATCGGTACATCGAAAACTACAACCTACTTATGACGAAAGATTAACTTGGGCTCAAGGCGATGGAAATGGCTTACAAGTTCATTCGTTAAAACAATTTACAGTTGGAGGTCTTAATTGTTGGGAAAACTGGATGCCCTTACCTAGGGCTTCTCTATATGCACAAGGCGAAAACCTACATATAGCAGTTTGGCCAGGAAGCGACCATAATACAAAAGACATAACACGATTTATTGCCCGAGAATCAAGAAGCTTTGTAATTTCTGTTTCTTCTCTTATGACAAAAGAAGATTTTCCGTTGGACACCCCTCATTTAGAAATTTTATTAAAAAAATCGCCAAACATTTTAGCTAATGGAGGGAGTTGTATTGCTGGACCAGACGGCGAATGGCTTATAAAACCAGTATTAAATAAAGAAGGAAATATTTATTACACCCTCAATTTTAATAGGGTTCTAGAAGAGCGACAAAACTTTGATCCAGTGGGTCATTACTCACGACCCGACATAACAAAGCTAATCGTAAATAGAGAGCGACAAACAACAGTAGATTTTATTGATTAAATAAGATTTTTTTCTTCATTTTTTATTTCCTTTCAATGAACTGAATAGCATATCTTTGCATCTTAATTATCTGAAGCATTAGAATTGGATAAAATATTTTTAATAATGAGCAAGCAGCACGTAAATAAGCAAAAAGGGAAATTCGTTAAACAGACTAAAACTACACAACAAAAACCTAAAAATTTAACTGAAGGAATTCGTTTAAATAAATATGTATCAAATGCAGGCGTGTGTTCACGTCGTGAAGCCGACATGTATATTCAAGTTGGAAGCGTTACAGTAAACGGAAAAGTTGTAACCGAAATGGGACATAAAGTAAAACTTAGCGATGATGTTCGTTTTGATGGTCGCCGACTAAACCCCGAACCAAAAGCATATGTTTTACTAAATAAACCAAAGGGTTTTGCTACAACTACTAGTTCTGAAAAAGGAAATACAGTAATGGATTTAGTTGCAAATGCAACCACAGCAAAAATTAAACCTATCGGAAGACTAGGACGTAATGCCACGGGTTTATTACTTTTCACAAACGACGATGACGTAACAAAAAAGTTTACACAATCTACAAAAGCACCTTCACGATTATTTCATATCGAATTAGATAAAAATTTAAAAGCTGAAGACATGCAGCGAATTCGGGAAGGAATAACAATTAAAGGAAAGAAAATATTTATTGAAGATATTTCGTATGTCGATAAAGCACCTAAAAAAGAAATTGGTTTAAAAATAAAGCATACCGGTAATAGTATTATTCGAACAATTTTCGATCATTTAAATTACCAAGTTGTTCGTGTAGACTGTGTGATGATAGGTAATCTTACAAAAAAAGACCTTCCTCGCGGGCGATGGAGACACCTTACCGAGCTAGAAATTAACACGATTAGTATGCAATAGAACACATCTATTTATGTTAAGCCCTCTTCAATTTTATACACAGGAAAAGCAAGGTTTCGAACAAGAACTTGCCACACTAAAAAGGAAACTTCTTAGAATAAGCACCTTGCGGTTATTCGTTTTTTTTATTATTGTAGCTGGTGTTTATTTTTTTTATGACACTGTAAAAATTATAGTTCCAATAGCTGTTATAGGTCTTAGTTTGTTTTTATTTTTAGTTTCAATTCATACAAATTTAAAACATAAAAAAAACAAGGTTCAAAAATTAATTGACATTAATGAGCTGGAAATAAATGTACTAAACGGCGATATTTCGGAATTAGATTTAGGAAATGAATTTAAAGATCCGTCGCATTTTTTTAGTTATGATATTGATTTATTCGGAAAGGGATCCTTTTTTCAATACTTAAATCGAACCAATACAAAAACTGGAAAACACAGACTTGCTGCTACTTTAACTGCAAATACAACTGAAGCTATTTTAGAAAAGCAAGAAGCTATTCGCGAACTTGCTGAAAAACCAACCTGGCGACAAAATTATTCTGCTACGACAAGTTTGGTCCATGTCGACACAGATACCAATACTATTTTATTTTGGCTAAAAAAACATGATTCGTTTGTACCAAAGAACATGAAGTTTTTACCAAGTATCTTCTTATTTGTTTCGATGTGTATTTTTGTACTAAACTATTTCGAAATTGCTCCCTTATTTATTACAACCACTTGGTTTTTTATTGGCTTAGGAATTACAGGTTTATATTTAAAAAAAATCACTTCTTTTTATCAAAATGCAAATAGAGCAAAAGAAACGTTTAAACAATACCATTCACTTTTAGAGCTCATCGAAAATGAAACGTTTAAATCTGATATATTATGTAACAAACAAGAAGATATAAAAGCCGATTCAGAAAAGGCTTCAGAAATATTTTTAAAATTTTCAAAAATTTTAGATGCGTTCGACCAACGAAACAACATGCTTATTGGTGTTTTAGCCAATGCTTTTGCGCTAAGAGATTTACAACTTAGTTTTAAGATCGAACAATGGATTACAACATATAAAACGAGTGTCGAAAAATGGTTTGAAGTCATTGCATTTTTTGATGCTCAAAACTCATTAGCAAACTTTGCTTTCAACAAACCATCTTATGTGTTTCCTACTATAACAACTAACAAAAATATTTTTCATGTTACTGATTTAGGGCATCCATTAATTACAGAATCTAAAAGAATCGACAATTCATTTTCGATAAAAAATGAAGAATTTTTTATAATAACTGGTGCTAATATGGCCGGTAAAAGTACTTTTTTACGAACAGTTTCTTTGTCGATAGTAATGGCAAATATTGGATTACCAGTTTGTGCAAAGACTTTTAATTATACACCAATAAAATTAATAACGAGTATGCGTACAAGTGATTCGTTAAGTGATGATGAATCGTATTTCTTTTCTGAATTAAAACGTTTAAAGTTTATTATCGATGAGATAAATCCTGAAACTAATAATGCGCCTTATTTTATAGTTTTAGATGAAATATTAAAAGGCACAAACAGTACCGATAAAGCGATTGGCTCGCGTAAGTTTGTCGAAAAATTAATAAGTACCAAGTCAACAGGAATTATTGCAACCCACGATCTTAGTTTATGCGAAATTTCTGAAAGTCTTCCGCAGGTGAAAAATTATTATTTCGATGCCGAAATAATTAATGATGAGCTTCATTTCGATTACTCCTTAAAGAATGGAATTTGCAAAAACATGAATGCTTCTTTTCTTCTTAAAAAAATGGAGATTGTTTAATTAAACACTATTCTCATTCCGAAGAAGGGACGTCCCAAGTTTTCGGGAGAGAAATCTCATAATAAACTCTCTAAATATTATACAAACATATATATTTAACCTGTAATGTCTTTCCCACGAAAGTGGGAATCTATTATTTGTGTTTATGTGGATTCCCACTTTCGTGGGAAAGACATATAAATTCTCAATTAAAATCACTCAAATTGACTCTTATGAATAAACAATTGTTATCACTTTCCTTACATCATTACACAATCAATTAAATCTGTGACCATATGAATAAGAAGTCCTATTCCAATAACATTAAATGGTTTTCTAAAAAACAGCAAACCAACATAAATGAGCATCGCATAATAAGTATGTAGCGGGTGAAAATTAATACTACATCTATCGGCTTGAAAAATAGGATTAGCAAGTAAATGATCTAAATCTACTATCATCGCTGCTAACAAAATTAAAAACACTTTTTTCCACTCCTTTCTAAAAAAGATAATTGCAATTAAAAAAGGTAATGCTACATGTAGGAAGTAATGAATAAATGCTTGCACTTTTATAGGTTTTACTAGTAAAAAATAGGGTTCGTTATTTCGTTGAGTTTTGTAAACAAATTACAATACTACCGTTTCGTTTCTTCTAAAACTAAAGACTTCCCATAAAAAGTATCCAATAACAACTATATATTCGATTGCAACAAACCAAAGGTTTTCAGAAAAACCATTAACAGCATAAGCCGAATAGCTAAACATTATTACAAAACTCCAAACAATTGGAAATTTATATCGCGTAAATAACGAAAGCAATAAAGGGGTCGCTACATACCATGGGTGTACTGTGGTTGATAGTAGAAAATAACAAGAAATACCAAGTAGTAACCCAGTTAACAGTTGTGGGTATGATTTATTTTTTCTGAAAAAGGTGCTTATTAATAAATACAATACAACAACTAAAGGAAGTATTTTTCCAACAGATTCAATAATATTCCAGCCTATGGTTTGAAAACCTATCCATCTAATAACATAATATACACTCGCATTAAATTCGAAATTCTGAAACCAAAGACTAATTGTTGCTAAAAAATTTGATGCAAATTGTTTGGATAAAAAAGGTAAAAAAGTAGCGACAATAGCTAAAAGAACAACCAAATAAAAACCAATTAGTTTAAAGAAACCCTTTCTAAAATTTTGTTTGGTAAACCATTGAAAAAAGAGTGGTAAAAACAATAATGGAATTAATTTTACTGAAACTGAAAGCCCAAAAAGAACTGCCGCCCAAATCCATTTTCGCTTGTGTAATAAGTATAAAGACCAAATAAGGAAGAAAAGCATCACGGATTCAAAATGAAGATTTCCGGTTAATTCGATGATAATAAAAGGGTTTAAAAAATACCAAAAAAGTTTATGTGGTTCTATACCCAATCTAATAAGTAGTTTCCTTCCGAAGTAAAGGATACCAATATCTGCTAAAATAATAAGCAAGCGTAAAACAATAACGGAGCCTATAATACTTTTACTAGTAAACAGTGAAGCAATCGCAAAACAAAGTTGATTTACAGGTGGGTAATTACTAAAATGACTTGCATTAAGACTACCCATACCATCATACAATTTTTGGGCTTGATATACTGTAATTTTATTTGTCTCCTCGAGCGCAGTCGAGAGATTATCTATTATATTTTCGGGTGTAAATAAATACGGATTAATACCTTGCACTAACAACCTTCCATCCCATAAAAAACGATAAAAATCTTGTGATAAGTTTGGAAAAACTCCAATAAAAACGAAGCGAAACAATATACCTATTCCAGCAAGAAGCCAAAAACTTCCTTTAGAAATTTGAATAATTTTATAGCTTAAAAAAAATAAACCTGCGTATAAAGTAATAAGTTTTACGAAGTCACTTCGAACCAAATCGTAGGCAAAACTCACATAAAATAGCATACTTATTAATGTAAGTAATAAGGGTATTCGGTTGAGTTTAATAAAATGTATCATAAATAAAAATTCCTGCTTTTATTGCCTTTCGTACTTCGTCTATAAAAGTAGTACGAATTAACAATAAAAATAGGAATTGATAAAAAGGAATTTATTTTTGTCGAGAACTTAATCTTGCCACTCGGCAATAAATAGATTTGTATCGCGTCCTCCTCCATTATTTCTATTTGAAGAAAACACTAAATATTTTCCATCATTCGAAAATACTGGAAAGGCATCAAACGTTTCACTATGTGTTATACGTTCTAGGTTTTTACCATCGATATCGATCATGTATAAGTTAAATGGAAATCCGCGCTCGGCTTCAAAATTTGAAGAAAATAATATTCTCTCTCCATCTGGGTGAAAAAACGGGCTCCAATTGGCATTCCCTAAATTTGTTAACTGACGCAGG